>VOFI01001389.1_pt1 | contig 296000 bp, 312 predicted proteins | sample 5384131 | NCBI WGS metagenome assembly VOFI01 (sample SAMN12384728, study PRJNA508395) | human gut metagenome | isolation source: healthy gut H | host: Homo sapiens | reverse complement strand
GCAAGCATTTGAATGATGTTTGTCATGGGCAGCGGATGGTTGGCATTTTTTTCATTTTAGGGCTTGACTTTTAATAGTTAGTCTTCGCAAGAGATTGATAGGCACTTTCCATAGTTGGTGCGGCTGTCCGTCATGGTGAGCAGGATGCCCTCGATTTTCAGCTTTGGGTTGATCTGCCGATGCACCTTGTTGATGGTCTGCAAAAGCTGTTCCAGACCTTTCGCGGAAAGGTACTGTGCCTGTACGGGTATCAGAGCAGTGTCTGCCGCCGCCAGCGCGTTAATGGTCAGCATCCCAAGGGAGGGAGTGCAGTCCAACAGAATATAGTCATAGTCCTGCTTTGCACTGTCCAAGACTTGCTTCAGCATTTTTTCCCGGCTCATGGTATTGACAAGGGCAACTTCCAGCCCTGCCAGCTCAATGTTGGCCGGGATGAGGTCTACACCCTCTGCATGGTGCAGCACACCTTCACCGGGCGGAATGCACTGGTCGTTCATGGCTTTCTGCATCAGGGGTAGAAAGAGTAACGGGCAGTTCGTCCGGCTTCTGCCAGCCCATACTAATGGTGAGTGAACCCTGCGGGTCAGCGTCTACAAGTAGGACCTTCTTACCCTCGGCGGCAAGACCGACACCCAAGTTTTCACAGGTTGTTGTTTTGCCAGTGCCTCCCTTTTGGTTGACAATGGCAATCGTGGTTGCTTTTTTGGAAATTTTTATCACCCCCGTTTCGCTAAATCGTGGTTGGTCTGATTCTGATAGTAAAGCTGCATGGTGGTCGTTGCGTTGTACAGAGAAGCGAGCAGGTATTGCTTCATGTTCCTGATTGGGCTGCTGTTCTCTGCAAGGCACTTCAACACAAATTTGATGTGGTCAGCGTTCAGCTTCATAAACCGACTGCGTACCACCTCGGCGGGCTTATCGTCCCCAGCAATGTGCAGCAGCTTACGGTTGGTAGCGCAGGTGTCCACCAGCAAGTCTACGATCTGGTAGATAATGTCCTCGTCATCCGGGCAGAGCCGGAGCAAAAGGTCTATCTCCAAAGACTGAGAAAAATATTCTTCCAGTTGGGTGCGTTTGCTCATCCCATCCGCTTCTTCAGAATAGAATGGATCAGTCTCACTCATTTCAGTATCATTCTCTTTAGTCTTATTACATCGTGATTTTGAAGGGTCTTGACTTGCGTTTTTGAAGCCTCCAGAATCGTGAAAATCACGATTCTGGAATATTGATTTTGACGATTCTGCCGAAAAGTTCTTCACATACACCAAACTTGGCTTTCCCAGACCTCTGCGTTTTCGTTCAATCAGACCAAACTTTTCGAGTTCCCGGAGCAGCTTGGTCGCTTTGTTGTCTGCGCAACACAACGCCCTCTTGACATCCTCTATCGTGAAGATAATGAACACCCGGTTCTGCTCGTCCAGCCAGCCGTTTTTCACAGACAGGCTCATGCGGTCCAGCAGGATGCCGTACAGGGTTTTTGCATCGGTGGACAGACTCTGGAACCGTGGCTCCTGAAAGAGCCTTGGGAATGCGGTAGAACGAAAACAGTTCTCCGGCTTGTCCGTAGAAGTAGTCAAGGGTCATGTGGCTTTTTCAACGTTTTGCTCCAGCTTGTGTTCAAAAAATCGACCGCCTTTCGTTTGAAAATAAAAAGCGCACTCTTTTCTTATTGAAAAGTGGTGCGCTATGTAATATAATGGCTATATAATTTAGCTATCCAAAAGATAGTCGATGAGATATTCTTTCGGAATCATGAAAGATCGTCCGACTTTCAGGCAGCGAATTCTATGTTGATGGATTCTTCTGATGATGGCAGTCTGGCTTTTGAAACCGAGTAAAGTTGTTGCTTCTTCGACAGACAGCACATCAGGATAGTTCACAAATAATTTTTTATAATACTCTTTTGCTTGATTTTGATTCATTATCCTTGACTTTCCTTTCGTTTTGTGCCTAAGCAGAGGAGCGTTTTGCCCTGCATCCCTCCTGAACATCCCTCCAATTTCCATTTGGGCGGTCCAAACCGAAAAAACAGAGTAGAGGAAAAACGCATCGAAAAATCGTGGATATTTCAAATTATTGTTCGTTGAGGCGTGAATTTTGCCTTTGCAGAGTGGGAACCAGATATCACTAGATATCACTGGATGACACCAGATGGAAGATGCGGATAAAAACTCAAAATCCCTTGTGCTAATAACACGTGTGGGTTCGACCCCCACCACCGGCATAAAAAAACTCCCCCAGCTTGTCTGGGGAGTTTTTTTTTTATCTGCGGCGCGTGATGACGATCTCGTAGTTTGCATAGGTCGTAATTGCCACGCGGGACTTCATCATTTTCAACCAGTCCATGAGAAAATCGTTGAAAAGTACCGGGGAGTTATCAAGGCAGGGGTCAACTTCTTTGATGGGGCTGACCTTCAGCCAATTATTGGCGACGGCATATTGCAGGGCATCGGTCAACTCCTTGTGCCAATCAAGAAGCTGCTGTACGGTCGCTTCCTCCTGCTGACGCTCATAGCGGAAAACGTTTCCAGATCGCGCGGAGTGAGCGCTTTTAAAGACAGCCGCTTTCGTTCAAAGTACGGGATGATGACCCTGCCCATATCGTAGGCGTATCGACCGTAAGTATCCGGGGAAAGGTTCATCACGCTTTCCCGCAGCCAGCGGGTCAGGTATTCCGGCACAGACAGGTCACCGACCTGCTGCAAGGAATCCGGTCTGCCCTCCCACGCTTCCACGATGTGCCGCAGGGCTTCGCAGTAGATTTCTTCGCCCAGCTGGTAGATCTCGCGGGGATAGATCAGCTTGCTGCTGTGGATGACCGAAAGCTGGTACGGCGGGTTGATACCAATGAAAGAATTGTTGTCGTTCAGGCGCATCGCATTTCCTCCTTGATTCTCCAAATGTACTTCTCGGCTTCCTCTAAGATCTCAGCCACCTGTTGCTTACGCTTCGGGCTGGTGAGCAGGCTGGGATTGAAGGTGAAGCTGTATTCCAACCGCTGGATCATGGCATGAACCGCGGATTGCAACTCGGTGTACAGCATCATTTCCTCGATGCTTCCGGCGTTCTCAAAGGACGACCGGATAGGCGTATAGGGATAGACAGGCGGTTTGCCATCCACCACCTCAGGCGGCGCGTAGACCGCCGTAGAGCGCCGGATAGGCTCTATCTGCTGGATGCTGCCCATGGGGTTCAGCGCTAGGCTGATACGCACTGCATCGTCCACCCGGCGCATCTCCTCCGGGGTGAGGTGTCCGAGGAATTTCAGCACCCTGCTTTTGTCTATGGTAAAGATCTGCTCTGCCTGAACGACGGACGGAACGGAGAGAAAATCGTTCACCAGCAGGCAGTGGGTCGGCTGGGTATACTTTTTTGCAGCCTTGCTTGTCAATGTGGCCACGATCAGCGTGGGCGAGTAAAAATTCCCCACATCGTTCTGGAGAACGACTGCCGGACGATTCCCGCTTTGCTCTGAACCAGTGGCGTTGTCGAAACGGGTGAAGAAAATGTCTCCACGCTGAATTTCCAGTTTTGAATCAAAAGCTGCCCTCCTTTGTAATATGTACACCGCCCGCTGCACCTCCTTGGCAGTGTGCGGTGTGTTTGTTCAGCGGTTCATCACAACGTAGTCATGACCGCGCCGCATCTGGCAGACGGTGCAGGTGTCCATGCTCCGGTCTGCGCTGGGTACAAGCGCGATCTTGAAAACTTTTGCGTCCACAAAGTGCCGCAGACAGGTGCTGCAGAGGGTACGGATGGACTTGACCATCTCAGGGGTCAGCTCCATCTCCTCGTAGATCTCCTGCTCGCGCACCGTGGGGTTCAACTCATCCATAAAAGTGTCCTCCTATATGTATCAAAGTGGATATTCGGATAAAGAATAAATTGGGATACGTAAAAAACGGAACTGCCAGATGCGCAAAAACGTACCCGGCAGTTCCCGGATCAATATGATTAAAGGTCTCGCATATTCGCCCTCGGCCCCCTGCGAGTGGGGCATAAACATCTGGCAGCGGACTTTTACCGCTTCATTGGCATTTCAGCCACCCCGTCTGCTTTGTGACCGGGCCGCGAATTACGGAAGTATCATTATCGGAGTACCAGATGACGGAACTATTCAGTTTTCAAGGTGCGCGAGGTCGGACGCTTTGCCTTGCGGTGAGTGCCGCTTGGGAAATTGTCCCTTCACTTACGAGCCATCGAGAAGGGGCAAATTATAGCCAAAAATCAAAACTTCTTCAAAAATATAGCAATTTTCATGATTCTCTTATGAATTGAAGGCTGTGAAACATTAAAAGCTTTAGAAATTTCGCTCTCTGTGTAACTCTCATAAACATAGAGTGTCAAAAGTTTGAGATCATCTTCCGATAAATTTTCGAGACCAGCCAGCAGCCGCTCATTCTCGATCTCGCCGATCCATCCAAAACGGCTCTTGGTTTCGTGGTAGGTATCCGTTACCGTGATTGCAGCCTCATATTGCTTAAGATCCGCTGCTTTCCTTGCGTCAACGTCATCTTCGCCAGCACAGACTGCCACCGTATTGGCATCATAGGCGCGTTCACTGTTCAGGACGCCCAGATCAAACTCATACATCTCCTGAATTGCCTCTTCGCTCATTCCGGCTTCGCGGTACTGCACACGGAGTTGCTCCCACTTTGCATTCAGCTTGCGACGTTCATTACCATTATTGAAACTCATGTGTAACCTCCAAATTTTCGATAAAGCGTTAAAAGTCGAAAATTTGGAAGGCTAATGATAAACACCGTAGCGGTTCACAGCCATGCGCTGCTTGTAGCCGGTGATCTTTTTCTCCAGCAGCTTGTCCACGCAGTTCATCACGTCAGTCATTTTCGTGTCCTTTCCCCCGGACTCAGGGAGGGGAAGGATACCGATGACGGAGACTGGATAGGGGTTCACGCCATGCACTGAACCAGCCTGCAAAACGCAAAAAGGCCCGATTCCAGAGATGGGAGGTACACCCATAGACCGGTCGTTCTATCGCAGCAGACAGCGTCTGCCGGATGGTAAAACTCCGTTATGGTATCCTTAACCCTCTCTAGAATCGGGCCTTACGATATTTTTGTTCTTGGGGCTTGTCCCTTGAACTGACTACATGATAACCGAGAACACCTCAAATCACCAGTTCATCAGATGAGCTCTAAAAAGCAGCGCACAAAGCATCGTTATTTCGTACTTTTATAAAAAAATACCGTCATGTCAGATGCTCTTATGCAGCCTTACTGCGCCGTTTTATTACCGTTTAGGGCTCACTTCTTGAGCCCTTACCTCAGAAAAAATTTCAAAAAAAAGAGGCGACCAGACCGTTTTATGGTCCAATCGCCTCATAGGTATATTCTGTTGTGTCCGCATTAACAAGCAGTTTTGAGTGGCGCACATCCACATGCTGCAAGGCAGACATTGACTTGTTCGATGCCCTCTTTGTAATACTCCGTCAGAATCATCTGATAGACAGTATTCTTTTGATTGTTGAAATCCAGCGTGATTCCGCACATCCTCAAAATCACCGCTTACAGGTGGCGGAAGGTGCAGTGCCACCGAAATGGCAACGATCTGCTCCACACTTGCATCCTGTCCTGCACGAAGCCGCTTTACCGTAGATACAGAGAGCCCAGACTCTGACTCCATCTGTTCCACAGACATATCCCGGTCGTTCATCAGCAGCTTCAAGGCCTCTCCAAACCCTACCCCCGAAATCGTTCTGCGTATTGCCAACGACCATTGAACCTCCTCCGCAAACGCAACTGCAGCTGCCAATCCCTGTTCGGCAGTTTTCTGCGGCAACTGACGGCAAACCGAGTTGGCACTGACGGTTTCCACCTTGGTATCCGTATTCTTATGTACATCGGATGCCACCTCGGTTCACCCCCTTCCATACTGCAAATGCAAACAAAAAAAAGACCGGAGCAAATTCAGATTTCAAGTTGCTTACGCATTACTTGTTTCTAAATTTACTCCGGTCTTATGTATTTCCGTTTCCGTACTCATTGACCGGATGTGTATTAGCCAGACATTTTATAGTCTTATCAGCAAGTAGACGCACTTCAACCTTACAGTAGTGTTTTAGTATTGAATTAAGGACCGTTTAGTTATAACTCCTCAATAATTGTGCGCTGACTGCCTCCAACAATCGCGGCACTCTACTAAAAACCTATGTAATGTCTCTTGCTGAGACGTCATTCAGAAGGATTTTTTAACTGAACAACATGACTATCTTTGTCTGGTAATACACCTCCACGTTACAAATTATTATCTTTTCAATAGAGCTTTTCAGGCTATTATTATATCTATAATATAGCAGCCAAAACTCTATTTGTAAATAGGAGCAGCCACTTTTCATCGAAGCGACGAGAAATAAGTCGGAAAATTGTGTAATCTGCCAATTCCGATCCTATAAACGCAAAAAAGCCGGAATAGACTCCTAAAATCCGAAATAATTTCAGATTTTTTGAAGTCCACCCCGGCTTACTACGCGTTCTGAGCAGCACCAAACAGGCAGCAATTCAGTTTTAAACTGGCTCACACGGTCTCCCGATAAGCCAAGTGTGCAGATTCGCATCTGGCTCTTCTTGTCCTTGTCCTCAAACAGTGCAAATGAGCCGTGTATCCTTCTCCGGCAGGGAGTTGAACACACGGCTCATCATTTTAGGTTCAGAATCTCAAGAAGCTCGACAATCCTGTGCCGTCTCTCGGGACAGTGAAGCATTTCCTCTTTCCCTTAAGTACTCGTTCACCTCATCAATTGACCTCATATACATACAGTTAAGAATCATCAAATGTGCTAGCTGTTCTCTGGTTGCAGCCAAGCTAAAACCCGCTTTTGCTATGAGCGCAAACGAAAGCCATGGAGGAAGGTGCATAGCAACGCATAGTGCAACCACGTTTTTCTCAGAAAAACTTTCAACCTTTCCATTTCTGTAGCGACCGATCGTTGACTCCGACACCTTTGATTCAAAGGCCAGAGCCTCTTGCGTAAATCCGAAGCGTGTCATCACATATCGTAGTGCTTCCGGGAAGCAAGCAGGCATATTCGCTAACACCTTGCGTTCTTCTTCAGCCTTCTCGTACTTAGACAGCCTTCCTTCCGGGTCTATAATATGATAGTAGTTTTCGATCTCTGTTTGATTTTTTTCAGCATGCGAGGGCATCCAAATCCCTCCCACATCCGAAACTACTCAAGGTAGCCTCAAACGTGGGAGGAATGGGCATAGCGATGCTCATTGGATCAGTAGTCAAACCCGCAGTCGCGCGACCGGCCTTTTTGGCTCTATTAACCCATAGCATATGCAATTGCGCATAAATCTGTGCACACTTAGCCTTTCTAATGCGTCTGATCAGTTCTCGCATCCTTTCCAATTCGAGAATTCTTTCATAAACGCACTGATACTCCACAGAATCCGGTGCCAGATCATCAGCAATATGAAGCAATGACTGAATCCGCTTATTGATTCTGTTCTTTTCTTGCTTCAGCTCCAATAGACTTACTGCCTCAGTAATCGCCTCGATAGCTGATGAAAGGATTGAATCTTGACAAATGATGTACATTAGCACATTCACCTGCCCTTTTCATGTAGTACGGTAAACCGCCAGTTTTATTATATCACATTCCATCTTAAAACAAAATATGTCTCGTTTTCTTATTGCTTCGCCATCTTCTCCTTAGCCTTGTCCGGCACGTCGATCAGACCAAAGCGGTAGAACAGCCCATAGATATACGACACACCCCGGATATCTCCCAGCGCCTTGGGTCTGTCCACTACCTCTCCGATTTTACCGATATTGTGATACGCCAGCAGCACAGAACTCCAAGCAAGGCTCTTGCTGTCCTCTCTGCGGTCGATCCACAGCTCCTTGGTGAACTCATCTCCCCTGCCCTTTTTCAGCGTATATGTAAAGGGCAAGCCGGATATCGTCTTGAACTTGTATCCCCGAAAAGCCACCACACACTTCCAGAGGTTTTCTTCGCAGGGATCCTTCCTCAGCGCAACCACAGCTCGGTAGTGTCGCTGCCGCTCTGCCCCGGCACTGATATTCGCCGCTTCAGCTTCCTCCGGGAAGTACACGCCCTTCTCATACGGCAGATAAGAGGTCACAGAGGAATGGGATAACTGCAAGGCAGACATTGTGGAGGTGACGGCAGTGGAGTAGTTTTGTGTGCTTCTAAAAAAGAACGGAACGTCTGCTGAACGAGTTTTGCCGTATCCGACTCGTAGACTCCGGCAGTGATGAGCAACTTTCTCACCTTGATGGGGTTGAGGGACAGTGCGTCCGCGATGGCTTGCAGACTCATTTTGTCCGTATAAAGTTCAGTAGCTGCTTTCATCTGCTGTGCTAAGTTCTTGGCTGCACTGTACTCTGGTTTTGATGGCTTCCGCCCTCCGCCGGGCTTGCGCGTCTTAGCCACAGGATATCTCTTCCTTTTATTTCCATCACTAACTATATAGATACCTCTAAAAATGACCGTGTGAACTTCTGGAGTTCACACGGCTACTATGCTAACTTCAACTTGGCGAGAATCTCGTCTGCATTCATGCCACTAATCAGCACCAAAAAAACGATCGAGGTGCTGATAGCGCAACAGCAAAATGCCATATCACCATCATTTATGCTACTAGCACTCCAATCCCCGCACCTGTCACTTCAAAGAAGACTGAGACGAGTACAAAATGCTTCTCGTACTCATCGCTTCATTTGCACGCACCTGCGCCGAAATTTCTCTGTCAAGTTTTTTCAATGATGCCTTAGTCGGTCGCATACTAGCAGGAACCGAGATAATCTTAACCCGCCCGCCGCTGCGTCTCATTTCTCGCTCAATCATACTACTAGTCTTCATGAAATCACCTCGTCGTTCTAACGATCAAAAATCTCCGACGCTTCAAATAAACGCTGTACTATTATAGCACATTCTCCGGGTCACGTCAATCTTTTTTTTCGTAGGAGTGCAAATTATCATTTCAAACGCCATTATAGTTCGCTTCGACATAAATACGCATCATTCCAAAGTGATCTCGTCCAGATTTCGTCTATATCCTGGAATCAATTGATCACTTTGCAATTCTGCCATTTTACTAAATCCAGCTTCATTCTGGTCCGGTTCGCGATATGCAATCAATTTTGGATAATGCATTAAAATAAGGCTTTGATGACTACGATTAGGCGCAGATGTTGCATCTATAACGATTTCCCCAAAAGCCATTAAGTTGTCATAATCGCCAATCCTATATAATTCACAGACCCAAATAAATCGTGGCATAGGGATAAGTGTATAAAGTTCTTTTTACAAGCACACCTGACAGTGTTTTCGCCCTAAAAGCTTTATAACTGCGTGAAGAAGCCATAAACATTCTGACTACAACACTTTCACCTTCATGAAGACAATCCTTTGCCCACACATTCAGACCTAATCTCTCATCGTTTAACAGTGATCTAATAGTTGATGTCGCATCCGGTGCATCTAAAAACATACGTTTATACAGTGGAACAGCTAAATTCTCAACTCTCATATTGGGATAGAGGGAAAGATTGTCAAAGCTTCTAACCTGATAAACTGGCTGGTTATCGTCTACCACAACGTAATCCTCATAAAAATCCGCTGAATTGATAATAGGATGGGCTTGATTTCGATTTTCCCACGAGATCCATCTGTTTCTGTACGCCTGATTCTTCAATGTATCTTTTGCTTTTCCATGTCCAATACAAACCATAGAATGGCCCGATTCATTTCCCTCCACTGAACCAAGTCCTATTGCCACAGGAATGCCAGATTCAATGTAATAGTGCAACCATCTTCTCAATTCGTTTTCTCGCCGTATCGATGAGTACTCAAAGTCATCAATAGCAGAAATATGATATAGCCTTGGAGAAAATCCAAATTCAGAAAGAACCTTTGTCAAGACCGTGTATGTAATTCCTCTTGACGGAAGCACACGCTCATAAGCACACTCTCTTTCTTTTTCAATAATTTCGCTGGGAAGAGCACTCTTATAGTCGTTGTAGCCATTCGAATAATATTCCAATATATTCATAAGAGTCACTTCCGCACAACGCATAGTTTCCTGATCTTGCATTCTGTACGGAAATGCTCTTACCTTCAATGTTCTTCCATAAATATGAACACAGAAATCAGACAGTCTCATATACACCGGCAGTTCTTTCTTTGGAAGTACATACTTTGGATTTATCAGTGTTCTTCCCAAACCGCCTGCTACCAGAGGATTTATGACACAACATCCAATGAAATTATTCTCCAGTTCTGTCTGTATTTTACTACTATTACCCAAGAATTTCTTTCTGCCGTATGATCCAAAAAAAAGAATGATAAGCGTCGCGAATACCGTTCAACTTGAAAATGTTGATTTGAGAAATACATATAGTATGTATCTCTAAAGCTCCGATCTATATGGTAGACTTCCTGGACAATTGTAATTGGTTTTGGTAAATCAATTATAAAATGTGCCAGAAATTCTTTTCCAGAAAGAATGAGCTCTTCCGCATCATGTTGCTCTTTAACATCTTCATTCTTATCATTTTCACTTGGCAACTGTTGGGCGAATACAGCATCACAAAAATCGTGAATCACCTTCGAGGAATCTTCATCGTCAATAACTAAAAACGAAGTTTCCCTATAATCATCTGCTGTGTACTTTTCTTTTTCGTCATTCATATTTACACCATATTTACCACACAAATGAATAGTAATCCTTACCATTTTTTCGTTTTAAAGACAGGATTCCTTTTCCTTTCAAAGATGCCAAAGCACAATCAAGGTGGCCGTTTTTCAGCATATCACACTTATCATCATTTATGTAGTACTCGCAATCCCATGTTGAATTGTGCATATTACAGATGTTGTCCGGTTCATCAGGGAACCAATGAACCAAATCATCATGCGTAAATTCTCTATATTCTCTAAAGTGTGTTGTTGCTTGCATGTAGACACAAAAATCATGATCTTCCAAATCACTGGCTGCCTTGAAAATATGTTCTAAGGTGATTACCAAATTAGCAATTGCCCCCACCGTAATCCCCTGAAAACTAAACGGGACACCTGCTACGCAATTCGAAATAATTAAGTCCAGTATTCCCGATCCAGCCATTCCTTCAACCAGTTCTATCATACTACTCTTAATTGAAAAATACTTTGTTCCAAGTAATAATTCGCTGGGATTTCCTATTTGGTTTTTCCACAGTGTTACTGTTTCATCTAGAGATTTCTCATTCATCCCGCAATCCACACTTGTTTTCGCCGTTAAAGCCGCAAGTATTTCCGGTGAATGTGATTTAATAAGTTCAGGCGTGCTAGATTTATCGGCACAATCATCAATAAATTTTTTTGCATCCAAATAGGTCATTCTGTATTCTGCCATAGTCGAATTCACCTGCCTAAATATTTTGAATTGCTAAAAACTTTGCATTCTTAGCCACAATCATTTGTGTTGCCTGCCGCTCACCGCGTAGAGGTGTGCAAAGTTTCGAGCGGCAAAGCTGTGAGACACAGGTCCTCACAGCTCAATATTATACTTTCAGTCCATTGTTTTCAAGGTCAACTTACGATATCAAGCATATATACATCATAATGTTCCAATTTCGCCTTTATGCTTATCCATAGAGGTGACTTAAAATGAACACAGATTTCTACAAATCCGACATCAACAATTCTATCATCGACGAGGACGAGGGCGAAATGGACTATCCCGTCCGTCCTCCACAGAAGAATTCATCGGATGGAATGGCATAGAACCAGAGGACGATGAAGATGAGGAGGATAACGACGACAGTGACTACTAAGCTATTCTCCTGGCCAACCATACTCCCACAGCCGCCCCCAACGTGTTGAACAACACGTCGTTGACATCTGCCATTCCACGCCCAGTCAAGTACTGGAGCACTTCGCAGAACACAGATAAGGCAAACCCGGCAACGACGATCTTCTTGCCTTCCCGCTTCCACTGCCAGCTTGTTACCCCATACGGCACATAGAGAATCAAATTGAGCAAGTTGCCTGCCCATACACCCGCATTCGGCCATAGCTTAAGCCTGAGTCGAATGCTCTCGTTATATCCCGGCGCACGGCGTAGCAGCGTGATATAGAGGATCAGAAAGACACAGTACACAACTGGGAGCCATTGCTTATCTTTGCGGTTGTGCCACGCAATCGTACCCAGTAGTACCAGAAGCACAAGCTCCGAGGGCGACAGGTTTGCAGATGTGGCGTAGTGGATCTGGCTCAGCAGTTCTCACAAACTCCGTAACCCCGGCTCTTGATGGTCTCCACAACTTCATCTACATACTTCTGGCAGGTGTCGTGGTCAGGTGCTTCCACCATCACACGCACGACCGGTTCAGTGCCGGACTCACGGACAAGGATACGGCCAGTGTCGCCTAGTGCCTCGGCTACGGCCTTGACTGCTGCCTGCACTGCTTCGTCATCCTGTGCGGCCTTCTTGTCAGTCACACGAACGTTCTCCAGCACCTGCGGGTAGATCTTCAGCGGCTCAGCCAGCTTGCTCATGGGCAGCTTTTTGGCCAGCATAACCTCCATCATCTTCAGGCTGGTCAGGATGCCGTCACCGGTACTGGCATACTTGCTGAAAATAATATGACCACTCTGCTCACCGCCGATACGGCAGCCGTTCTTAGCCATATACTCATAGACGTACTTGTCGCCCATAGCGGTTTTTGCGTAGCCGATGCCCTGCTCATCAAAAGCCTTATACAGGCCAAAGTTGGACATGACCGTGGTAACGACTGTATTGGTCAGCAGCTTGCCGCGCTCCTTCATGTAGCAGCCGTAGATGTACAGGATATGGTCGCCAGTGATCACATTACCCTTTTCATCCACACACAGGCAACGGTCCGCATCACCGTCATAAGCGAAACCAACGTCCAGACCGTTCTCCACCACGAACTTCTGCAGACCCTCAATGTGGGTGGAGCCCGCATTGTTGTTGATGTTGGTGCCGTTGGGCTGTGCATTGATGACGTAGGTATCTGCTCCCAGAGCATCAAACACAGACTTGGCAATGTTCCAGCTGGAGCCGTTGGCACAGTCCAGACCGACCTTGACACCCTTAAAGGAGTAGATACCGAGGCTGATCAGATAGCCCATGTAGCGGTTACGACCAGAAACATAGTCCACAGTGCAGCCAATGTGCTCACGGTGAGCAAAGGGCAGCTCCGGCCAGTCCTTGTCGAACACATGGAGCTTTCCGTCGATGTAGTCCTCCACCAACAGTAAAATTTCCTCGGGCATCTTCTCGCCATAGCAGTCGATCAGCTTGATGCCGTTATCGTAATAGGGGTTGTGGCTGGCAGAGATCATGATGCCACAGTCGAAGTCGTCCACGCGGGCGATGTAGGCCACACTGGGCGTAGTAGTGACGTGCAGCAGATAGGCGTCTGCGCCGGAAGCAGTCAGACCAGCAACCAAGCTATACTCGAACATATAGGAGCTGCGACGAGTGTCTTTACCAATGACGATTCGTGCAGGCTCGTTTGCCGTTGCGCTCGCGCAGTGCGTTATAATACCAGCCCAGAAAACGACCAACCTTGTAGGCATGGTCGGCGGTCAGGTCAATTCCAGCCTCACCACGGAAGCCATCGGTTCCAAAATACTTTCCCATTATAGTTTTTTCCTCATCCAAAGAGTGAATTTACGTATATATGCTTTAGCCGGATAATTATCCGTTGCCTGCTGCTCACCATGGAGAGGTGGCACACTTGAGCAGCACAGCCATGTGCTTGAGGACACATGGCCTATTTTACATCAGTTTTTCTTGGCTGTTTTGTATTTCTTATAAAAAACTATACTCAGCACTGCCATAAGTACAATAATCAAATACCGGATAATATAGAAATTATACAAAGCTATACCAAGCAAACACAGAACCGTTGTTACACATGCGAGTAATATTAGTTTTCTATCTTCAAAAACAGAAGATTCCGCAATACCATTCTCTTTGCACAATTTTCTAGCCCAAATTCCTTGGAAGAGTGCCATCAGAATATAAGAGAACAGAGTTGTATATGCCGCAGCCATATATCCATAAGCATTGATAAAGATGTAGTTTAACACAAGATTTGCCACAGCTGCAATCACTGCCGGATACATCACATACTGTGTTTTCTTGTAGTACACAGCTATATCCGAATAAATATTGGCAAATGCCGTGAAGAAGACTCCCGCAGCAATCGGCGGCATAATATAGATAGCCTCATAATATTCTTCTGTTGCGAGTATTCTAACAATTTCCGGTGCCATATAGGTCATCATCACTGCCATCACTGCATACAAAAGCATAATTTGAGACGATATCCTCTTTATACCTTTTACATTGCTCTCTATATTCTGAAATAGATACGGAACAAAAGAAGCGTGAATTGCCTGCCAAAGCATCAAGGACAGCGAACTCACTGTATACAAGGTACTATAAATTCCAACTGCACTATTATTTACCATCTGACTAATCATCATTCGGTCAGATACACTTAGAATTTGTGCGGCTATTGAATATCCAATAAGCGGAATGCTTAGAGATAAAGACAACTTCCAATATTCTTTATTGTACAGTGTCTTTCCCTTCCAAAACAGGCACACCCAAATTACTGCAGCCACACCATATACAACGAGATAGTTTGCGTAAAGTCGTACCTCTGCAATATTCTCATGTCCAACGCTATTTGCGCCAAGCACTGCAACAACTGACAATACTGATGCCAATATCGCAGATCCTATCGTTACGCATCCTGATAACTTATATTTATATTCGTATCTTTGACGTGCCAGCCAAAAATCACGAGCCGGGGCCACTAGGAATCCAATCAACATCAAAACCATCAATCCATTTGGCAGTCCCAACAATCTACTCCAAATATCAGGAGTAATAAAATATATGATGGCAATAATAAGAGCAATCAAAGATGTCAGTGACAGCACAGAAGATTGGTACTGGTCTCTCTTATCCGGATACTCCTTCATTGCCACTGAATAGCCACCCGATGTCAACGAGAGCGTTGTAACAACACTTATCAGGGAATACCATGAATTGTACAGGTTAACTTCGCCAATTTGATCTGTTGTCATCAGTCTGGTGAAGATTGGAACTGTTATAATCGCCAATCCTCTTGAAAAGACTGTAGACAGTGTATAGACAATCGCCGACTTCGCACTCTCTGACATCTTTTGAAGTTTTCGTTTAATATCCACCATATAAAATGTACTCCTTCAGGTCATTTCGGAGATTTTGGATTATTCCTTCCTTCATGCCATCTTAATTCGTCAAACAAGTACAACCTTGAAATGCTGGTTTTATAGTAGGAAAATATATGTGGAAATGAGGAAATCAACTTTCGCTTTGTCTGCAAAAACCATTTTTCTGCAAATTTAATAGTACATGCCGACTAAGATGCCTCAGCGCTAAACTAGTCTCTGCGAAACAGATCGCGCGTGTATACTTTCTCCTGAACATCGTCCAAACAGCTATCGTAGCGGTTGGATAATGGCTTGACTGCGCTTCTTGAATTCCGCCAGATCATTCACGACTTCACTGCCAAAGAAGGTAGAACCATTCTCCAGTGTCGGCTCATAGATGATGACCGTTGCGCCCTTTGCCTTGATGCGCTTCATAACGCCCTGAATGGAAGACTGGCGGAAGTTATCGGAGTTCGACTTCATGGTCAGGCGATATACACCAACCACCACATTGTGTTCCTTACTGGGATCATAAGCCTCGTTTGCTTCGTATGCGCCCGCAATTTCCAGCACACGGTCGGCAATGTAGTCTTTACGAGTACGGTTGGATTCCACAATGGCCTCAATCAGATTCTCCGGAACATCAGCATAGTTGGCCAACAACTGCTTGGTGTCCTTGGGCAGGCAGTAACCGCCATAACCAAAGCTAGGGTTGTTGTAGTGGCTGCCAATGCGAGGATCCAAACAGACGCCCTCGATAATCTGCTGGGTGTTCAGCCCCTTCATCTCTGCATAGGTATCCAACTCGTTGAAATAGCTGACACGCAGGGCCAGATAGGTGTTGGCAAACAACTTAACAGCTTCTGCCTCCGTGAAGCCCATGATCAGCGTGTCGATGTTCTCCTTAATAGCACCCTCCTGCAGCAAACCCGCAAATGTGTTGGCGGCTTTCACCAGACGGGCATTGTCCACGTCAGTGCCAACAATGATACGGCTCGGGTACAAATTGTCGTACAGAGCTTTAGACTCCCGTAGGAACTCCGGGCTGAAAATTATGTTGTCGCAGTGGTACTTTTCACGCACAGAAGCCGTGAATCCGACCGGAATCGTGGACTTGATGACCATGATCGCATCCGGATTATACTGGATCACCAGCTTGATGACAGCTTCTACTGCAGAAGTATCAAAGAAGTTTTTCTTGCTGTCATAGTTGGTAGGTGCTGCAATGACAACAAAATCCGCATCTTTGTAGGCGGCTTCAGCATCAAGTGTGGCAGTCAGATTCAGATCTTTTTCGGCGAGATACTTTTCAATGTACTCGTCCCGAATCGGAGACTTCTTGTGATTGATAAGGTCAACTTTTTCCGGGATAATATCCACTGCCATGACCTCATGATGCTGCGATAGCAGCGTAGCAATGGACAAACCGACATAGCCGGTACCAGCAACTGCGATTTTCATAGTCTTCCCCTCTCTTCTTATTCCATATAAAACTCTTTATACCACTCAGCAAACTTCCGCAGGCCTTCACGCAGTGGGGTATGGGGCTTAAAACCGAAGTCACGCTCCAACGGCTCAGTGTCAGCAAAGGTCACAGGCACGTCACCGGGCTGCATGGGAACCAGTTCCTTGTGAGCCTCAAAGTCATAGTCCGCAGGGAGTACACCGGCACGCACCAGCTCCTCCGACAGGATCTGCACAAAGTCCAGCAGGTTCTCCGGGTTGGAGTTGCCGATATTGTAGACTGCATAGGGCGGAATGGGCAAACCATCCTCGCCATTCTTCTTTTCAGGAGCTTTCGCCATCACACGGACAACGCCTTCCACGATGTCATCCACATAGGTGAAGTCGCGCTTGCAGTTGCCATAGTTGAAGATCTGAATAGTTTTGCCCTTCACCAACTTGTTGGTGAAGCCAAAGTAAGCCATATCTGGACGACCAGCAGGGCCATACACAGTGAAGAATCGCAGACCAGTAGAGGGGATATTGTAGAGTTTGGAGTAAGCATGTGCCATCAGCTCGTTGGACTTCTTGGTAGCCGCATACAGAGAAACCGGATTGTCCACCTTGTCATCGGTGGAGTAGGGCACCTTCTTGTTGCTGCCGTAGACAGAGCTGGAAGATGCATACACCAAATGCTCCACCGGATAATGACGGCAGGCCTCCAGAATGTTGTAGAAGCCAATCATGTTGCTCTCGATGTAGGCATCCGGGTTTGTGATGGAGTAGCGAACACCAGCCTGAGCACCCAGATTAACCACAATATCCGGATGGTACTGCTCAAAAATGCTGTTGATAATTCTCCACACCATCTTATTGACCACGTTCACATAGCCCTGAATGATGCGAACTACCTTCATGGACACGGTCTCGTCCACGTAGTCGGGGCAGGGCTTACCCAGAACACCCTTCTGCTTCATCTCAATTGCCATGTCGGTGGCGTTAAGCAGCTCCCGGGTGGTAATACCAGCCAGAATGAAGTCACCGGCTTCCAGTGCCTCTGGGCGCTCGGTGGAGGTGCGGATGCACACGGCGGCGATGGGATGACCAATGGACAGATAGAAGCTGCTCTCCTCGGGCAGAGTGCCGGAGTCGGAAACAATTGCCAAAGCGTTCATTTGCAGCTTGTTATAGTCGTTGAAGCCCAGCGGCTCATTGACCCGGACACGAGGATCCAGCTGGAAGCCGCTCTTTTCCAGACGGTGCTTGCTGCGAGGATGGCAGGAGTACAGGATGGGCATATCGTACTTTTCTGCCAGTGCGTTGATAGCGGTGAACAGGCTCAGGAAGTTCTTTTCGGAGTCAATGTTCTCCTCACGGTGAGCAGACAGCAGAATGTACTTGTCCTTCTCCAGTCCCAGACGCTCCAGCACGTCGCTTTTCTGGATCTTCTCCAGATTCATGTGCAGGACTTCCGCCATGGGAGAGCCGGTCTGGTAGGTGCGTTCCTTGGGCAGTCCGGTATCTGCCAGATACTTCCGGGCGAACTCGGAATAGCACATATTCACATCAGAGATCACATCCACGATGCGACGGTTGGTTTCCTCGGGCAGGCACTCATCCTTGCAGCGGTTGCCAGCCTCCATGTGAAACAGCGGGATGTGCAGCCGCTTGGCACTGATGGCGGACAGGCAGGAGTTGGTATCGCCCAGCACCAGATAGCCCTCCGGCTGCAACTCAGACAGAAGTTCATAGCTACGTCCCAGAATGTTACCGCAGGTCACACCCAGATTCTCGCCAACCACGGGCACCAGAATGTCCGGACCATACTCTCCGAATGTGTTTTTCAGTTCGAAATCCTCCCAGAACACGGTGGAAAGGTTTCTGTCCCAGTTCTGATTGTAGTAGACCACGCAGCAGTCAAAGTATTCCCGGCAACGCTTGATAACCGCAGCCAGTCGGATAATCTCCGGACGGGTACCGCAGCCAATCATGACCTTTGTGCGCCCATCGTTTTTCCATGTAAAATTGTGTTCCATAAAATTCTCCTAACGTCAACCAGTATCTTCTCTTACACCAGCTCGAAGAATGTATCCGGGTGATTGGGGTTAAAAATCTCGTTGCAGGTCATCACCGTCACCAGATTCTCCGTTTCCGACAGGTTGATGATATTGTGGGTCCAGCCGGGAATCATGTGGACAGCCTCGATCTTATCCCCGGAAACCTCAAACTCCACCGTTTCTCCGGTGTTGATGTTCCGTTCCTGAATCAAACCGTGACCAGCAACCACAATGAACAGCTCCCACTTGGAGTTGTGCCAGTGCTGCCCCTTGGTGATTCCGGGACGGCTGATGTTGATGCTCACCTGCCCGCAATCGGCGGTGTGTACCAGCTCGGTAAAGGAACCACGGTTGTCCACGTTCATCTTAAGGGCATACTTAAACTTGTCCGTGGGAAGATAGGTCAGGTACAGGGAGTACAGTTTCTTAGCAAAGGAGCCATCTGGCATCTTGGGCATCATGAGCGTAGTCGGCTGTGTCTTGAACTCCTGCAGCAGATCCACAATCTCGCCCAGCGTGACCTTGTGGGTCACGGGAACGCAGCAGTAGCGGCCATCTGCTTTCAGAACAGTCTCCACACCGTCAAACTCACAGTGCTGCTCCTTGCCTTCCAGCAGGTCAAACATCCCCTCTACAAGATCGTCGATGTACAGCAACTCCAACTCGGTGCTGCGGTCATTGACGGTGAACGGCTCATCGTTCGCAACTGCCCAACAGAAGGTACTGACTGCACTGTTGTACTTGGGGCGGCTGTGGCCCATCAGGTTCACAAAGCGGTAGACCGCCACCTTTGCCCCAATCTCCTGAGCATACTGGAAGAACAGTTCCTCGCCAGCCTTCTTGCTGCGACCGTACTCGCTGTTGCCAAAGCGACCAGCCAGCGTAGCCTGAATGGAGGAGGACAGCATGATGGTCGCCTTGTTATTGTGCTTTTTCAGGCAGTTCAGCAAGTCGGATGCAAAGCCGAGATTACCCTTCATGAAATCCTCGGGGTTTTCCGGACGATTTACACCTGCCAGATTGAATACAAAGTCTGCTTTCCGGCAGTACCCGTCCAGCTCTTCTGGGTGGAATTCAGGTCATACTCGTAGATTTCTTCAATATTCAATGCCGGGCGGGTCTTATTTTTCCCATCCCGGATGTTTTTCAGGTTGTTACACAGGGCGGTTCCCACCATGCCCTTAGCACCTGTGACTAGAATGTTCATCCTATCGCCTCTTTAATGTACTGCGGTGCAGTCCGGAATATCTGCGCCATCCGGCACAGTTGCGTTATTGCAGATGGTGCAGTTGCTGCCGATGCGGGCAAAGTTGCCCACCGTTGCACCTGTGCGAATGACGCTGTTGGTGTAAATCAGGGCGTAGCCCCCTACCGCTGCATCACAGTGGACTTCCGTTCCGGCATTCAGCAGAACACCGTTGCCAACAGACGTACCATTCTGGACACAGGCATTTTGCAGCACCACGCAGCCACAGCCCAACTTTGCGTACGGACTGATGTAGGCGCTGGGCGCAACGATATTGGGAAAAGCAAAGCCAAGGGCTTTCGCCTTTTCATACACCTGTGCCCGGAACCGATTGTTGCCGATACCCACCACCAGCAAGCCGTACTCCTTCCGCAACTCCGGCAAATCAGCAAGACTGCCAACCACCGGAATGCCACAGATGTCAGTGCCCACAGGTTGCCCATCATCCACAAAGGCACAGTCATATTGGAGCATCGCCTGCTCCACCACTATGCGCCCAAAGCCGCCGGCACCAACCAGCAGCAACTTTTCTTTAGACATTCGGGATGCCCTTCAGTGCATTCTGGACATATTCGGTGGTCAGGATCTTCTTGACAGTGCCTTCCACATCCAGACGCTCGGTGTTGTGGCTGGTGTAAGACTCGTCCGCCATGGTATGTACCTCGCCCTTGACGACAAACTTATCATAGTTCAGGTCACGGTTATCCGCAGCAACACGGAAATAATGGCCCATATCCTGGCTGCGCAGACGCTCCTCACGGGTCATCAGAGTCTCGAACAGCTTCTCGCCGTGACGGGTGCCGATGATGTTCGTACCGGTATCGCCGAACAGCTGCTGGACGGCCTTTGCCAAATCGCCGATGGTGGAAGCATCAGACTTCTGGATGAACAAATCACCGGGATTTGCATGTTGGAAAGCGAACAAGACTAGATCTACAGCCTCGTCCAGGTTCATCAGAAAGCGGGTCATATTGGGGTCGGTAATGGTGATGGGATTGCCAGCCTTAATCTGGTCGATGAACAGCGGGATGACAGAGCCACGGCTGCACATCACGTTGCCGTAACGGGTGCAGCAGATGGTCGTGCCGCCCCGCTCGGCAGCTACACGGGCGTTTGCGTAGATGACGTGCTCCATCATGGCTTTGGAAATACCCATGGCATTGATGGGGTAAGCTGCCTTGTCGGTGGACAGGCAGACAACACGCTTGACACCGGCATCAATAGCGGCGTGCAGGACATTGTCGGTACCGATGATGTTGGTCTGAACGGCCTGCATGGGGAAGAACTCGCAGGAAGGAACCTGCTTTAAAAAGGCGGCAGCGTGAAGATGTAGTCAACGCCGGGCATAGCGTCACGGATGGACTGGGGGTTGCGGACATCGCCGATGTAGAACTTGACCTTGCCAGCAGTCTCCGGGTGCTTGGCTTGAAGCTCGTGGCGCATATCATCCTGCTTTTTTTCGTCACGGGAGAAGATACGGATTTCCTTCAAGTCAGAGTCCAGGAAGTGCTTCAGAACGAACCAAAAGAACCAGTACCACCAGTGATCATAAGGGTTGCATTGTTAAAATCAGACATTTTTATTTCCTCCAAAATATTGTTTTAGTATCTTTTTATCATTTTGGGTAAATTCATATTCATCGAGTAATTCTATATACTTTGAAGCCATCACCCCTCATTTAGAGACATCGTAGGGATATCGAATTGCTTGACCAAGTAGAACAATAGAATGTAGTAAATAAGTAATCCACTGTATGGTTCGACATTGATCAGCGAAAAAATAAAACCAGTAACAGAATGCGGGAAGCAAGGTTAAATTTTTTTTTAAATGTAAAATACCAATCAAGACAACAATTGAATGTTTGTGAATCTACCGTCCCCAAGCTATTTCTCAAATTAACGTAAATATTCGTTGCATTTTGGTAACCTGCACCAAAGATAGGATAGTTAGAAAAAATTTTCAAATTTATGAGCGGGCTATTCTGTCTACTCACAACATTTACACTCTGACCTGAAATCTTATCTATTGCACCTTGTATTCCTCCCAACCATTTTGCACTTAAGTATTCATTCTGACTTAATCCCAAAAAGCAGATTCCTGTTCCAAGACACACAATCATGCCCTGTTTTATCTTTCCCATTTCTCCTGAATTCCTCAAAATCAGCAACAGTACAACTATTATCAGAAGTATAATTCCTGCAGAAGACTGTGTCGTAAAAATAGTGAACGTGATCACAATAACCCTCACGATAGAAATCTTACTTTCGTACAGGATGTGAAGAACTAATGCCAGAATTAGATAGGCTGCAAAAAGACCTGGCTCCCAAAAAAGTCCCTGATTTCTTATGCTGTAAATCGTCCGATACGCAAATATATAATTGCCTGTATACGACTCGGTTCCAATAAAGCATTCATGAGAAAATGGTATTTGTATTTTGGCAACATTGACTGCAAGATAAAGCACTAGAGATATTACGCTTATAACCAGCATTACATCTCCGTATATTTTTTGAAACCTATTCCATTCAATCTGTTCCGAAATCGCAAATGCTGTAAAAAATAACACGATGACAGAGACAAGAGAATAAATGGTTTCCGAAGGAAAATTCGCCAGCATCGAAACTGCTGCCGTAAATATACAGAATAGCAAAAATAAACCACTGTGCTTAGGCAATTTCAATCCATTCTGGTGCACATACATCAATAATGATACACATGCAAATGGGAGCATCATATACAATGCCACACTGGAACTCGTTACCATGTGGTAGTGTCCGCTACAATACACCACCATAAAAATTCCGTACAGGCACCACATATTGGACACAATCTCATCCAGTTTTGGCCGAAGGATTTTTAGGCATGAAATTTAGCTCCAATCCAATTACTGATTCGGATATCAGGGTCGATACGGAAAGCTTTTCGTATCAAAGCTCCGATATTCCTTTTGGCAAAAAATTCAATTCGCATATTCAGTGGATAGAGAATTATCTTCGATATTTTTCTCTCATACTCCGGGTCTACACATATCTCATCCACATATTTTAATTGCACCGGAACCGAATGCAGCGGCACCTCACAAAAACGTTTTGTCATCACTTTATTCAAGGATGTTCCACCGTGAGTGGAGTTTTCGTCGGCTCCAATGTTTCGAATCAGATTCCCTGAAGGACTTATACCGTACATGCCATTTGCTCGCAAAGAGAGAATCATCTGGAAGTCCCAGGATGTCGGCACTCCGCGTCTTTTGAACGCATTTATTTCCGACTCTATGCTTCGTTTTTGCTGCCTAAACAGTGCTGGAACATCATATGTTTTTTGAGCAATCTTGAGATACTCGGGAGTGTACAAATTGAATTCTGCGTCATAGTACTTCAGAAACTTCTTTGACCAAGAGGCCCATCCACAAGGCAATAGATGTGAGGTAAACATGTAGTCATCTTGATTTGCATTATGATACTCGCCGAGGTAGTTTGTGCCGCAAATCCATAAAACTTTCTCATTTTCACGATAGTGCTCAAGCAATTGCTTGCAGTATGAAAAGAAAGTAATATCCGGCAAACAATCGTCCTCTAAAAATATAGCTTCTGCCTCACGTTCAAATACCCATTTGGCTCCCAAGCCAATGTTTTTATAAACGCCCCTGTTTTCTGCTGCGTAATTTTTAATTACCTCACACGGCCAATCGATTTCAGATTCAACCATGTTACGGCAAGCTGCTGCCATTTCTTTTTCTTGTGCAGTCCTTCCCTGATCCGCAAGTATGTACATTTTCCTCGGCTGTACTTTACGAATAGCTTCTAGCACTCGTTTAGTCGTGTCAGTTCGCTTGAAGCAGAATAGCACGACTGGAATATTAAATTGTTCCATCTTAACCTCTCATTTTTATCATGAATTTAATAGAACCGTTTCAATTGCATTGTACAGTTTTATCTGATTTTCACTTGCGCAATGATTTTTCTCAGCCAGACACCGTGCGTTCTTACACATTTCTGTAAAGTCTTCATCCGACACCAAACGATTTACACAACACTGTAGTTCCTCTTTCGCACTCGCCATTAGAGCTACTCGATTTTGTAAGAGGTACTCGAACAGCTTCATATCCTGTGGTCCATAAAACAAAATTGGTTTTTCCGTTGCCAGATATTCCGGGATTTTGGTGGAAATCGAATATTTGAAAAAGCCCTTCATTTTTTCACTTTGAACTTCTGTATGCACAAGGACATCTGCTTTTTGATATACTTCGTTAATATGTTCATGGGGCACCGCTTCATGGAAAGCAACAGGAAGCATCTTAAAATTGGAATGATATAACTCTATACTGTCTTTTGAGGTAAAAATATCCAGTATACCCTTCCGTCGGTTTCCTTAATTGCCTCAGCAATTTCTTTTAACGCTTTCCATCGGTCTAGGTGTAATCCACCTGCATAGACAAAATGGGTGATTCCAGTGGGCTTTGAGGCCGGACCCTTGAATTTTGATAAATCAACCGTGTTCATCAGAACCAGCGTTTCTTTCTGGAATTTCTCATGGTAGGCCTCAGCCATACTAGAACTAATCGTTACCACTAGCTTGCACCGCTTTATACACGCCAGCATTTTCTTTTTTTAAGCTGGATTTGTACAGTGATAACAGCGGGTTATCTTCCCATTGAATGTGTTCTGCCCAATTGTCCATGAAGTGCATTATAACTGGAATATTCAGCTGCATAGACAGCTGATTCACCAAACGCATTATTGAAACGCTGGCTCCCAACGTATAAATCACCTGCGGGTGAAAATCCCTGATAGCATCAATCGTAGATTTATCCAACTTTACCGAGATGCTATCAAGTGTGCAAACTGCGAATTGACGAAGATAGGACTTGATCTTATTGTTGCTACTCTGCTGTGTGCTCGCGGCTTTTATATTGCTGTTGATTGATTGAGCTACTTTCCCTCTTGAAAATTGAATTATATGGCTAGGAGGAATACAATAGCTCTTAATCCTTTGATTACATTGATCCATTACCACCGGATCCGAATACACTTCAAAAAGGCAATCTGCATCCCATCCGCTCCATATGCTTTGCAGCGTTATTCCAGTCGCATTCTTCTTATACATACTTTGAGCGTTCACGATCAACACTCTAGGACACTTTTCCATAATGTATCTTTCTCCATTAAGCAGTACAAAGTGTACTTTCTTTATCATACAGCCTTTATATTTTGTATGTCATTTTCTCCATTCTCTTTAAACATCAAGGCAATTTTTTAGCTTCACTTCTTCTTATTTTACCCAATAAGCGCTTCTATGTTTTTCGTCCACTTTCGGTAATCAAATAAATCGCACAGTTTTCTCTCCTTTTTTTCTCTAGGCATTACGGACGCAAATTTTGCCATCGTTTCTTCAAGTGTTTCTTCAACAATCATAACATTATTAGATTTTTTAGAATCTATCTTGAGATCGCTTATATCCGTTGCTATAACATCTACACCCACAGTAACCGCTTCCGCAAACTTCGTCGGGAACCCCGCATTGTTTGTTCTTGTTGAATCACGAATGATCAAAGAGCAATCGGCGCCCTTCAGATATGCAATACTCTGCTCATGAGGCACTCTGCCTAAAAAGGCTACCGATTCTGGCACATCCGCTGCCGTGAATTGAGGATTGCTTTTCAAAAACTGCTCTTTATTAATTCCCACCACAAATAATTTGCAGTTGCCATTTTCTGCAACTTTGGAAAACGCGGTAACAATTTCACCAATTTTGTCTTTTTTTCCCCCGGCTGACCAGAATAAATGAAATTAACACCCTCTCCAAGGTTCTCTGCCTCCACCGACCACTTTTCTTCGCAGAAATCAACCAACGGGGGAATAAACAACATTTTTACATGATTTGTAGTAATTCTTCAAATAATTACTGATTGCTATAATTCCATCAAGTTTTTTTTTGAACCACAGTCATTCTGTACCATGTATCAAATCCTTTGAGTATTTTAAAGGGCAAAGACGCACCATTTGTATTGTACCACTCTGTACAATCCGAATAAATCTTTATTTTATTTGCCCTGCAAAATTTTCTAAGCCGATCAAATGCAACAGCCTGATAATTATAGCAAATAACACCGTCAAATGGTCCACACACTTTCATCAGCTTTTCAGCCGGCTTGGGATCTGTTAAATATTTCACCCAGTCCGAATTTCCCTGGGGATACGGCACTGAATATGTGATAAACCCCTGCACTTCTGACTTGGTCTTTAATACGTCAGTCTCTCTGTTATCTTTCGAAACTCCCATGAAAACCACTTCATTACCGCTGTCTCGCAATCCTTTTGCAATGGCCAAAACACGGTGTGCGGCTGCATTCTTATCTGGAAGTTCAAATCCGCCGATATATAGAATTTTCTTCATTACATTCTCTCACTTCTGTTAATCTTTTCTGAATAATTACGCTGTCAGGCGGGTACTCTCCTTTGATGACTGTCCCCCCCCGATGACAGAATTATCCCCGATTGTTGTTCCACGGAGGATCAGCGTATTGGCACCAATCCAGACATTATTGCCGATGACAACTGGCGCGGTCTTGAACCTCATTGCAGCCACACCGCCTTCTGCACGGTAATCATGGTCCTGATCGTAGATCAGAACATTGGGACCCAACATCACATTGTCGCCGATTTTAATATGATCGTAGGCAGTAACAACGCACCCATTGCTCATTCCAAAATTCTTTCCAATTTCCAATTTTCCACCTTTGCGAACTCGGATCTTTGCACCATTATGCATTTTCAACTTTTTCGCAATGCGCAACTCGGATTTTCCATCTACGGTGACTTCGGTCATCGGCGACATAATTTCCGGAAAGGCTGCATGAAACCGTCCACCATTCTCAATCTTCAGAATAGCATACTTGATTCCCCCAAACGGAACACAAAACAGCGCCTTAATGTATTTTATTCATCTTTCCCCTCCAACGCCTGAATCTCTTCTAAATACGCCTTCACCACGATTTTCCGGTCGAATTCCCGTTCCATTTTTGCACGACCGGCCAGCCCCATGGCTTTCCGCTGCTCTGGCGTCATCTGCATAAACCGTTCCAGCGCATGGACTAGAGCTTCCTCATCCTGAATGGGAATCAGGAATCCGGTCACTCCATCTTCCACCGTTTCCCGACAGCCTGCACGGTCTGTGGCGATGATAGGCCGGGCGCTGGCCGCCCCCTCCAGAAGCACGTTGCTCATTCCCTCCGGATAGTAGGACGGATGTACGATGCAGCTTGCCTGTTTCAGGAACGGGATCATATCCTTCTGCTGGCCATGATAGACCACATCTCCAGCTTCCTGTGCCTGCTTCAGGATCTCTTCGTAGGCAGGGTCGTCACAGCCTCCACAGATATGGAACACCGTGTTGGGGTACTCCGCATGGATACGTTTGGCAGCAGCGAGATACAGGTCGATTCCCTTTTCCTTCAAAATTCGGGATGTAAACTGGAAGTGTACTGTCTCACCTTCCGGATATGGGAACGCTGGATGGCTCTCCAAATCTACACCGGACCCCGGCAACAACCGGATCTTCGCATGCTTCGGCATCATCTTGTGTGCTTCAAAGAAGCGCTGGTTTTCGCTGTTCTGGAAAAAAATGCAGCTTGCACCGGCCACGCCCATCTTGTAAAGCCGGGTCGTCAGTGCCTGCAAAGGGCCGGGATTTTCCACCGGAGTACCGAGGCCGGTAATGTTGGGGATGTACTTGATTTTTAACATCTGACAGGCCAGCCCTGCATAAACATTCGGTTTGATATTGTTTCCCAGCATCACATCCGGTTTGTGCCTTTTTAACGTCTGATGGTATTTTCGGAAGAGGACAATATCCTTAAATGGGTTCTTTCCTTGTCGAGCGGTCTCGATATCGATAACACCGCACCCCATCTGCTCGAGCTCATCCTTAAACTGGAGTACCTGACACATTACAGACACCTCGTGTCCTTCTGCAATCAAGCCTTTCAAAATTTCCCGGCGCAGATTATAGATAAAAGTAGTATCGTTTGCAGCTAAAATAATTCGCATCTTTCACTCACACCATTTGTAGTTTTTCCGTTTCACAATTTGTATCATTTACCGACACCAGCCTGCTCTCCCGTAGAAGCACAATGCTTTCCTTCCGGAACTCCGGGTCGATTTTTCCGTCTACAACGCCCTTGCGGCCCAGCACGACCTGAATGCTTTTCCAAATGACTTTCAGGTCAAATTTCAAGCTAACATTCTGGACATACTCGCGGTCGTAGTAAACCTTATCGTATACCTCCACCGTATCCCGACCATTGATCTGTGCCCAACCAGTAATGCCCGGCGTTACCTGATACACCCCGTACCAGCGGCGCAGAAAACGAATCTCACGTTCCGTATATACCAGTGGACGAGGACCAATCAGGCTCATTTCACCACGAACCACGTTTGCCAGTTGCGGCAACTCATCAATGCTGGTGTCTCGTAGAAAACGTCCCAGTCGGGAAATGTACGTCTCTGGACTTTCCAGATCACCAGTTGCCACATTCTTCGGCGCAGAACTCTTCATCGTCCGGAACTTGATGATATTAAAGCAATGTGCGCCTCTGCCTACCCGCTTTTGTAAAAAGAAAATTGGTTCGTCCGGTGCGCTGATCTTCTGTGCAACGCTCACCACCAAAAACAAAGGGGAAAGTACAATCAGCGCCAGCGCCGCCAGAATGCGGTCAATTACAGATCTCACCGCAAGGTATTTCTTCTGTTTCCGAGTCAGATGGACATAGAACTGTCCAAAATCAACGTGGTAATTCAATTCTTCCATGTTTTCCTCACACTATCATCCTGCTTTTGCAGGTTCTACATTTTCTTTTAAATTGAGACATGATTTTTGAGATTTCGGATTTCTGGTTTCCCAGCTCATCCCGATCTCATTCAGCTTTGCAATACGTTCCTCTGTCAGAACAGCGCAGCTTTTTTCAGGATTCTGGCGGGTATACCGCTGCCGCTTGACCCAATTTCCGAGGTTGTAACCGCCCGGTGATACATAATCGGCAGGGACGTTCAGGTCGCCGTGGGCATCAAAGTAGCGCTTCGCTTCCTGATACCCTTCGTTCCACTGGCGGTCATTGCGGTTGCCCCAGTACATTCCGATTCTGTTGAGCCGTTCGACCTGTTCGTCTGTCAGCTTTCCCTTCGGGTATGCCCATTGCTGGCTTGCGACCCACTGTCCCAGCCGCTCACCAGCCGCTGTCACATAGGAACGCGGGATATTCAGGTTGCCGTTTTCCTCATAATAGGCAGCGGCCAGCGCATAAGCCTTTTCCCACTTGGCATCGAAAATGTTCCACACCATGCCGATCTCATCAAGCTGTGCAATGCGTTCTTCCTTCAAGCGATCGTTCAGCTTTTGCTGCCGGGTCTTGATGATCCACTGTCCCAGTGGGTAGCCGTCTGGGTCTACATATTTTCCGGGCACCATCAGGTTTCCGTAGGTGTCATGGTATTTCTTTGCGACCTCAAATCCATGCTGCCACGCAATTTCCTTCCGGTTGCCCCAGACCATCCCGATGCTGTCCAGCCGCGCGATCTGCTGCTCGGTCAGATTGCCTTGGATCTGTCCCTCGCGCACACGGCGCTGGGTGACCAGCCACACCCCAAGGCTCAGACCACCGGGCGTCGTATACAGTTTCGGGACGTCCAAATTGCCGTGCTCCGCATAGTAGATGCTTGCTTCGGAGAAATAGTGCTCCCAGCTAGAAGAAAGGCTTGCCTGCAGCTGCTCGAACAGCACCCGACAGTCATGCACCTGCTCGATGACCTCGAACCGTTCGGTCACGATCTTATCGCTCTCGCCGTTGGCATACAGACGATGGACTGCTTCCTGCATCTCGCTTTGCAGGCCGGAAATACTGGTCAGACCTTCAAAGTTGTTGACAACATCTAGGATAAGTGGTGTCGTATTATCCCCAGCGGTCAGGGCGCGTCCGATCTGCTGCTTGTAGATGATGGGCGAGATGGTAGGCCGGAACAAAATGACGCCCGAAATACCTTCCACATGGACGCCCTCGTTGAGCATATCGATGCAGAACAGCAGCTTCAGCCGGTTGGTCGTGTCCGTCTTGAAGTCCGCAAAGGCCTTGTCAGTGTTCGGGTCATCCGAGTAGGCTTCGTATACCACAACGTCTGGGTTAACCCCGGCGAACCACTCCGGCACGTGGGATACCATCTCGTCCATGTGCTCTTTGTTGGCGCAGAACACGATGTATTTTCCAGATTTGTTTGTAATATGATGGGCAAAGACCCTGTCCAGCCCGTCTGCCTGCTCCAGTGCGCGGCGCAGCGCGTCCAGATATTTCTGATTCACATCCTGAATGCCCGGTGCCCGCAGGTTATCCACCCGCGACTGATACTTTGCAAGTGCTTTCTGGTACTGGTAGACCGTGGTCACATATTTCGGGGCAGGCAAAATACCCCTGACGACTGCTTCGCCAAGGGTCATGTTGCTCGCAACACGGCTATCAAAAAGCTCTTCGGCCATATCGCGGTTATTATCCAGATATCGGATGTTTGTTGCCGTCAGCCCCAGAAGCTTTGCATCCGGGCATAACTTTAATAAAGCCACCGTGCTTTCGCCCCAACATTCAGCACCGGCACGGTGGAATTCATCGAGTATAATATAGGCGGGCTCCTGCGCTGCGATATCATCCAGTTGCGCCTGGGTGCAGCACATCAGTTTGGCATAGGTATAAAAATGGACGTTCGCCAACGGAAAATCCGGGTCGTTCCTTTTCAGGCTCTCCAGCTGGGTCTTGAAGATATATTCACTGGGAGAAAGCCAGATCACGACCTTCTCCGGGTTGTCCTCGATCAGCTTGAACGCAATATAGCTCTTTCCGGTGCCTGTCGGATGAACAATGGCGGCCTTGCCATACTGCTCCATCATCCGGACTGCCGCATGATATGCTTTCTCGTTGTGCTCAAACAGACGCAGTGCCACCTTGTTCACCCCTTCCCGCATAAAGGGGTATCCTCTACAGTGATAATGGAGGATACCAATCTTTCGACATCGTTGTTTGAATTCTTCTCTTATTTTATCATGGTTATATCTGGGAATCAATAGAAATCCTTACAAATGCATCCCACCTGACCTTAGAAAAAAAAACTCGCAGAAGCTAAAAGTTTTTTGCACATTGCCCAGTTCTGCATAAAAAATCCAGCAAAAAACGAAGGTGGACAGAATAAGTGGTCAGAAGGGTGTCCAAGACGCAGGAGGAAACAGCGATGGCGCGACGGGGAGAAAACATTCGCAAGCGTAAGGACGGTCGGTGGGAAGGCAGGTACATCAAGGCGCGCACACCAGAGGGGAAGATCCAATGGGGTTACGTCTATGGCACGGTCTATGCTGAGGTCAAACGTGTGCTGATTCAAAAGAAAGCAGAGGCAGGCTTCTACAATCTAAAGAGAACCGACCTGACCTTTGAAGCACTGGCTGAGGTATGGCTGCACTCCCAGCGGAATGCAGTAAAAGAATCCACCTATGCGCATTACTCGTACACGCTGCACAAATATCTTCTTCCGGTTTTGAGTAAAGTGCCAGTCGCATCCCTTGAGGAAAGCTTTCTGGAACAGGCTATGCAGCAGATCGTTGCGCCCACAGATGCCGCGCACAAGCCGCTGGGGAACTCCTCTGCCCGGGAATGTCTCTCGATGCTGCGGCGCATCTGCAAATATGCCGCGCACTTGCGCCTGATCCGCCCGATGGAGTTGGAAGTAGCGTTGCCCAAAGCCATCGACCAAATTTCTGCGCCTCTCTCCCCGGCGGAGCAGCAGCGGCTTTATCAGTATGTACAGGAGAACCCCACGCCCCGCAAAATTGGCTTATTATTAGGGGTGGAATTGGGGCTGCGTATTGGCGAGATCTGCGGCTTACAGTGGGGCGATTTCGACCTGAAACTTGGCACGTTGAAGATCAACCGGACGGTCTGCCGAATTTCCTGTGAAAATGGGCATACAAAGGTGGTCATCCAAACGCCTAAAACCCGCACCTCCCGCCGGGAAATTCCAATCCCGAAGCAGCTGCTTATTATGCTGAAAAAGCTGCGCGGATGTGTCAGCAATGCTGCATGGTTTCTGTCCGGCAACGAGTCCAAGCCCACCGAACCCCGCTGCTATCGAAAAAGCATCAAATCATATCTGAAACAGGCAACTGTCCGGCAGGTACGTCCGCACGCGCTGCGCCATACCTTTGCAACGACCTGTCTGCAGGCGGGGTGCGATGTAAAGACCCTCAGCGAATTGTTAGGACACGCTAACGCCAATATCACCTTGCAACGCTATGTGCACTCTGACCTGACCCGAAAGCGCCGGGAGATGAACCGAATTTTCTCCCATCAGGTGTCCATGAGGGGCAGGAACACGCCAAATATGACGTAGTGGCGCATGATTTCTTCGCCGTTCCTCCATTATCACTATGGAGGATACTTTTTTAAATATATTCTTTGCCATTACGCGGCTGCACATTCTCTGTATCATAAAATACTTTTGCATCATACGCAGATGCGTATGCATAACTGCACGAACTTCTCTACCATCATATTGAGGTGAACTTTATCCATGACTGTAAAAGATGCCGTTGCCAAATGCTTTGAACAACTCTACGACCAGCAGGGGATATTCCTCAACTAGTTAGCGACCCACGCCAGTGCATATTCCAAAATCGATTTATTGTTTTACTCATAGATATATTTTTATTTCTACAAAATGCACCTCTTGCGAACATAAAAAACGCGTGTTATACTGAAGCCATCAAAAAACATTGGAGGTGTCCCTTATGCCCCGTCCCAAAGGAAGCAAGAACAAGCCCAAGACCGTAAAACCATTGACTTTGCTGCACAGCTCTCTGAAAAGCAGTCCGCAAAGGAAGCCGTTACCGCTGAAATTGAATCCATCACGGCTAACATCGATGCGCTGAAAGCTGACCTGAAAGCCAAGAAATCTGAGCTGAAATCTATCGACAAGGAAATCGCCAGAATCGAAGTCAAAAAGGTCAAAGCTGAAACCAAAGCAGCGGAATCCGCAAAGAAAGCCGAAGCAGAGGATGTGCTGAAAAAGCTGCTGGCAAGCGGCGTGAGCGCAGACGATATCCTCGCAAAGCTGAAGTGATCTGAAAATTCTAACGCAGTAGTTGACGGAAACATCTACGTCGCAAGCAGTGCAACTTGGTACCAACTTGCGATTTTTGAATCGGATTTTTCAAAATCCAAATTCAAAATGCTTGTTGGGCTGTGCCCAAACCCCTTGTGTTCTGCGTCCGGTGGATGCAGGCTGCGCATTTTTGCAAAACGCTTTTTTTTGATCTGAGTGCCGATGCCTGTGGTATCGGCACTTTTTGCACAGATGGATTCCCGGAAGCAGAAAATAGTGCTATGCAGCACATCCGGGATTGTGCTATACTTGATTACATAAACTTGTTCGTCCTAAAAAGTTGGAGGTGTTCATGGCTACACGAACCATTTGTTTTCCCATATCCGGCTACCCCTATTGCAAGGAACAGCCGGTGACGTTCACATGGATAAAAGGTAGCAAGCGGCAGAATATCCGTGCCGTCCATGATGCCGTCCATACAACAGACCCGGATGTTTCCATTCTGGAAGTCAGCTCTGCGTCCGCTCAGCCGGAGGGTGAGGCTGTTTCTTCTCTGCGTCTTCTGCTGCGTCTGAATTCTGTTGCGCAGGATGTGCCCATCAGTACGGTTTTTGAAGCCACCAAAGTGTTTGAACATGGTGGGCCATTCGCTGACCTTCTGACCTGTGAGCCACCCAAAGTCCATAAGGACACTCGGCTGCGAACCAGTGGAGAGCTGCTACGTTACTCTCTGGAAGGAAACGAGTATCCGACAGAGCCGTACATGGATTCGTTCTTTGAGTGGCTCTACTGCCGTGCGTTGAAGCAGTTCCCGGAAAAGGCTGCGCAGCTGAGCAGATATAATGCCTTTTCTGATATTGCTGCCGCAGCGGATTCTAAAAAGTATTATGGCGATTCCTCGCGGGCGGCTGCAATCTATGTGGGACTTGCAGCGGCTGGAAAAAACTTTCGTGCATCGATTCCTATGAATTATTTATTGCTGAGGTCTATACGGAGCCGAAACCTTTGCCCAAGTCTGGAAAATCTGAGGCTGCTTCAAAAATGACACCCGAAGTTTCTGCACCAGCAAAGGAGACTCCGGCAGACGAATTGCCGCAGCCCGATAACGCAAATATTCCGGACGCTGCGCAGATGGAACAGATCCTTGAGCTGCCCAAAGCGACCTGTCTGCTTCTCTCTTTGGCAAAAAATGCTGGTCTTTCTGCAAATAATTCCAGTGAGCTGGCGTATAAGGGAAAGGAATTTTTTCTTACCGCTTATCAGAAAGCACTAAAAAACAAAACGCTCCGAATCAATGTTCATAAGAACAAGTTCACATTTCCGATGGAGGAGCATGACAGCGGATTTCATGCGGTCGGAGTACTGACCCGTTCACCTGCTTGGGAATACGGATGGAAGTTCAACTATCTGGCCGAGAATACATCCGGAGCAGAAAAGCCCGAAGTCAAAGAAAAAATCCCGAAGCCTTTGACCGCATTGGAGCATCTGGAACGCTGTGGGTATAGAATCGTTCAGCAGGTCGTGCCGGAAAAACTTCCACCGATTGCTGTTCAGCGGATGGCATGGAAAACAGGCGAGGCTCTTTGCGACCCGGTGGTTGTGGATTTCCTGCAGTTTATCCGAACACATATGCAGAGCGACGGTTCTTTTTCGTTCCGTATCCCAAAGGGTGCGTCCAAAAAATCGTTTGCCACACTTTCAGAGATTGCTCAGACGTGGGACAAAATGGGGCTTTTTGCAGCCATTGTGATTTACCCGCAGAATATCGTCTATGAACTTGCGCAAAATGAGACTGTCCGGCATTTCCTGAGCGGGAAGTGGCTGGAACTTTTTGTGGAGCATCAGGTTCAGCAGATTTTGAATCACTATCAGGAGGAGCAGGGTGCAGAAGTTTCGGTTTGCTCCAATGTGATTCTTTCAGAAGCGGCATCCGCAGGGAGCACGCATGAACTGGATGTCGTATTCTCCATCAACGGAAAATTCTTCTGGGTGGAAGCCAAATCGTCCAGCCGAAGCATTGATTATGGAAAGTATGCTTCTCTGTGCGAAAAGCTGAACGTGACACCAGAAAGCTTGCTTTTGGTCAACAGCGATTTGTCCGTGGAAGAGTGCGAAGGTGTTTCTTATTTCTGGAATTACCGTGTTGCAAATTGTGCAACGATCACGCAGGAACTGGAAAGCATGATTGCTAAACAAATTGAAAGCACCGGAAATGCTGTTCTGAGTACAAACTGAGAAATAAGCAAAAATGATATGTACCCCCAATACTGGACACCCAGTATTGGGGGTACATATCAAAACCGAAAAGCAGAAGCTGCCGCACAAAAAATACGGTGCGGCAGCTTCTGCATTTTATCTGCTGCGTCCCCTGCGCGTGCCGACAGTTCCGTTCCACCTTATTCTGCCCCCGCAGAAGGTCGTTTTTGCCCGCCGTATTTGTGGCCCGGCTTTCCCGAGAATGGCCGTTTGTTTTGCCGAAAAGTCGTACTCTGCCCGGGAAAAAAAAGCACCGGAAGACTGCTTCGGCCATTTATTCCGCTGTTTCCTACCGATTTTACAATGTTTTTTGCAAAAAAAGCTTTACAAATGAATTTCAAAAGCATATTATATAATTATAGGTTCAACTTCTTTACGCAAATAGTTTCGTACCGGTTCGTATGGGGCAGCCGGGTCTGTGCTTTTTGCACTGCTTCTGCCTTACGATAGATCATTGGAGCCCGCCGGTGCACCGCTGCACCAGATCAAATACAGAAGGAAGGTTATGCATCATGCCTGAAAAGAAAGTTTCTACTCCCGCAGCCGATGCTCCGGCTGCCGAGGGCAAGACCCGCAAATCCACCAAGGCTCCCGCCCGCCGCGGCCGCCCGCCGCTGGCACCCGAGCTGTATGTAGAGATGGGCGGTGAGCAGTACAACATCACCGACATCATTGACCGTGCCAAGGCAGACTACCGCACCACCCACAAGGTCGGCGTACAGTCCTGCAAGGTATACGTCAAGCCCGAGGAAGGCGCAGCCTACTACGTCATCAATAAGTTCTCCGGCAAGCTGGAACTGTAACTTTTACAGGGCCGCAGACAGCACCGCACTGCTGCCGCGCCCGCCATTCCCACATAAGGCTCCATCAACAAAAAAAAGACACCGCACAGCTGTGCGGTGTCTTTTTTGTATCGGCAGCAATCACTCAGAACCCCAGCATCCGCCAAAGGGTCTTACGCTCCTTGGTCGGTGTCGGGTCCGGGATCTCGAACACATAGCGCTCGGTGGCGTTAATAACGGTGGTGTTGCCGCGGGTGCATACCCGGGGCAGCTTTGCATCGTAATTCAGGTGTACATGCCCGTGGATGAACCATTTAGGCTGGTACTCGTCCAAAATCTCGTTGAAGCACTCAAAGCCCCTGTGGGCACAGTCGTCCCCGTCGTTCAGTCCCTTGGCCGGGGCGTGGGTCAGCAGCAGGTCGATGCCGCCCCTTTTGTGCCCTGATGCTTCAGCTTGTGCACACGGCGGCGCATGGCCTTCTCGGTGTACTGGTAGGTATCCTCTTTATTATAGCGCTGACAGCCCCCAGCCCCATGATGCGCAGCCCCTTCCATGTGTACACCTGATCGTCCACGCAGATGCAGCCGCCGGGTTCCCCCTGAGTCTGGTAGCTGCCATCGTGGTTGCCGTGCACATACAGGATGGGCGCAGCGGTAAAGTTTGTGAGATATTCCAGATACTTTTTGGGCAGATCCCCGCAGGAGAGGATCAGGTCGATGCCTTCCAGCCGGGCACGGGTGTCATAGTCCCACAGCGCCTTGGACGGAACCTCTGAGATGGCAAGAATTTTCACGTTCGTATGCTCCATTCTGTTTCCGGTCAGGCCGGCTCATTTCTCCAGACCCTTTACGTTGTCCAGTCCGTTGATCGCCAGCACGGTACGAGTCTTGACGTCCAGTTCATCGTAATGGGGCAGCTTGCCGTGTACACAGGCATCCAGCCAATCCATCTCCATCAGCTCTTTGGGGCTGTAAACTCTATTCTCCGGGGAGTGCAGGTTGTCCTCGTTATCATACAGCTTTTCCGGGAAGATGTGCACATTGTCCGAGCCCTGCAGCGTTTCCAGCAGATCCAGCAGCTGTCGCGTACCGCTGGGCAGCGCTTCCTGATACTCCAGATCCTCTGCGCCGCTGCGCAGACCCCACCAGTAGTTCACTGCGCGGGTGGTGGCTGCGTTGTCCCAGCTGCCGTCAAAAATGGAGCGCACGATCTGCACATAAAAGGTATCCCACCGCCAGATCGGCAGACCCAGCGGCTGTAAGCTGCCGTCCGGCAGTTTGCGCCACAGGCCGTAGTCCCGGTTGGTGTCGGCAGGCTCCCGACTGTCCCGGGCGTAGACCATGTCGATCTCCGGGCAGTCAGCAAAATCCAGCGGATGGGCAGTATCGGGCTGGCAGGCCCAGCGCAGCCAGATGCGTCCCGCCGGGCGCACGCTCTTCAGCCCCTGCGCAAAGGCGTTGATTGCAGCGGGCACGCCGTACACGGGGTTTGCCGCCACATAGCCGATGTGCCCGGTCTTGGTCATGATACCGGCCAGCATCCCCAGCAGATAGGTCACCTCATAAGTGCGGGGGTAGTAAGTGCGCACCAGCGGGTGCGGCGCGTTCAGCGAGCAGTTCAGGATGCGGGTCTTGGGGTGCTGCGCCGCCACCTTCAGGCAGGCGTTGTACATCCGCACGCTGGTGGCGAACACCACGTCCGCATTGTTGTGGGCTACCTCCTCTAATATCTGCTCCGCGTCCACCTCCGGGTTCACATCCTCGTAGCAGCTGATATACACCTTGTCCGGGAAGACCTTGGCCAGCGCATCGCGCCCCTCGTCATGCGCACGCACCCATGCGCTGATCTTGGCGTTGTACTCGTGGAGGAACACCACCCGCAGCTCGCTGGGCTGCTTGCTGGGGCTGAAGATATTCAGCTTGGACAGCAGCGGCTCTGCGGGGCTCTTGGGCGGTTCCAGCGAAAGCTCCACGCCATGGGGCTCGGTGAGCACCTTCACCTCGTTCCACAGCTTTTCCAGGTTCTGCCGCACCTGCGCCGGGGTGGCGTCGTAGGTGTCGGAGTAGCGGTACACCGACAGGTACACCAGCAGCGCATCACCGGTGGTCAGCCCCAGGGATCTGCCGCCCAAGGCTTCGAACTGCTGGTGGAACATGGTGTAGAAGGCGGCAAAGTTCAGCCGGTCATCCTCCGACCATGCCTCGCCGCTGGCCTTGCACACCAGCGTCTGCAGCTTGCTGTAGCCGCCCAGCTTGGAGAAATGCACATAGTTCACCTTGGACAGCTTATAGAAATCCAGGAACTCGTAGTAGATCTTATTTTCCAGATCCTCGGTGCGGGCGGGGATGAGCCGGGTGACCGTGCCCGGGATCTTGACGGCGCCGTAATACTTGAGCACCGAGACCCGCTTGTTGCCCTCCTGCACATAGAACCGGTTCATGTACTCAAAGGCGATGATGGGAGTATGGATGCCCTCTTCCAAGTGCGCGTCACACAGGTTCGACCACTTGGCAGCAAACTCGGTATCCGGCTCCAGCAGGGGCATAAAATCATACGAAAAAGCGGTGTGCCGTCCGCTGGTCTTGGTGCCCACAAGACTGTCCGACGGGATCTCCACCAGCCCCAGCGGCTCCTGCGCCACGATATCCACACCCTTGAGCACATCGTCCAGAACAGCCAGATAGGGCGACTGGCCGCGGGCTATGCGGGCACGATAGGCGCGCTGCCCTGCGCGCAGTGCACTTTTATAATCTTCCAGCATAAGAACTCCTTTTTCTGTAAGCGAAGCGCGGTGCCGCAGTCCCCCTGCCGCACCGGAACACCCCCAGTATACCACAAAAACAGAAATAAGGCAGTATTTTAGGGCTAAAACTGTTGATTTTCCCGGTAGTTTCAGGTACGATAAGAATGATATTCAAAACCGACAGGAGTTTACGATCATGCAGACCATTTCTCTGCCCGTGCTCGAGGCGGGCGAATACGCCGGCGGCATCTGGTATTACGAGCCCCACACCTACCAAAGCTACCGTTACGTTCTGGGGCGGGTGGGCAAGCACCCGCTGGTGTGCATCGGCATCAATCCCAGTACCGCCCAGCCCGGTGCGCTGGACCCCACCTTAAAAAGTGTGGAGCGGCTGGCCGCCGCCAACGGCTTTGACAGCTGGATCATGTTCAACGTCTACCCCCAGCGCGCCACCGACCCCAACGATATGGACAAGACCCCCGACCGCGCCCTGTGCGATGAAAACCTGCGTTGGCTGCAGGCCGTTCTGGCCCAGACCGAGCCCACCATGTGGGCGGCATGGGGCACCCTGATCGAAAAGCGTGACTACCTGCCCGGTCTGATGCGGGAGATGGTAGCTCTGACGCGGGAGCGGGAGATCCCGTGGGTCACCTTTGGCAAGCGCAGCAAAAAGGGACACCCGCACCACCCGCTGTATCTGCGCAAGGATTCCACTCCGGAGCCCTTTGATGTGGAAAACTATCTGGACACCTGTTTCTGATGTCCGTCCCGACAGGAGGAGAGCTGCTTTGACCGCAGAACAGTATAAGCCCATCTATCACTGGTTCAGCGCCCACCCGGCCGTAAAGCGGCTGGTCGTTTTTCTGGACCGGTGGCTGCCGCTGGTGCCCTTTGTGTGCTACCCGGTGCTGCTGTGCCTGCTGAACATCCGGCTCTCGCGGCTGTTCCTCACCCAGAAGCAGGCCGCGCTGGACTTTATGGTGCTCATCGCCCGTTCCGTCTTTGTGCCGGGGCTGGTGTTCTGGGGCGGCACGCTACTGCGCAGTCGGCTGCACTTTCCCCGCCCCTACGAGCAGCCCGGCTTTACCCCGCTGGTAGCAAAGGAGAGCCGTGGACACTCCATGCCCTCCCCGCCACGCGCTGAGCGCCGCCGTGCTGGCGGCGGTGTGGCTGTATTTCTACCCCGCTGCAGGCTGCGTGATGGTGGGCGTTGCCCTGCTCATCTGCTGCCTGCGGGTGCTCACCGGGGTGCATCATGTGCGGGACGTGGTGTGCGGCTTTGCACTGGGCTTTGCGCTGGGCGCCGCCGGAATGTGGCTGCTGTAAGGCCATTCCTACACGCTGGAACGGTCATTTTTGCCCGCAGCGCAAAAAAGTTGAAACTTTTTTCAGATTTTCCTTGACAGAATGCGATGGGTATGGTATTATTTCTCTCGCAGCCTGTGCCGACACAGCGCTGCCGCCATAATGGAACCCATTGGGATAACAACGTGCGCCCGTAGCTCAGGTGGATAGAGCAACTGCCTTCTAAGCAGTGGGCCGGGGGTTCGAGTCCCTTCGGGCGCATCTATGTGGTGCCCATAGCGTAGTCGGTTAACGCGCCAGATTGTGGATCTGGAGACCGTGGGTTCGAGTCCCACTGGGCACCCCACCAAAAAGTCCGCTGTTCAAAACAGCGGACTTTTTCTTTTGGCGGGATACTATAAAAGTACGGCACCCCGGCAAAGCAGCTGCTTTGCCGGGGTGCCTTTTCTCTTACTTATTCATCTCCTGCAGGATCTTTGCGATCTGGGCGGGGGTGTAGCCCTCCTGCCGCAGGGCAGAGGTGATGGCTACATCGTTCTTGCCCTGACTGCGCAGCAGCGCTGCCGTGTAGGGCACCCCGGCGCTGACGGCACTGCGGCTGCCACCGGAAGCAGAGCGGCTGCCGCCGGAGCCGAACCGCTGCTGCCGGTGGCCTTTCCGCTGCCGGACCTTGTCCTCGCAGCCGCTGCCTTGCTGGCGGCCTGTGCGGCCTTCTGCCGGGCGTTAGCCTGCTTCAGTGCCCACTCGCCCTTCGCGATGTTCAGCTTCTGGGTGGTCACATTGTTGTTGAAGGCCTGCTGCTTCAGCGCATCCTGATAGGCGCGCTCGCTGGCGGTGTTGTCGTACTGCTGCTGGGTCAGTGCGTCCTGCCGCTGCTTCTCCTGCATCTGCTGGCTCCACTGGGTGTCAGCGCGCTCGGCCTCGTAGGCGCGGTTGCCGGCGTAGATGTTGTACCCGGTGTTCAGCAGGCTGCCCGCCAGCGTGCCCAGACCGGTGGTGCCGGTAATGGCCAGCTGCACCACGTCCCCGATGACGCCCAGCACCGTCATGATGTTATTGAAGGTCTGCTGGCGCTGGCTGATTTCCGCCTGCTCCTGCGCGGTGTAGTAGCCGTGCAGGGTGTCCAGCCGGTTCAGGTGCTCCTGATACTGACCGTAGTCCTTGGCATAGGCGTCGTTGTACGCCTCGCCTTTCTGCTGCAATTGGGTGTAATAGTCCTGCAGCTGCCGGTCGTACAGGGTCTGAGCATTCTGCTCCTGTCCGTTCAGCTGGTCCAGCCGGTTCACCAGTTCTTCGCCGCCGCTCTGGTAGGTATCCAGCGCCAGATTGTACAGGGTGGGGATGGCGCTGGCCAGCCCTCCGATCTGCTGCTGATAGGCCTGCTGCGCCGCACTGGTGGCATAGCTGGAGCCATAACCGCCGGTCAGAGCAGCGGCCTGCGCCGCCGCGTCCGCGCTGGCGTTGTGGGCGTTCTGGGTATACAGCTGTTCGTACTGGCGGTAAAGCGGGTCACGGGTGTAGCTGTACTGAAAATTCTCCCGCTCCAGCAGCTGCCCCAGCAGGCTGTTGATCTTATCCTGATAGCTGCTCTGGTAGTCTGCAGGGCGGTTCTGCTGCCACTGCTTCAGGGCGTCGGCCGCATCGGTCACCTGCTGACCGGGGCGGTAGCTGGCGTTTGCCATGGCCTTTTCCACATCGGCGCGGCTGTTCAGCCCCTCGGCGCTGTAAGTGGACTGCGCAGCGGGCTGTGCCTGCGTTTGCACCTCCGGCTGCAGCAGTTCCTCCTTCTTTTTGGATGCCATATAATTCTCCTTTCGTTCTTATAATCCCTGCAGCTTGCTGCGCAGGGTGTCGGACATATTTTCCGTATCCAGATTGGTCAGTACATACTGCAGCTGCTCCTGCATCTGGTACAGATAGCTGCGCAGTGCCCGGGCATCCTCCGGGTCCATGTTATCGCTGAACTTGGGCAGGCCCAGCTTGCTCAAGCCGTTCATGCTTGCCATGAGGCATCCTCCTCCCATAATTTTCCCTTTGCCGGGGCGATGGTGCGCACAAGTCCGCGCAGGGTGATCTGCCCTTTGCCGCGCAGCCGCAGCCGCAGCGACCCGCACCGCCGGGGTACAAAGGGCAGGTCACAGCTGCGGCGGCTGCCTTGGGCGGCAAGGGAGGCCACTGTCTCCCACGCGCCGCCGTCATAGCTCACCGCCACTTCTACTGTGCTGGTGCACTCGGCGTCCAGCCGCAAAGTCAGCCGGGAGAGGTACCGCTGCTCGGTGCCGTCCAGCCCCACATCGCCGGTGACCAGCTCAAAGGGGATGTCCGTTTCCACGCCGTCGGTGCTCTGCCAGTCCGGCTCGCGGGTGGGGTCTGCCGCCCACAGCGCCTGTCCGTCCCACAGATAAAGCTGCCCGCCGGTGCTGGTCATATCGCAGGAGCAGACGTCCTCCTCGCTCCACAGCCCCTTCTCGGTATCATAGACCAGCAGCCGGGCATCCTCCCGGGAGATGTGCAGGTAGTACCGGCCATCCAGCGCGCCGCCCACAGCGCTTTGCACGTTGGAAAGCTTTGCGGCGTCCAGCGCGCCGGACACCTTGGTGGGCAGACTGCCGTCCCACGCCATAACACCGTCCGGCGAGAGATAATACAACGTCTCGTTCAGCACGCACAGGCTGCGGGCGGCGTTTTTGGCTACGCCCCGGCAGCGCAGGCTGGAAAGCTGGAAATCCGAGGGCTTGGAGCCGTAGAGCTTGTGCAGGGTGTTTTCCTTGAAGAACAGCGCATAGCCCATGCAGGTGGCCGCGCCGGTAAAGGGGCCGTCGCTACCCACGGTGACGGCGTAGCTGTCTGCGGCGATGCCCCGGTAGGTGAACCAGTTGGTGGGGTCGCCCAGCTTGCAGCCGTAGATAACGTTCTCCCTGCTGTTGCAGCCCCACACCCGGTTGTCGCACTCGGTCACAAAATCCAGCTCCGGCACCCGGCGCTCCATGGATACCGTCTGGGCGGCTTCCACGCTGCGGTGCTGTTTGCCGTCCATGCTCTGCCACTGGGCGGCGGCGGCGTTCTGCACCAGTGTACCGTAGAAATACTCGCCCTGCGGGGTGCAGCGCACCCGTAGCCAGTCCTCGCCCACGTCATACACGATTTGGTCTCCGTTCAGCTCCGGGCTCTGCCCTGCCGCTTCGGCGGCTGCGCCCCCTGCACGGTCACGGTGTCCCACTGCCGGAACAGCTTGCCCAGCCCTGCCGCCGTGATGCGGCAGTATTCCAGCGGGATGGCTGCCCAGCTGCCGGAGTTTTTGCTGTACATCTCCAGCGTGCTGTCGTACCGCCACGGATGGTCGGCATCCTCTACCTTTAAAAACAGCTGCCCGTCTGCGGGTTCGGCGGGCTCCTCCCGGCCAAAGGCCTCCACCTGATAGGTCTTGCCTGCGGCATCACAGGGGGCAAAGGTCACGCTTTTGCCCGCTGCCGTCCACAGCGCCCCCAGTGCGGTCACACTGCCGTCTGCCGTATCAAAGGCCAGCTTGTCCGGGAAGATCAGGATCTTTGTACCGATGCCCACCAGCGCCTTGCGGCCGTCGGTCACGGCGTCCAGCTTCGCCACCGCCAGGGCGGCGGCATCGTCCGGGGTATAGTGATATCCCGCCCGCAGACGGTCAGCAGACCGTTCAGGTGATACATCCCGTTCAGCCCGGCCAGCTCCTGCAGCCTGCGGCGGGGCAGCCGGGTGCTCAGGGCCGGGAAATCCCGGGCCGAAAAGTTCACTCCCGCGCTGTACTCAGCCTCCGTGCAGCCGTAGGTCTCGTTCAGGCCGCCAAAGGCCCGCAGCAGCTGCCGGGTGTTGGCAAGCCGTATTCTGTCTGCCAGTACCATCGCTTCACCCCCTCTTACCAGCGCCACTGCGCCCGGCTGCGGGGCGGGTAGTTCTGCCGCAGCCAGACCGCCAACTCTGCGTACAGAGCGTTGTACTGTGCCTGCTCCCCGGCGTAGCGGTCGGTCTCGCCCAAGGCGGCATCCATCTGCGCACACAGCAGGTGCGGGTACAGGGCATCAAAGGGCGGCGGTGCCAGCAGCGTCTGGTCATCCTGTACCGGCTGCTCCCACGGACGGTCTGCGCCCACGGCGTCAAACGCCCCGGCGGCGGCGCGGTCAAACAGCTTTGTGCGCAGCAATGCGTCCGCCTCCCGCAGCCATTGCAGCCGGGTCTCGGTTTCAATGCGGCAGTTTGGGCGCAGCTGCTCGGCACGCTCCAAAGCCTCTCCTATGGTCATCTCATCACATCCTTTTTATAAAAAGCCCGGCCGGGGGCATTTCTCCCAGCCGGGCAGCGTTGATATTGCAGATTTTACTGCGCCGCGTTCTCCGCAGCGGCAATGCGGGCAGCGGTCAGCTCGTCCTGCACCTGGCTGTGCTCCAGCACCTCGGCCACCTCGGGTGGCACTTCCACCTCCACGCCCCGGCGGATCTTGTAGCTCACGCCGTTGACACTGACGAACAGATCGCCCTTGTAGCGGCTGTTGTCCTTGAACAGCCGGATGCGCACGTTCTTTTCAGCCATGGGCACCTCCTTAGTTGGCGGCAGCGGTGGCAGAGTAGCTGGACACGCTCTCGATGCGCACCATGTACTGCTCCACCAGACGCTCGGCGGCGCGCATACCCTTCCAGCCCACGGAAGCGCGCTGGTTCAGCGGGTCGTCGCCGTAGCCCAGCTGCTTGACGATGTGTTCCAGACCGCCGCCCTCCAGCTCGGTCACGCCGTAGGCGTGGGCGCCCAGCACCAGCGTGCCGAACACGGCCAGACCGCCGGGGCAGGTGGTGTCCTTCCAGATCTTGGCCTCGCTGGTCTCGATAAAGCGGATGTTGCCCAGCTTGCCGATCTCGCCGCGGAACATGGTGTCAGGGTCGGCGTACTTGTGCACCTCAATGAACTCCCTGCAGGTCTTCAGGTCATAGGCGGCATAGGGGTGGATGATGGCAATGTAGCTGTCGCCGATGGGGTCCGCGTTCATGGCACCCAGCTGCGCCGCCGCCCGGAAGAACAGCTTCGGGGTCAGAGTGCAGGTCTTGTCCAGCTCCTTGCGGCTGGTAACGGCGGTCTCGGCACCGTCTGCGCCCAGCTTCGGGGCGTAAATGACATTGGTGCCGCCCGCCAGCACATCACGGGTGATGCTGTCCATGGTGCGGCCTGCCTGGCTTGCCAGCACACGGGTGGCCTGCACCACGTTGTTGTCAATGGCGGTCATCTGCAGCACGTCAGTCAGCGGGGTCCAGCCGCCATACTGGTGCAGGTCGCTGGTGATGGTGGTCACGTTCAGAGCCTGACCGTCCGGGGTCACGCCCTCGGTCAGCGGAGTGGAAGCCTTGGGCAGGCTGTCGTACTTGCGGAACTCAATGGTCTTGCCGCCGTTCTGGGGCACAGGATAGTAATCCGCAAACTGGTCGTGCACCAGACGCGGCTCTGCCTGATCGATGAGACGCTTCTCGTAGAAGGTCTTCATCTCCACCGACATGGTACCGGTGGTGTTGGTCTGCGCGTCCGCAAACAGCTGGATGTTGAAATTCATCATGCTTTTTTCCTTTCTCCTGTCAGGTTAAAGTTCAATTTGTGCACCGTGCAGCACACGGCGCTCCAAGGCTTCCCGCTGGGCGCGGGTCATAGCGGCTACGTCCGGCCGTACCGAAGCCGCAGCACCGGGGCGCAGGCCGTTTTCCAGCGGACGCGCGGCGCGCTGCTGCACCCGCTCCACCACGCCCTGCTCCACGATCTGTGCCGTGGTGCGCAGGGCATCCTCGTAGTGGGCAAGGCGGTAGGCGTCCTGCACCCGCATGCCGGGCAGCTGCATCAGACGGCGCATCTCCGGGTTCTTCAGCTCTGCCTTCAGGTCAAAGCCCGGCTGGCTGCGGCGCATGGCCGCTTCCTCTGCCGCCCAGCGGGCGTGCAGGCTGTGCACCGTGTTCTGCACCGGCAGCGGCAGAGGCGGCAGCATCGGGCGCTCCGGCTGTGCGGGTGTTTCCGGCTGCGGCTCCGGCTCTGCCGGGGTCTGACGGGACGCTTCCGGCTGCGCAGCGGGGGCTTCCGGCTTCAGGGTACCCGCAGCCACCGCCTGCCGGGTCTGCTCCGGGCTCAGCGCGGGTGCGGCTTCCCCCTCCGCAAACAGCTGCAAGTCCATCATGCTCTGCTGTCCGCTGCGGCTCACATCCGCAAAGCGCAGATTGTCCGGGTAGCGCTCTGCCAGCAGGGTAAAGCCCGCCTTGGCCAGTTCAAATGCACCCTGCACCCACGGTGCTACCGGGGCCTGCACCGCCACGGCAAGGCGCGGGCCCTCCGGCTCGTCCCAGGCATCGCTGCGGGCGCTCTCCTCCCCTGCCAGCAGGTACACCAGCGCCTGCATCAGGGTGCTTGCGCCAGCGCATACGATATCCTGCCCGGCGGGCGCGTAGCCCGCGTGACCGGCGGCTTCCAGCCGCAGGCTCAGCCCCTTGGGGCCGTCCAGTTCACTGTAACATACCTTGATCATCTCACTTCACCTCCTTTCCGTTCCAGTTCATGGCGCGGGCAGCCGCCGCCACCGGCAGCTGTGCTGTCAGGCCGGCGGTGTCCTGCGCCGTTTGGGTGCCGCCGGGCTGCTGCGCAAGAGCGGCAGTCAGTCTTGCCATCTGCCCTTGCAGCTGCAACAGCTGCTGCGCCAGCGTGCCGTTCTGCCGCACCCGGGCGCGCACCTTTTCCACCCCTTCAAAGTCCATCATTTCCAGCGCCGCAAGGGCAGCATCCGCGTTGGCGGGGTCAAAGAAGCCCAGCTTGTAGCACTCCTTGGCGGTCTCGTTCTGGGACAGGCGGCTGAAGGTGCTCTTTTTGGCGGCGCTGACCACGATGTCAAAGACAGGCTCCCGGCTGCCCAGCTCCACCCCGCCCACGGCGGGCACGGGCTTTGCGCGCAGCCCCTGCGCCGAGAAGGGCACGAATTCGCTCTCGCCGCGCTGCCCGGTGATACGGAACACCCGCTGCTCGTCGTAGAACTGCCGCATCAGCTCAATGATGAGGTAGCACTCCTTTGCAAAGGCCCGGTAAGCGCTCTTGAGCATATCGCGGCTGAGCTTGCTGCCCGCCTCCTGCAAGGCAGCGATGGCGCTGGCGGCGGTCACACCGCCTGCGGTGCCGCCCTGCGTCATATCACGGTTGCCGCTGATCTCCTTCAGTTCCTCGATGCGGCTCTGGCGGTAGCTCAGGCTGTTGCCCTGCAAGCCCGCCGTTTGCAGCGGACGGAAGCTGTCCTCGTTCAGGCGGCCCACAACGTGCACGATGTCCCGGCTCAGGTCGGCCAGTTCTTCCTCGTTCACCCCGGCGGTATCGCTGAGCACATACCGCTGGCGGGAGGCCAGCAGCACGTTCTCGTCCATGGCATGGTTCATCTTGTCAATGGCGTTCTGACAGTCCTTCATCACGTCGATGTAGCCGAACCCGGCAGGGGAATCCTCCTCCACGAACAACGGGTCGAACACAAAGGGGTACTTGCCGTGGTCATACAAGCCGCGCGCCGCCAGCGCCGGGTCGTTCTGGCTGGCATACAGCACCACGCCGTTGCAAAGCTTGCAGTAGTGCAGACGCAATTTGCCGTTCTCGTCCGGGCGCTTATAGTACCAGTCCACCACCACGCTCTTGTTGGCGGTGGTCTGGCCATCCTCGTGGATGTACCGGGGCACGTCCACCACCCCGGCGGCGTGCCCCGTCAGCTGCGGGTACTGCGCAGTCAGCCGGGCAGTGTCCTCTAAACTGAGGTGGAACAGATCCGGCGAGTCCTGAATATCCTGCACGCTGGGCTCCCAGTAGAGCATCAGCAGGTTCACGCTGCGCACCGCAATGTCGCCCAGCCCGCCGCGCACCGCCGGGTCCCAGAAGATGCCGGTAACGCCAGTGCCCTGTTTGAGCTTGCGCCACCAGCAGTCGCTGTACACCTGCTCGTAATCCGCCTGCTCCAGCACCACCGGCAGCACGCTGGAAAGTGCCTGCGCTGTGGCGATCGTCTGCCGCCCGGGGCAGCACCATGGGCTCCGGGTAGTTGTCCATGGCATCGGCGTGCTTGTTGGCGATGCTGTTGAACAGCCACCCGCTGGAGGGCTGCGCCTTGCCGGGCATCAGCGGGTCGCGGTAGTTTTTCCAGTGTCCCATGCGGAACCACAATTCGTTATCGATCAGGCGCTTGTCCAGCGCCGCCTTGCCCGCCTTGTAGCGCTGCAGCGTCTGCAATGCAGCCGCCGCCTCTGCCGCGCCGATGGGCAGGCTCTCTGCTCTTGTATCTTCCATAGTTCTTTCCTTTCTGTCCTGTTTTTCAGATGCGGTAGAACCGCGCCTGCCGGTGCAACTCCAGCGGGTCGTCCGGCCTTGGCGGCGCGGCAGAAGTCTCGGGCGGGCTGATGGGATGCTCCATCAGCACATAGCGGCACTCGTCGTAGATGTGGTCCTCCTGCCGGGTGTCGATGTCCTCCACATTGCTTTCGTCATAGACCAGGTTCGGGAGGGTGCGGATAAAGTGCCTGCAGCTGCTGAACACCTGCAGCATCGGCCGTCCGTCCGGCGCAAACCGCAGCCGGTAGTGAAACTGCATCTTACCCGCCAGCCGGGTGTGGTCCCCGGGCTGCCAGTGCAGAAAATGCGGGCTGCGCTCCATCATGGCCGCAATGCTCTCGCCCCGGCTCTCGTCAAAGATGGCGGGGTCTGCCACTCCGTGGATCACCCTGCCCCGCAGCAGCGGGTCGTTCTGCTCGGCTTCCCGGATGCGCTTGGCCTGCTCCACCGGGTCGATGCGCAGACCCTCGTTGGGGCGGCCCGTGCAGCCGTACAGCTCCTTGATGCGGTACAGCCGCCCCTCCTCGTCCACCGCATACCACCCCACCGAAAAGGGCTTGGAAAAGCCAAAGTCGTACCCACGCCAGATGGGCCAGTGCCTGGGGATGGCAAAGGGCGCAATGACATGGGTCCAGCGCTGGTCCTGATAGTGCGCCGGGTCGTTGCGCCATTCGGTGAACACCTGCCCCGAAAAGCTGTCCCAGCTGCCGTAGAGCAGCGCCTGCTTTTCCGCCTCCGGCAGGCTGGCAAGGCTTGCCAGATACCCGGGGTCGTTGGCCAGCAGGGCAGGGTTATCGAACACGCTGGACGGGATGAATACCCGCGCCCGCTCCATCTGCTGGTCGGTGCCGTCCGGCAGGCGCACCGTGACAGTTTCCACAATGGGTGTGCCGGGCGGGGCAGGCGTGATGAACCGGGCTTTCACCCAGCCGTGCCCCACACCGCCGGGATTGGTGGTGGCCCGCATGTACACCCGGGTGCCCGGGCCGGTGGGGCGGTTGCGGCTCATCATGTAGCTGTACTCGTCCCACTCAAAGTGGGTCAGCTCGTCAAAGCCGATAAAATCGTAGGCTTTGCCCTGATAGTTGGTGCGGTCCTTGGTGTACTGCATGGAGCCAAAGTAGATCTTTGCCCCGCTGGGGAAGACCCATACATGGGAGGTAGCGTTGTACTGCGCCTCCGGGAAAGCCCGGCGGTAGTACATCTGGCTCTTATCCACAAGGTCGGAAAGCTGTGGGTAGGTCTTGCGCAGGATCAGTGCCCGGTAATGCGAGATATGCACCTGCCGCAGCGCTTCAATGAGCAGTGCATCGCTCTTGCCGCCGCCCGCCGCGCCGCCGTACAGTGCCTCCGGCTCCGGTCTGCGCATAAATTCCAGCTGCCGGGGCTGCGGCTTCCACACAATGACTGCCCGCTCGGTCCTGTTCATTCCTTCTCCTCCTGTTCCACCGGCGGCAGCAGCACCACGCCGCACTCTGTTCCTTCCAGCTCTGTGCCCTGATCGTTCAGGGTCTTTACCACACCCGCCAGATCCTTGAGCACGGCGGTAGCCTCCTTCAGCCCCTTCATCATCCCGGGGTCGGGGGTGTTCTCCCGCCGGGCGGTCTTCTGCCGCTCGTTCAGTTCCTTCACCTCCTGCGCCAGCAGGGTGCTCAGGGTGTCGGCGGCGCGGTTCAGGCTCTTCAGCCCGGCGGCGGGCTTTGTCTGCCCCATGATGTTCTTCCTCCTTTCGTCCGGTGTCCCGGGCTCTGTACACAGGATATCACCTGCCCGCCGTGCCCGACAGTGTGCACTTTTGCAGGGCCAGTGGGTATTTTTGCGCGGTTGTTTTCCTCATTGTATATTTTACGCTTTCAAAACACAACGCAGTTTCGTCAGTTTTGTTATCCCGACTGGCGCGGCACGCAAAAAACGGCCGCTCGTATTTCGGGCACTGCCACCAAAAACGTTCGCCGCGCACTGCCTGCCCTATCACTATAAAGGTACAGTGCCGCCCCACCCGGGGAGTAAACATTTTTCTCGACCCGTGTTGTTTTTCCCTTCCGGTAAGAGTGTATAAAAGGCGTTTTCTTTCCGCTGTGTAGTATCCCTGAAAATATCTTTCAAGAAATGTATCGCCCCTTTTCGCGGTTTTTTAGCAGTCATGCAACATTCAGTCATGTTCAAGCATGTTTTTTTACATACCTTCATCATATTTGTATGTTGGTTGCATCGGCATGAAAAGTTGTGATAATTCGCGAAAAGATTTTGTAACCTTTGGTCCGCTTTTGTAGAAACGTAACAAAACATTTGCACCAATCTTGTGAACTTATTCTCTTGCGGAACACCCCCATACAAGGGTATAATACTGTCAGGGATTACGGATGCATGCGACAAATGCGTCTGTGAATATGCTGTGACACACAAATGAAGGAGATTACTATTATGAAAATGATTTCTCGTCGCGACTTCCTGAAGGCTTCCGCTGTTGTGGGCGCTACCGCTGCTATGACCGCTTGCGGCGGCTCTTCCTCCACCAGCACCGCTGCTTCCAGCGTTGCTTCTTCCACCGCTGCTTCTGCCGCTGCTACCAACGGCTCTGCCAACATCGGCGTCTGCATCTATCAGTTTGCTGATAACTTCATGACCCTGTACCGTGCTGATCTGGAAGGCTACCTGAAGGACATGGGCTACTCCGTCACCATCATGGACGGCAAGAAACGACCAGAACACCCAGACCGAGCAGATCAACACCTTCCTGCAGCAGGGCGTGGACGTGCTGGTCATCAACCCCGTCCAGACCACTTCCGCTCAGACCATCGTTGACACCGTTTCTCCCTCCGGCACCCCCATCGTGTTCATCAACCGTGAGCCCGAGGAGAGCGTTCTGGACTCCTACGCAGACAAGTGCTGCTACGTTGGTGCTGACGCACGTCAGTCCGGTACTTATCAGGGCGAGCTGATCCTGGAGACCGAGACTCAGGGCGATATCAACGGCGACGGCAAGATCACCTACATCATGTGCAAGGGCGACCCCGAGAACATCGATGCTCAGTACCGCACCGAGTACTCCATCAAGGCTCTGACCGATGCCGGCAAGGAAGTTGAGTGCCTGTACGAGTACCTGGACAACTGGGATCAGACCACCGCACAGCAGGACGTTGCAAACGCTTTGGCACAGTACGGCGAGAAGATCGAGGTCGTCTTCTGCAACAACGACGCAATGGCTCTGGGCGCTCTGCAGTCCATCGAGCAGGCTGGCCGCACCGTTGGCAAGGACGTCTACCTGGTCGGCGTCGATGCTCTGGTAGAGGCTGTGCAGAACGTTGTCGATGGCAACATGACCGGTACCGTTCTGAACGACGACGTGGGTCAGGCTACCAAGGCTGCCGAGGCTACTCAGCTGTTTGTTGAGGGCAAGGACGTTGAGGAGTACTACTGGGTCGACTACGTCAAGGTCACCAAGGACAACGCTTCTCAGTACCTGAAGGAAGACTAAAGTTTCCCGGAACCAATGCAAGGTGCGCAGCAGGCCTTAACGGCTTGAACGAAAGCTAAAAAGCGCGTGCGTGCGAGAAATCTTCTCCGCGCACGCGCCTTATTTTAGAAAAAACCTGCCCGCCTGTAAACAACCATAAAGGAGGCTTTTGCGGAATGTCAGAATACCGTCTGGTAATGAAAGGCGTGGTCAAGACCTTCCCCGGCGTCAAAGCGCTGGATCATGCTCAGTTGGAGCTCCGCCCCGGTAAAGTCATGGCCCTGATGGGTGAAAACGGTGCCGGTAAGTCCACCCTGATGAAGTGCATGTTCGGCATTTACAAGATGGACGAGGGCGAGATCGAATACGAGGGGCAGAAGGTCAACATCCCCACCCCGCTGGATGCACTGGACCGCGGCATCGCCATGGTGCATCAGGAGCTGCAGCCCATTCCGGCCCGTACCGTGGCTGAGAATATCTGGCTGGGCCGCTACCCCACTAAGAAATACGGCATCGTCACTGTTGTGGACCATGCCAAAATGTACAAAGATACCGATGAACTGCTGAAGAAACTGAAGCTGGACATCGACCCCCATGCAAAGCTGGGTTCTTTGAGCATCGCCCAGATGCAGATGGTGGAAATTGCAAAGGCTGTTTCCGCAAACTGCAAGGTGCTGATCCTGGACGAGCCCACCTCCTCCCTGACCGCCAACGAAGTGGAAAGGCTGTTCCGCATCATGCGTGAGCTGAAGGAGCAGGGCGTTGCTCTGGTCTACATCAGCCACAAGATGGACGAGATCAAGGTGATTGCTGACGAAGTCACCATCATGCGCGATGGCCAGTACATCGGCAAGTGGGACGTTGCCAACATGACCAAGGAAGAGATCATTGCAAAGATGGTCGGCCGTGAGCTGTCCAACCTGTTCCCCCCGCTGGAGAACCATCCCTCGGACGAGGTCATGATGAAGGTGGAGGACTTCACCTCCATCCATCCCCGTTCCTTCCGCCATTGCAGCTTTGAGCTGAAAAAGGGCGAAATTCTGGGCGTTGCCGGTCTGGTGGGCGCGCAGCGCACCGAGCTGATGGAAGGCATCTTCGGCCTGCGTGCCCATACCTCCGGTAAGGTGTGGATCAAGGGCGAAGAGGTCAACATCAAGCAGCCCCGCGATGCCATCCGCAAGAGCGTTGCTCTGCTGACCGAGGACCGCCGTGCAACCGGCATTCTGGGCGTGCTGAGCGTTGCCGATAACATCTCCATCGCTTCTCTGGACGCCCTGCGCAAAGGCCCCATCATGCTGGACAACAAAAAGATCCTCGATCTAGTGGCTACCAACAAGGAAAAGATGGCCATCAAGGTGCCCAGCCCCAAGACCCAGATCAAGAGCCTTTCCGGCGGCAACCAGCAGAAGGTGCTGATTGCCCGCTGGCTGGCAAATAACCCCGATGTCCTGATCCTGGACGAGCCCACCCGCGGCATCGACGTTGGTGCAAAGTACGAGATCTACTGCATCATTGCCGATCTGGCCAAGCAGGGCAAGAGCATCATTATGATCTCCTCTGAAATGAGCGAGATCATTGGCATGTCCAACCGCGTCATGGTCATGTGCGATGGCCGCGTCACCGGCTTCATCGACGGCAAGGACGCGACGCAGGAGAACATCATGGCGCTGGCTACCCAGTTTGAGACCGCACCTGACACGGCAGCGGCAAATCAGTAAACAAGGAGGCTGTCTATCGTGGAAGCTACCAAGAAATTGAATGGCAAGGCTGTGGGCAAGTGGCTCAGCAACAACGCCATTATCATGATGATGCTGGCCGTCACCCTGATCGTTGGCATCATTCACCCCAACTTCTTCTCCGGCACCAACATGATCAACCTGTTCAAGAACGTGTCCATCCGCTACATCATCGCGCTGGGCATTTCCGGCTGCCTGATCACCACCGGTAACGACCTGTCCGCTGGCCGTCTGGCTGGTTTTGCCGCCTGCCTGGCCTGCATTTTTGCGCAGACCGAAGGCGCTTCCGGCAAGTTCTACCCCAATATGCCCACCCTGTCCACCCCCGTGGTGTTCATTCTGGTCATTGCCATCTGCGCCATCGTGGGTCTGTGCAACGGTCTGGTGGTCAGCTACCTGAAGGTGCAGCCCTTTATCGCTACCTTGGGTATGCAGCAGGTGGTCTACGGTATCTGCCTGGTGTACACCGGCGGTACCCCCATCGGCTCTCTGAACTCCAACTTCACCGCACTGGCAAAGGATACCTTCCTTGCCATTCCCGTGCTGATCTGGTTCGCCCTGATCGTGGCTGTCTGCTTCTGGTTCCTGTACAACAAGACCCGCCACGGCAAGTACATGTACGCCATCGGCGGCAACGAAGCTGCTGCCGAGGTGGCCGGTGTCAACGTCAACGCTACCAAGATCCGCATCTACATTCTGGCCTCCTGCATGTTCGGTCTGGCCGGCTGCCTGCTGGCTGCAAAGTCCGGCGGCGCATCCGTCAACACCGCACAGGGCTATGAGCTGGACGCTATCGCAGCTTCCACCATCGGCGGCGTTTCCACCACCGGCGGTGTCGGCACCGTGCCCGGCATTCTGGTCGGCGTTCTGGTCTTTGAGCTGATGAAGGTCGCTCTGCAGTTCATGAACGTCAACTCCTCCTACACCTACATCGTTCAGGGCCTTGTCATTATCGTGGCTGTCGCCATTGATATCCGCAAGTATCTGGCTAAGAAGTAATCTCCTCATCATCCCCCCTTTTGCACCCGCAGTCTTTGCACTGCGGGTGCTTTTTTTGTCCACATTTTTGTGGTATCATAAGGAAAACATCTTATGCTTACAGGAGGGACTTTCCATGGCACAGCTCACCCCGGATACCCAGACCGAGCTTGAACGCCGCGAGGCCGCACTGGCCGCCCGCGAGGCAGAACTTGCCCGCCAGCAGGCTGAATTGCAGGCGCAGAAGGCCGATTTTGAGCAGGGCAAAAAGCGCCTGCTGGACAACGGCAACAAGGATTTTGTAAACCCCAAGGAAAAGCTTTACGATAAATTTCCGCTCACGGTGCACCAGATGGACATCATCATCGGCGTGCTGTTCGCCCTGATTGCCCTTTTCTCTTGTGCTGGGCGTGACCCACACCAGCTTTTTCGGCCTGTTCGGCGGCTGAGCCGCAGGCGCATCCTCTGTGAAAAACATCCCGTAAAGGAGAATAAAAATGGCACACTATCCCGGTTATACCGTCCTGCGCACCGAGGACTGCCCCGAGCAGCACGGTACTTTGACCCTGCTCACCCATGACGTCAGCGGCGCAGCCGTGCTGCTGGTGGAGAACGAGGACGTCAACAAGGCCTTTGGCATCGGCTTCGGCACCTTCCCCTCCGATGACACCGGCGTGTTCCACATTCTGGAGCACTCGGTGCTGGCGGGCAGCGAAAAATACCCGGTCAGCTCCCCCTTCGTGCAGCTGCTTAAAAGCAGCATGGCTTCCTTCCTCAATGCGATGACCTTCCCGGACAAGACGGTCTACCCCTTTGCCACCCCCAACGAGACCGATTTCTGCAACCTGATGGACGTTTACCTGAACGCGGTGTTCTGCCCGCTGGCCATGGTGGACAAGGCCGTGTTCGAGCAGGAGGGCTGGCACCGGGACGCGGACGGCACGGTGAGCGGTGTGGTCTACAACGAGATGCAGGGTGCGCTGGCCTCCCCGGATGCCCAGCTGCAAAACGCCCTGCAGCGGGCGATGTTCCCGGATACCGCTTACGGCTTTGTGTCCGGCGGCGACCCGGTGTCCATCCCGGCCTGACCTATGAAAAATACCAGCGGGTGTACCGCCGCCATTACAGCGCCGACAACTGCTGCATCACCCTGTACGGCAAGATGGACATGGCCGATAAGCTGGCACGGCTGGATAAGGACTACCTGTCCAAGATGCCCAAGGCCGCTGCCCGTCCCCGCCTGACCATGCAGGACGAGCAGCCCGGCGCATTCGTGGAGCTGCCCTACTACACCGACCAACCCAAGCCGGATGAGGTGCAGTGCGCACTGGCATGGTACACCGGCGCATTTGCCGACCGTGAGCGGCAGCTGGGTGTGGAGATTTTGCTGGGTGCACTGCTGAGCACCAACAGCTCCCCCCTCAAGGCCGCGCTGCTGGCCGAGCAGCTGGGCGCAGATATCGACATCGGCTTTGACGACAGCACCCTGCAGCCCACCTTGGAGCTGCTGCTGCGCGGCGCTACGGTGGATTCTGCCCGCAAATTTGCCCCCGCTGTACGCAAGGCTGTGGACGAGCTGCTAAAGACCGGCATTCCTCACGACCTGCTGCTGGCCGCTTTGAACGAGGCCGAGTTTGCCTCGCTGGAGCGCCCGGGCAGCCTGCCGGACGGCGTACTGGACGCCATCAACGCCGCCACCGGCTGGCTGCACACCGGCGATGCCGCCCTGCTGCTGCACACGGACAAGCTCTTTGCCGCCCTGCGCAGCAAGCTGGAAGAGGGATGGTTCGACACCCTGCTGCGGGAGCTGTTTGCCCCCGCCCCGGTGCAGGTGGTGCAAATCCCCAGCGCACCTAAGGCCGCAGACGCCGCCGCCCCGGTGCGCACCGATGGCAAGCTGGTGCTGGAGCATCCCCTCACCGCCGCCGACCTTGGCGCGGGCGATGCCACCCCGCAGGGCAGCGCCGAGCAGTTGGCCGGTGCCACCCTGCTGCGCCACCCCCCTCTGCCGGCAGCCTGTACCTGAATTTCTACTATGACCTTGGCACTGTCACCCCGGAAGAGCTGCAATACCTGAACCTGCTCACCGATGTGCTGGACGAGCTGGACACCCCCGCCCATACCGCCCAGCAGCTGAACACCCTGCGCAGCACATGGCTGGGCGACAGCCGCGCCCAGCTGGATCTCTGGACCGGGCGGCAGGAGGGCGGCCCCTGCCACGCGAAACTGACCCTCTGCCTGAGCCTGCTGGAGCGCAGCCTGGAAAAGGCGGTGGAGATCGGCGGCGAGTGGCTGTACGATACCGTCCTTACCGGCGCTGCCGCCGAAGCAGCCTATGCCCGGGTGGTCAGCCAGCTGAAATTGCGCATGGAGCAGCTGTTTATCCAGCAGGGCAATGAGTTTGCCTCCACCCGCGCCCGCGCCCATTATTATGTAGAGGGCGCTGCGGACGAAGCCTGCACCGGCGTGAGCTACTACCACTTCCTGTGCAATCTGCTGGAAAAGGCCGACTGGTCCGCACTGGGCGCAAAGCTGGACGCTGTGCGCAGCCGGGTGCTGCAAACTGCCGCCCTGACCGTCAGCCTGCATGGCTCTGAGGACGCACTGGAAAAGCTGCGCACCCTGCTGCCGGAAAGCCGCTTTGCCGCCGCCCGGCGCACCCCGGCGCAGCCCTACACCCAGCCCCTGACGCCCCCGGTGAACGAAGCCTTTATCATTGACGGCGGCGTGAACTACGATGTGCTGGCTTGGCCCATGCCCCGGGACAGCCGCCGCCGGGTGCTGGCGCGGGTGATGAGCTACGAATACCTGTGGCACACCATCCGGGAGGTGGGCGGTGCCTACGGCACCGGAATGCTCTGTGCCGACGGCATCGAGTTTTTGTACACCTACCGGGACCCCCACCTGCGGGAAAGCTACGACACCTTTGCAGACGCCCCTGCCGCCCTTGCCGCCCGGGACTACACCGCCCGGGATCTGGACGAATTCATCGTGGGCACCGCCGCCAAGCTGGACACGCCCCGCAAGGCGCGTGCCGCCGCCCGGGAGCTGGACCGCCGGTACTTCTGCGGCATCACGGACGAGATGCTCGCCGCCGACCGCAAGGCGCTGTGCAGCGTGGACGCCGCCCTGCTCAAAGCACAGGCCGCCGCCCTGTCTGATGTGTTGTCCGGCGGCGTGCGGGTGGCCTTTGGCAGCAAGGACGCCGTGGAAGCCGCAAAGGATCTGTTCGACCGGGTAGAGACGCTGTAAGCGCCGGTAATTTGTAAAAATATTTTATTTGTAGTTCCGAAACACCCGCAGGGTGTTTCGGAACTACTTTTTTCCCTCACACATTTTTTTTTCTGCACATATCGCCTGCATTCCGTCCAAATTACTAAAATATGCTAGATTTTTTGCGAGATAAGTCATACTTATTTAAGAAAATTTGAACAAATTGCGAAATTTGTGTGTTTCTGGTGTGGACAAAAACGTTTTCAACTGATAGAATGGGAGCTGTTCTTTCTCCGCCGTCCGCAACCGGCGGAGTGTTTTATTGGAAGCAGGAGGTTTCTCATGTTAGAAAAGTTCTTTCACCTGAAAGAAAACCACACCGATGTAAAGACCGAGATCATGGCCGGTATCACCACCTTCATGACCATGGCTTACATCCTTGCCGTCAACCCCAACATCCTGTCCGCAGCGGGCATGGATTCCAAGGCTGTGCTGATTGCCACCGCGCTGGCATCCTTTATTGCCACCGCACTGATGGCTGTGCTGGCCAACTACCCCTTTGCCCTGGCTCCCGGCATGGGCCTGAACGCCTATTTTGCCTACACGGTCGTGCTGACCATGGGTTACAGCTGGCAGCTGGCTCTGATGGCCGTCTTTGTTGAGGGCGTCATCTTCATTGCACTGTCCCTGACCAGTGTGCGCGAGGCCATCTTCAACACCATTCCCATGACCCTGAAGAGCGCCGTCAGCGTGGGCATCGGCCTGTTCGTGGCCTTCGTCGGCCTGCAGAATGCCAAGCTGATCGTCAACAGCGATTCCACGCTGGTCACCTACCAGCACTTCAAGGGCGCAACCTTCCACAGCGTGGGCGTGGGCGCCATCCTTGCTCTGCTGGGTGTGGTCATCACCGCCATCCTGCTGGTCAAGAGGGTCAAGGGCGGCATCCTGTACGGCATCCTGATCACCTGGCTGCTGGGCATCGTGTGTGAGCTGACCGGTATCTACGTCCCCGATGTGGATGCCGGCATGTACTCCGTCATCCCCACCGCCTTTGTCAGCTTTGACTTCTCCGCACTGGGCGAGACCTTTGGTCAGGTGTTCAAGACCGACTTCTCCGGTGTTGGCCTGCTCAACTTCTTCGCCGTGATGTTCTCCTTCCTCTTCGTGGACCTGTTCGACACGCTGGGCACCCTGATCGGCGTGGCCTCCAAGGCTGATATGCTGGACGAGGACGGCCGTCTGCCCAACATCAAGGGCGCACTGATGGCGGACTCCATCGGCACCTGCGTGGGCGCTGTGCTGGGTACTTCCACCACCACCACCTTCGTGGAGAGTGCCTCCGGCGTTACCGAAGGCGGCCGCACCGGTCTGACCGCTATGACCACCGGCATCCTGTTCCTGCTGGCCACCATCTTCAGCCCTCTGTTCCTCACCATCCCCACCTTTGCAACCGCTCCGGCTCTGATCATCGTGGGCTTCTACATGATGGGTTCTGCCATCAAGATCGACTTCAATGATCCCAGCGAGGGCATCCCCGCCTTCCTGACCATTCTGGCTATGCCCACCGCTTACAGCATCTCCGAGGGTATTGCCATCGGCATCATCTCCTGGACCATCATCAATGTGATCACCGGCAAGGCCAAGGAGAAGAAGATCAGCCCGCTGATGTATGTGCTCACCGTGCTGTTCATCCTCAAGTATGTGTGCCTCTAATTCCCTGCGCATCTGAAAAGCCAAGCACCCCCTGCGGTCTGCCCGTACAGGCCGCAGGGGGTGCTTTTTATGGTTTTGCTTTGTAATTTTACTCCGGAGCCTTCATGCTTTCCACCATGCTGATGCGCCGGACGTGCCGCCGCATGACAAAGCAGACCACCACGGTAAACACCATGGTCAGCGCCACCGCCAGCAGGTAGCTGCGGGGCGCAATGGTGCGGATGAACATGAGCTGATCCATCTCCACGGTCAACACAATGAACTTGTGCAGCGGCACCCCCAGTGCCAGACCCACGCCGGAGCCGATAAGCGCCAGCAGCTCGATCTCGCGGAAGATGTAGCGGTACACCTCCTGATCGTAGAAGCCCAGCACCTTGATGGTCGCCAGCTCCTTTTTGCGCTCCCCAAGGTTGACGCTGATGAGGTTATACAGCACCACTGCCGCCAGCGCCGCCGCGCAGATGATGATCAGCACCACCACATAGCCCAGACTGACGATGAGGTTATCGAACAGCTCGGTGGTGTCCTCGGTAAAGCTGATGCCGCTGACATAGTTGCAGTCCAGCAGGTCGGTGCGCAGGGCGTTGTACCCGGCAGCATCGGTGCAGGTGGTCTGCCCGTAGACCGTGTTCCACGGGATATCCTCCGTGCCCAGCAGGCTTTCCAGCTGTGCGCGGGGGAGGTACAGCCGGGTGAACATATAGTTTTCCGTGATGCCGGTCAGGGTCAGCTTCACCCGGGTGCCCTCGGCGTTTTCCACCCAGAAGGTATCGCCGGTGTGCAGACCCAGATTCTCGGCGGTCTTTTCGGTCAGGATGGCGCTGCCGCTGTCAAAGCTGATGGCCTTGTGTCCCTTGCGGGTGCGGAAGGTAACATACCGGGTCAGGTCGCTGTCCTTGGCGGCAGCCACGATGCTCACGCTTGCACTCTCGCCTTCGGCATTGTAGATGGTGGTGGATTTGGTATACACCGCGCCCCAGTTCTGCACGGCGCTGTTGCTGTCCAGCTCCTCTGCCAGCCCCTGCTCCATGGTCAGGGCTTTGGGGTCGCTGAGGGTGATGGACATATCGTTGTGGGTCAGCTCCGTAGACTGCTTTGTGACGATGGGCAGCAGGGAATCCTGTATGCCGAAGCCGATGAGCAGCAGCGCGGTGCAGCCCGCCACGCCCAGCACGGTCATGAAGAACCGCTTTTTATACCGGAACAGGTTGCGGGCGGTGGTCTTTTGGGAGAAGGACATCCGGGACCACAGCGGGGTGATGCGCTCCATCAGGATGCGCTTGCCCGCCACGGGAGCCCGGGGCAGCAGCAAAGCTGCGGTCTTTTCGGCCAGACTGGAACGGCAGGCATACCATGTGGCAAAGCCGATGACGGCGGCGCTGATGCCCACGCTGGCGGCTGCCATGCCCGGGTAGAAGTGCAGGGTGAAGGTGGGCAGGCTGAACACCAGCTGATAGGCGTTCCAGATAATGATAGGGAACACCACAAAGCCCACCACCATGCCGACGATACTGCCCAGAATGGTGGCCAGCATCGCGTAGAACAAATACTTGCCCGCGATGCTGAAGTTGGAGTAGCCCAGCGCCTTGAGGGTGCCCATCTGCAGGCGGTTCTCGTCCACCATGCGGGTCATAGTAGTGGAAGCCACCAGCGCCGCCACCAGGAAGAAGAACACCGGGAACACCCGGGCAATGGCGTCCATGCGGTCGGCGTACTGGGCAAAGGTGACGCAGCTCATGGTGGAGGTGCGGTCCAGCACATACCACTCGCCTTTTTTGATCTGGCTCACCTGCTCCTCGGCATCGTTCAGCTGGGCAAGGCCGTCCGCCAGCTTCTGCTCTGCCTCGGCTTTCCGGCTCTCGTACTCGGTGCGGGATTCTTCCAGCTGGGTCTGCCCGGCGTTATATTCTGCCCAGCCCTCTTCCAGCTGCTTTTGTGCGGCATCGAACTGGGTGTAGGCGCTGGCGGTGCCGGTGGTCAGCTGCAACTGTCCCTGCAAAAGCTGCAATTTCATCTTGCGCAGCGCAGCCTTGGCCTCGGTCACCAGCTGGACGTTGGAGAGGTTCGGCGAGGAGATGAGCCCCTGCTTGTACATCTGCCGCTTGCCCGCGTCCAGCTGCTGCTGATAGCCCTGCAGCTGGTTATAGATGTTGTCGTAAGCGGCCTGCGCCTTGGCCAGTGCATCCCGCAGCTCAATGTAGTCTTCGTCCTCCGGCTCGGCTTCGTCCAGCGCCTTTTCGGCGTTGCGCAGGGCGGCTTCCGCGTAGGTCAGCAGGGGGTCTGCCACCTTTTTCAGGTTGACCAGCATCTCGATTTGCTGTAACTGTTCCTCAAATTCCAGCACCTGCGCTTCGCTGCTCACCAGCTTGTCGGCACCGCTCTGCATGGTGTCCGGCAGGGCAGCCTTCTGGGCGGCAAGCTCCTTTTCCCCGGCTTCCAGCTGCGCCTTGGCGGCATCCAGCTGCTGCTGTGCGTCCGCAAGCTTTGCCTCCGCCTCGGCAAACTGACGCTCCGCTTCGGCCTTCTGGCTGTCGTACTCGGCGCGCGCTTCGGTCAGCTTGTCGTTGGCAGTGTCCATCAGCTCTTCCCGCCGGGCGGTGCACTGCACGCTCTGGATGGCCTTGAGCTTTTCGGCTACGGCATCCACTGCGGCCTGATATTCATCGGAATAATTATCATACAATCCGGCGTTTTCTGCCTTGATATAGCACACCGTATAATAATCTGCGGTCAAAGTGCCCTCCGGCACAAACAGGATGCAGTCCAGCTGGCCATCGCCCACGGTGCTGCTCTCGGAATCGGAGGAAAAATGCAGCGGATCCTGCACCGTGCCCACCACCGTGAACACCTGCCCGCTGACCCCCTCGGTCTCTTCCGGCAGGGTCAGCTGGGTGCCCAGTTCCACCGGGCTGCCGTGGCCCATCACATGCACCACGCACTCCCCGGCAGCTTCCGGCATCCGGCCGGACAGCAGCACCGGGCGGTTCATGTTCTCCGGCGTATCGGCCTGCGGGTCGGCAGGCAGCTGATACAGCCGCGCCACCGTGGTCTGCTCGTCCCCTGTCCAGTGGCCTTCCACGTCCTGATACTTCACCGCCTGCACGGCGTCCACGCCGTCCACAGCGGCAATCGCGCTGATATCGCTCTGGCTGAGGCCAAGGGTGGACAGCACCCGCAGGTCGAACACATTCTGCTGCACATAGTACTTCTGGGCAGCGGTGCGCATATCGGGGGCAATGCACATCAGGCCGGTCAGCATCATCACCCCCAGCGCCACGATGCCAAACAGGGACACCACCCGGCTGATGCTGCTTTTCATCTCGCGCAGGATATTTTTGCGGTAACTTTTCTGCACAGTACTCACCACTCGATCTGTTCCACCGGCACCGGGTGCTCGTTGACCTGATTGGACACGATGCGGCCGCTGCGCACCTGAATGATGCGGTCTGCCATCGCCGTCAGGGCCGTGTTGTGGGTAATAACGATGACGGTGCGGCCGGTGTGGCGGCAGGTATCCTGCAAAAGGGCCAGCACCTGCTTGCCGGTCTTGTAGTCCAGCGCACCGGTGGGCTCGTCGCAGAGCAGCAGCTTGGGGTTTTTGGCCAGTGCGCGGGCAATGGACACCCGCTGCTGCTCGCCGCCGGAAAGCTGCGCCGGGAAGTTGTTCAGCCGCTCGCCCAGACCCACGCTGCGCAGGGTCTCGGTGGGATTCAGCGGGTCGCGGCAGATCTCACTGGCAAGTTCCACGTTTTCCAGCGCGGTCAGGTTCTGCACCAAGTTGTAGAACTGGAACACAAAGCCCACATCATACCGGCGGTAGGTGGTCAGCTCCCGGGCGGAAAAGCGGCTCACATTGCGGCCGTCCAGCCAGACGTTGCCCTCGTCGCAGGTGTCCATGCCGCCCAGCATGTTCAGCAGGGTGGTCTTGCCTGCGCCGGAGGGGCCCACGATGATGCAAAACTCGCCCTTATCCACATAGAAATTCAGGTGGTCTGCGGCAGCGATCTTCACACTGCCGGTCTGGTAATATTTACAGACATCTTCAAACTCCACAAAATGCTCCATGGCGTTTTTCCTTTCTGTCAGAATGCAAAGTATTTCAACTTAAATATAGCATAAACCCACCGGGATTTGCAAAGCCCCCGGCACGAATTTTCAAAAACTTAACACAAGCCGCCGCAAAACATAAAAAAAGGGACACCGGAGCGTCCGCAGACGTTCCGATGTCCCGAGATATAAAGCTTCTGTACCGCCGCGCGGCGGGCATTGTCAGCTTATTTTGCAGCGTACCAGTCTGCGCTGGGCTGATGCTTACCGGCGGTCACGGCATTGCCCTGATAGTACAGGGTGCCGTCCGCACCGCGGCTGTAACGGGAGAAGAACTCATTCCAGATGGCAACGCTCTCCTCCTGCAGGTAAACGTGAGGGGTATCCTTGACCACGGTGTACTGCACCAGCGGAGCGTTGCCCCCCATAAAGCTCTTGGTCACAAAAGCGCCATCGTAGGAGGTGCTTTCTGCAACAGCTGCCTCGTTGGTGGCGTTGTGGGCGTTCCAGCCCTGCAGCGCCTTCACCGTCCCGTTATCCTCCACCAGCTCTGCCACACCTGCCGAGTCGTACTCGCCCAGGAAAGCCCATGTCGGCAGCAGAACAGCGGGGTCAAGCTCCGGCAGTGGGGCAAACATATAGCCGACGGGTGCAATGGCGGCAAAGCGGCTTGCGTAGCGGCAGGCGGTAGCCCAAGTCATCAGGCTGCCGTTAGAGTGACCGGTAGCATACACGCGGGTGGTGTCGATGCTGTAATCCCGCTCCATGCGGTCCAGCAGACTGTTGATGAACTCCAAATCCACGCTGGGGTCGGTATCCTTACCAGCCAGTGCGGCAAAGGGACCTGCCAGCCACATGGCGGTGGGAATGTTGCCCATCAGGTCTGCGGGACGCACCAGGCCCTGCGCAAACACCACGATAAAGCCGTTCTGCTCTGCCACATCGTACCAGCGGGACTCTTCGGCAATGGCGTACATGGAGGCGGTGTAGCCGTGCATCACCAGCACCAGCGGCACCTTTTTGCTGCCGGTATAGGTGGACGGCACATAGACCATCCAGCGGCGCAGCTCGCCGTTGACCCACTCCTCATGGATATCAAAGCCCCGACGGGTAAAGTCCTCTGCCTTTGCTACGCGACCCGGCAGCTGCAGTGCCATAAAGCGCTTGAACTGACCGGAGAACTTTTCCCAGATGGCTGCCGGACACTGTGCTTTTTCGGTGACCCACACCTCGGCGGCAGAGCCTGTACGGTTGCTGACATACACGCCGTTCCCCTTTGACACGGCCTGATTGGCGTTCAGGTAGAAATCCAGCGCTGCCTTATTGGCAGTATCCGCCTTGGAGCGGACGAACCAAACGGGAGTATCCACTGTCTTTGCCGCAATGGCTTCCTCCTGCACGCCACGGGTGGAGTCGCCGGGGAAGGGCAGCACATACTCGCCGCCCACTGCCTCCAGAGAAGCTGCCGGGACCTCAACGGCATCCACGGCGCAGATGGAGCTGAAATCGCTTGCCCAGCGAGCGCCGAACAGCAGAGCGGCTGCGCCGCCCTCCTTGTAGCCCACCAGTGCAGTGTGGGACTTGTCCATGGAGAATGCGCCGGACAGCTTAACGCCCTTTTTGCGCATGAGCTGATACAATGCATCCAGCGCTGCTGCGTCATCACGACCGGCAGAGCTCAGGGAAAGGTTCCAGCTGCCGCCGTTTTCAGGACCGAAAAATACAACGGCGATCTTATTTTTGCACGCCACCGTGCGCCACATACGACCTGTGACCGAGCCGGAGAACGCCTTTGCGGTGGTGTTGTCCGGGGTCAGCACGATAACTGCCGGCGCCCAGGGATCCATGCCGTCGGGCAGGTAATAGGTAGCAGTACCAACATTCTGACCGCCCACCATTACCTGCGCATCATGAAACAGACCCACATTCACGTTCAGGTACGGGTTTTCCGGGTCATAAGCAAAGGTCTTGCCATCGCCCAGACCCATAGCTGCGGTCTTGCGATCTACGGTAGTGTGCAGATCTCCGTTGGTCTGGTCCAGCTCTGTCGCAGCCAGAGCCGAGGGTGCCATAGCGGCTACGGTAGCACCCAGCGCGGTAGCGGCGGAAAGCTTCATAAAATCGCGTCGTTTCATAGTGTTTTCTCCTTTTTGTAAGTGCCTGCGCACTTTGTTATGCCCGGCTTTGAAGGCCGGACTCTCTTGCTTTTTCTCCGATTTTTTCTCACGGCAGGTGCCTTCCTGCTTCAACATTGTACAAAGAATACCATTTATATCGTTATTTGTAAACAGTATTTAGTGTTTTTTGTTTCGATTAATATATTAATATATCATTTTTTGTAAAAAGTGCTGATCAGCGAAAGTCCCCTATACCACTGCTGTTTCTAATGATACACTTCCTTTTCTCTATGAAAATTCAAAAAGCCCCTGCACGCAGGGTGCAGGGGCTTTGGAAAGCTATCTTACTTGCGGTTTGCCAGCAGGTTCTCGATCTTCTTCAGGGGGTCGATGATGCTGGAAACGGACATATCGTGGTTCAGTGCCACCACAAAGTAGGCAGCATACTTGGAAACGTCCACGTCCACATACCAGTCGCGGGTCAGCAGCTCGGGCATACGGTAGGTCAGGTTGGTGCCCACAACGTAGGTCAGGGTGCCGTTTGCCACAGCCTTGTCGAACTTCTCCAGACCGCTGGTGAACAGGGGGAAGGTGGCGTTGGCAATGATGTTGGCAGCGCCGCGCTCCTTCAGGTTGCTGGCAACCTCCAGCATGCTCTCGCCGGAAGCAATGATATCGTCTGCGATAAAGACGGTCTTGCCCTCCACGCTCTCGCCCAGATACTCATGGGCAACGATGGGGTTGCGGCCGTTCACCACGCGGGTGTAATCGCGGCGCTTGTAGAACATGCCGAGGTTGCAGCCCAGCACGCTGGAGAAGTACATATTGCGGTTCATCGCGCCCTCGTCCGGACTGACCACGGTGAACTTCTCCTTGTCGAAGGACAGGGTGGGGTCCTTCTTCAGCAGGCTCTTGAGCACCTGATAGGTGGGCATGGCGTTATCAAAGCTCATCAGGGGCACTGCGTTCTGCACGCGGGGGTCGTGTGCGTCAAAGGTGATGATGTTGCGCACGCCCATGGTCTGCAGCTCCTGCAGAGCCACAGCGCAGTCCAGGCTCTCGCGCACCACGCGGCGGTGCTGACGGCCGCCGTACAGGCTGGGCATGATGACGGAAACGCGGTGTGCCTTACCGGCCACAGCCTGGATCAGACGCTTCAGGTTTGCAAAGTGGTCGTCCGGGGACATGTGGTTCTCGTAGTTGAACAGCTTGTAGGTGACGCTGTAATTGCCCGGGTCCACCACGATAAAGATATCGTCGCCGCGGACAGACTCCTTGACCAGACCCTTGGCGTCGCCGCTCTGGAAGCGGGGGCAGTCGCAGGAAATAATGAAGGTGTCTTTTTCAATTCCGGCAGCCTTTGCCCAACGGACAAGGTGCTTGTCGATCAGGCCGGTCAGCTCCTCTGCACCGGGGCAGGCGATCAGCCGCATATCCGCCACACTGGGCTGCTCAAAGAAGGACTTAGGGGAAATTTCAATAGACATAGTCACATAACTCCTTATTGCTGTTTACCATCCGTACCATGCACACAAGTGCGCATATCTAGTTTTATTTTATCACATTTTGTCGATTGTTCCATATCAATTTGTTTCATGTATCGATTTTCTGCGCCTTGCACAGCTGTTTTTCCTTTTCCTTCAAGAGAATGTGAGTTTCTTACAAAAACGCGACCAAATCTTTACCGTTTCGCAAAGTTTATCTGATTTTTGAGAAAAAGTAATACTTTTTGCCATACCATTTTCTTTTCCCTGACGCAAAAGAGCCGCTGCACGGTCGGGTGCAGCGGCTCTTCTCTTCACTTACCTTCTATCAGGGTAAAACGCTTTTTACAGGGCAGCCACGGCAGCCTTCAGGGCATCCACGCGGTCGGTGTTCTCCCACTTCACGCCCAGATCCTCGCGGCCCATGTGGCCGTAGGCGGCCAGCTGGCGGTAGATGGGCTTGCGCAGATCCAGCTCGCGGATGATGGCGGCGGGGGTCAGGTCAAACACCTTCTCCACAGCCTGCTCGATCTTCTCGTCTGCCACCGTGCCGGTGCCGAAGGTATCCACCATGATGGACACGGGCTTTGCCACACCGATGGCGTAGGCCACCTGCACCTCGCACTGCTTTGCCAGACCCGCAGCCACGATGTTCTTGGCCACCCAGCGGGTAGCGTAGGCTGCGCTGCGGTCCACCTTGCTGGGGTCCTTGCCGGAGAAGGCACCGCCGCCGTGGCGTGCATAGCCGCCGTAGGTGTCCACGATGATCTTACGGCCGGTCAGGCCGGTATCGCCCTGCGGGCCGCCCACAACAAAGCGGCCGGTGGGGTTGATGTAGTACTTGGTGTTCTCGTCCAGCAGCTCAGCGGGGATGGTGGCCTTGATGACCTTTTCCATCACGTCTGCCCGCAGCTGCTCCATGCTCACGCTCTCGCTGTGCTGGCTGGAGATGACCACGGCGTCCACGCGCACGGGCTTGTTGTTCTCGTCGTACTCCACGGTCACCTGACTCTTGCCGTCCGGGCGCAGGTAATCCATTTCGCCGCTCTTGCGCACTTCAGTCAGGCGCTTTGCCAGCTTGTGGGCAAGGCTGATGGGCATGGGCATCAGCTCGGGGGTCTCGTCGCAGGCATAACCGAACATCATGCCCTGATCGCCTGCACCGCCCACCTGATCGTTGGTGCCCAGTGCAATATCGGGGCTCTGGCCGTCAATGTTGGAGATGACGGCGCAGGTGTCGGCGTCAAAGCCGAACTTTGCGCGGGTGTAGCCGATATCTGCCACCACCTCGCGGACGACCTTCTGGAAGTCCACATAGCAGTTGGTGGTGATCTCGCCCATAATGTGCACAAGGCCGGTGGATGCGCAGGTCTCGCAGGCCACGCGGGCATTGGGGTCGTGGGTCAGGATCTCGTCCAGGATCGCATCAGAGATCTGGTCGCAGATTTTGTCGGGATGTCCCTCGGTGACGGACTCCGAAGTAAACAGGTGTCTAGCCATTTTTTGCCTCCTAAATGTTGCAGTTGCGTGTATTTACCATTCCATCAAGTTTGTTCTGAAAAATAAAAGCGCCCAGAGCCGAAAGCTCTGAGCGTTGCACTCTTATCTTCCGGTTTCCCGCAGGATTTGGCACCTTACGCTCTCGCGCAGGTTGTCGGGCTTCACAGGGCCTGTCCCCTCAGCCGCTCTTGATAAGTCGGTATTCAATTGGTACGCCACATATTCTATCATTGCAGCGTCAGATTGTCAAGATAAGTCGCACTTATTTTAGACATTCCTTTTAAATTGATGGAGCATTTCCCTGCTCCGGTGCGGCATGGCCGTCCCGGGCGGCATGGAAAGCGCGCTTTTCCGCGTACATCCGCTGATCCAGCTCCACCAGAAACTTCTCCACGCTGCCGCCCTCGTACTTTGCCACACCGGTGGAGAAGGACAGCTGAAAGCTGCCCGCCGGAGCGGTTTCGTTATAGTGCTGCACCCGCTGCTCGATGGCGGTGCAGATCTTATCCAGGAGCTCCTCCGAGCCGTGACGGATCAGCACCATGAACTCATCGCCGCTCATGCGGATGGCTACCGAGTTTGCCACCAGCGCCCCGGACAGGATGTGCCCGATCTCCTGAATGGCGCGGTCGCCCGCAGCGTGACCGTAGGTGTCGTTGATCTCCTTGAAGCAGTTCACGTCCATCATGATGCCGTAAACGTCCTTCTCCTGCGTGGCGTGGATGCGGTCCAGACAGTAGTTCATGTACTTGCGCCCAAACAGGCCGGACAGTTCATCGGTATAGCCGCGCAGGCTGCGGGTCTGGCTGTCCACAAGCACAAAGGCGATGGCTACCGACAGCCAGCCAAAGGCCATGCCGTAGAATGCGCCCTGCAGCAGCGTGCCCACCGCACAGGTGACCACAAAGTAGTACACCGGGAAAAACTCCACCGTAATGCCATCGCGCTTGGCCTTATGCACCTGCCACACGCTCTCGGCATAATAACTGAACAGCAGCAGATACAGCAAGATATTCAGCGGGCCCCGATGGTAAGCGTTGTCCGCCGAAATGGAAAAGATCCACCCCGTGCCAAAAAGGTTTGCCACCAGCAGCACCAAAAGCGCCAGCAGCGGCGCACCCAGCAGAAGATGCCTTCTGCGCAGGCGTCCAATGCTGCGGTAGACCCGGAAGTCCACATACAAACACCACGCATAGCCCACGCTCACGGTAGCGCCGGTGCAGACGGTGTTGGTGAGGTACAGCCAGAACCGGCTTGCCGCGCCGGGCACGCCGTCCAGCAGAAAGCTGATCGTTTCTGTGGCCTGTGCCAGCAGAGTCACCACCAGAATCCGGCAGAACAGCTCACTTCCAACACTGTTTTTACTCTCGCCGCGCACCCGCAATAGAAGCAGAAAGCTTACCAGCACCGCCCCTGTGCCATTGGCCACAAGGATCTCGGGTATATTCATTGCATTTCCTCCTCTGCCCGCCTTGCCCCACAAGGCGAACAGCCCCTATTTTATACAATACCTATTTATATTATACACCCTGCTACACTCTGCTTGCAAGGCTTGGGCGCAAAAAAGGCCGCTGCACAGCAATTTGTGCAGCAGCCCTTGAGAAATCATCCTTTGCAGTTCAGCCAAGCCCAGAGCTTCGCCGAAATACATTTTTTTGCAGAAAGCTTAATAGCCCTTTGCCTGCTCGCCGTTCAGAATTTTGACAGCGCGGGAGGTGCCCAGACGGTCAGCACCCAGCGCAAGGAAGGTCTCCATGTCCTCCACGGTAGAAATGCCGCCGGCAGCCTTGACCTTGCAGCGGCCATGCACGCCCTTGACCATCAGCTCCACATCATGGAAGTTGGCACCGGCGGTGGAAAAGCCGGTGCTGGTCTTGATGTAGTCGGCACCGGCCTCGCAGACGATGTCGCACATCTTTTCCTTTTTTCTTCCTCGGTCAGCAGGCAGGTCTCAATGATGACCTTCAAAATCTTATCGCCCACAGCCTGCTTCACGGCACGGATGTCCTCGCGGACAGCATCGTACTCCTTGTTCTTCAGGCGGCCAATGTTGATGACCATATCCACCTCTCGGTGCGCCGTTTTCGATGGCAGTCTTGGCTTCAAAGGCCTTGCTGGCGGTATCCATAGCACCCAGAGGGAAGCCTACCACGCAGCACACGGGGATGCGGCCTGCCATATACTCCACCGCCTGCCTGACGTAGCAAGTGTTGATGCAGATGGATGCGGTGTGGTTTGCAATGGCTTCGTCACACAGGGTCTGGATCTGGGGCCAGGTGGCCTCCGGCTTCAGCAGGGTGTGATCGACATGGGACAGGATCTCTTCGCGATTCATTCTCGTTCCTCCGTTGTTTTACTTGCTGGCACGGCGCACCTTTGCCATGCCCACAGCGCTGAGTGCGATCGCAGTCACCGATGCCGTTGCACCAATGATGCCCAGCACCAGACCAGAGACCAGGAATGCAAACCCTTTCAGACCACGTTTCATACTACCGTACCTCCTGAAAATTATTGTTTCTTTTTAAAGATAATGAGCTTGCTGAACACATAGTTCAGCAAGATCACCAGTACATTGGAAAAGACCTTCACGGCAAGGCCCCACATTGCCTGAGCATCGTAGGCGCTGGTGACGAAGATGGCTGTGGGGCCGTCCGCCCCGCCGATGACGGCAATGGCAGCGGAGCCATCTGCCACGGCGGCATGGCTCCCGGCAAAGCTGTTTGCCATGTAGAGGGTAGTATCCGGACCCAGCCAGCCCGCCACGGCGCCCAGCAGACCCTGCATGGCGGTGTCCATCAGCGCCGCGCCCTGCGCAGCCAGCAGATTGCCACCCACGATCATGATCACGGCATCCAGCACCATGGTGCCCAGACGGCAGGTAACAAAGGTGCCGAACTCCTTGGCCATGGCTTTGCCGGTGGTCTTGCTGCGGAACACGAACGCCCGGTTGGTGCAGTAGGCAAACAGGATGCACAAAGCATTATCCAGCACATTGCCCCAGCTGTTGGCGGCGGTGTAGCCGAACAGGCGGCTGAACAGCGCATACAGCACAATATTCAGCAGGGTGGTCAGCACGCCAAAGATTAGGTAACTAAGCACTTCCCAGTGCTTTTTTGAAGAATTTTATCATGGCTTTGTTAACAAAAACAGCCCCGCCGCCGTTTTCCCGGCAACGGGGCTGCAGATCGCATTGTGTCAGAAGCTATGCTTTTGCACGAAGGGCTGATTACTCAGCGTCGTCGTTCAGCAGAGCCTTCATGGACAGGCTGATGCGCTTCTTGTCGAAGTCAACATCCAGCAGCTTCACATCGACCATATCGCCGACCTTCAGTGCGTCAGAGACCTTCTCAACGCGGTCATTGCTGATCTCGCTGATGTGGACCAGACCGTCAACACCCGGCAGGATGCGGACGAATGCACCAAACTTGGTCAGAGAAACGACCGGAGCATGGAAGGTGCTGCCGATGGGGTAGTTGTTCTTCAGCTGCTCCCAGGGGTTGTCCTCGGACTTCTTGTAGCCCAGGGAGACCTTGTGGTTCTCGGTGTCGATGGCCTTGACGTACACCTCGATGGTGTCGCCAACGGAGACGACCTCGGAGGGGTGCTTGATGCGGTTCCAGCTCAGCTCGCTGATGTGGCACAGGCCGTCGACACCACCGATGTCAACGAATGCACCATAAGAGGTCAGGCTCTTGACAACGCCGGTGTAGGTCTTGCCCACCTCAACGTTTGCCCAGAACTCCTCGCGCTTTGCCTTGTTCTGCTCAGCGGTCACCTTGTTGATGCTGCCCACGATCTTGCGGCCGGAGCACTCGGTGACGACCAGCTGAACGTGCTGGCCGACCAGAGCAGTGTAGTCCTCGTCGCGGCGCATAGTGGCCTGAGAACGGGGAACGAACACCTTGACGCCCTTGACGTTGACGACAACGCCGCCCTTATTGAACTCGGTAACATCGCCCTCGACGACTTCACCGGATTCTGCTGCCTTGGCGATCTCTTCCATGCCCTTGCGAGATGCGAGCTTCTTGCGGGAGAGCTGGATGACGCCATCCTGATCCATAACCTTCTCGACGATGAGGTCCAGCTCATCGCCAACCTTCACCAGGTCTTCGACCTTGGCGGAGGAATCATCGGTCAGCTCGCTCAGCTTGACAAAGCCGGTCTGCTTCGCACCGATATCCACCTGGATCTCGTTGGCAGAGATGCTGGTCACGATTCCTTTCACAATACTGCCTGCATGAACTCGCTTTTCTTCGGATGCGTTCAGCATCTCCTCAAAGCTCATGTTGTCATTGATTTCTGCGCTCATACTGTTAAGTACCTCCTCAATAATAGACGATGGCGTTGAAGCCCCGGCTGTCACGCCCGCCACTTTAACATCTGCAAACCATTCCGGCCGAAGTTCGCTCGCTGTTTCGACCGTTACGGCACGCGTGTGTTTTGCGGCGACCTGTACCAGCTTTTGGGTATTGGAAGAATGATGACCGCCAATGACAACAACAATGTCGCATTTTTGGCTGAGGTCTTCCGCTTCCTGTTGCCTCGCCCACGTCGCATTACATATTGTATCAAAAATTCGGGCGTTTGTATAGGCTTTTTGAGAAACTCCGAACTTTCTTTCCATTTTGTAACCTGAAATGTGGTCTGTGCAACTGCAAAAAGGGGTTTTTGGGGGGTCAGAAGGGCCGTTCCACGCCTCTAACTCGGCTAAATCGGCAAAAACGAACACCTCGCCCCGGGTGTGTCCCACAATGCCCTGCACCTCCGGGTGGGTCTTATCCCCCGCCACCAGCAGCACCGCACCCTCTTTTTCGGCCTCGGCGGCAATGCGCTGGATCTTCTGCACAAAGGGGCAGGTGGCGTCATGGTACGGGATGCCGCGCGCGGCCAGTTCATCGTAAACGCTGCGGGGCACGCCGTGGCTGCGGATGACTACCTCGCACCCGGCGGGCACATCCTGCACAGTGTCCACTACCTGTGCACCCTTGCGCCGCATATCCTCCACCGCCTGCGGGTTGTGGATCAGCGGGCCCAGTGTTGCCACCTTATGCCCCTCGGCCAGCAGACCGTAGGTCAGTTCCACGGCACGGTTCACACCAAAGCAGAACCCCGCCGTTTTCGCCAAATGGATCTCCATTTCTTACGCTCCCATCTTTTCCCATGCTTCCAGCAGTGCCTGCTTGTTGGCACGGAGCTTTTTGGTGTCCCGGCGGCCCTCCATGGCAAACTGCACTGCGGGCATCGGCTCGCCGTAGATCACCCGCACCTTGCAGAACAGGTGCATTCTTCCGTCCGGGGTATCATAGAAGATGCGGCAGGGCACAACGTCCACCCCCGCCTCGGCGGCAATGACGAACAGGCCGCTCTTGGGGGGTAGAAGCTTGCCCTCCTTTTCGCGGGTGCCCTCCGGGAAGATGAGCAGCGTTTTGCCCTGTTTGCAGGCTTCCACCGTCTGGGAAATGACCGCCATCTCGTCCTTGGTGCCGCGGACGCACACGCCGCCGCAGCAGCGGAAGAACCACGTCAGAAAGGCGTTGATCTCGAACAGTTCCTTTTTGGCGAACACCATCATCCGCCTGCTCCACCGGGTGACCACGATGAACACCGGGTCGATGGCGGACACATGGGTGGGCGCAAGGATGTAACCCTTCGTCTGCACCTTTTTCAGGTTTTCACGCCCCTCCACCCGGATGCGGAAACCGATGTGCCACACAAGCCATGCAAGGGGCACCAGAATATAATATAGTACCATTTTTTATTCCTGTCCTGTTTGTTTTATCCGCCGATCTTTTTGGCAATGATCTGCTTCATAGCGTCAAGGCTCTGCTCAAAATCCAGCGCCGAGGTATCCAGCAGCACGGCGTCCTCTGCCTGCTTCAGCGGGGCGGCGGCGCGGTGGGTATCCTGATAGTCCCGCTGCTTCACATCTGCCAGCACTTCCTCGTAGGGGGTGTCGATGCCCTTGGCCTGATACTCCTTCCAGCGGCGGGTGGCGCGTGCCTCCGGGCTGGCGGTCAGGAAGATCTTCACCGTAGCGTCCGGCAGCACCACCGTGCCGATATCCCGGCCGTCCATCAGCACATCCTGCTTTTTTGCCATGCTGCGCTGCAGCTCCAGCAGAAATGCCCGCACGGCGGGGTTTGCGCCCACGGCAGAGGCCGCCATGCCCGCGGCTTCGGTGCGGATGGCGGTGCTCACATCCTCGTCCTTCAAGTAGATGTGCTGCTCGCCCGCAATGGAGGCCAGCCGCAGCTCGATCTCGGGCAGCAGGGCATCCACCACCGCATTGTCCTTGGGGTCCTTGCCCGCGCGCAGGGCGTACAGACCAATGGCGCGGTACATTGCACCGGTGTCCACATAGATATAGCCCAGCTCTGCCGCCAGACGGCGTGCCAGAGTGGATTTGCCTGCACCCGCAGGCCCATCAATTGCAACAGATACCATGATATGTTCTCCTTATTTATATATAGTACACAGGAAATTGACTGCGCTGTTTTTACAGGTTATTCGCAAAGCTTTGTGCGGTGCAGAAAGCGATCTGCAGATTGTAGCCGCCGGTGTAGGCGTCCACGTCCAGCACCTCGCCCGCGAAGTACAGCCCCAGCGCCTTTTTGCTCTGCATAGTCTTGGGGTCTACCTCCCGCACCGATACGCCGCCGCTGGTGATGACTGCGTGGGCAAGGTCGCCCCGGGCGTCAATGGACACCTGCCAGTGCTTGACCAGCCGCACCAGCTCCCGCTTCTGCTCCCGGGTGATCTGGTTTGCCTTGGTGGCGGGGTCGATGCCCCAGCGCGCCACCATGACCGGCTGCATACTGGAAGGCAGCAGCTTGACCAGCGCACCCTGCGCCGCGTGGTTTGCCAGCAGGGCAAAGTCCCGGGTGATGCGGTCGTACAGCTGCTCCTCGCTCAGGGCGGGTTTCAGGTCGATCTCCGCGATGTACCTGTGCTTTTTCATATCCCCCAGATGGCTGGACGCGCTCAGGGTCAGCGGCCCGCTGATGCCAAAGTGGGTAAACAGCATCTCGCCCTGCTCGTCAAAGATGGCCTTGCCGTCCTCCAGCAGGGTCAGGGTGACGTTTTTCAGCGCCAGACCCATCATCTTTTTGCAGTCCGGGTCGCGGCTGACAAGGCTGACCAGACTGGGCACCGGCTCCACAAGGGTGTGTCCCGCCTGCTGCGCCAGCTTGTAGCCGTCGCCGGTAGAGCCGGTGGTGGGGTAGCTCACGCCGCCGGTAGCCACCAGCACAGCGTCCGCCCGGTACTCCCTGCCGGAAGTGCCCCGCACGCCCACGCAGCGCCGCGCCGGGCCAGCCTTTTTCTTTTTGGGGTGGCGCGGGTTTTCCGCTGCCGCCGGGGCGGGCTCTGCCTCCGGCACGATGTCCTCCAGCAGCAGCTTTTTGCGCCATCATAGACGATGTCGGCGTCCTGCGCATAGCGCAGCAGCGCCTGCCGGATCTCCTCGGCCTTGTCCGATACTGGAAACACCCGGCGGCCGCGCTCCACCTTCAGCTCCACGCCAAGGCCTTCGAACAGCTCCATGGTCTTTGCCGGGGGGAACGCTCCCAGTGAGGAGTACAAAAAGCGCGGGTTCGTGCGCACATGGCGCAGAAACTCCTCTGCCGGGCAGTCGTTGGTCACATTGCAGCGCCCCTTGCCGGTGACAAGGATCTTCTGCCCGGGCTTGTCCATGTGTTCCAGCACCGTCACCTGATGCCCCTGCCGCACGGCGGCACCCGCCGCCATCAGTCCGGCTGCCCCGGCTCCCACGATCAAAACCCTTGCCATCTGTCATCCTCCCAAAATCGCCTGTTGATTCTATTGTATCATACCAGAAACCCCGCGCAAAAGCAATGCAGCGCCGCAGGAAATGAATGGATTTTCGGTTCCACACCCTCTTGACAAAGCCGCCGGGCCGCTGTATTCTTTTTACAGACTGTCAGTTTGTAAAAAGGAGCATCTGCCATGCCGCGCAACAAATACCCGGAACAGACCGTTGAAAAGATCCTGGACGCCGCTGCCCTGCTCTTCATCCAGAAGGGCTACCAGAATACCACCCTGCAGGACATCATTGATGCCACAAAGCTTTCCAAAGGGGCGGTGTACCATCACTTCCGCTCCAAGGAGGAGATCGCGCAGCGCGTCGGTGACCGTTTGGGCGACCAGATGTGGGAGCCGCTGCGCCATATCCGGGACGACCCGGCCCTGACCGGGCTGCAGAAGCTGCAGGCGGTGTTTGCAGTTTCCTTTGCCGGGCAGCGGCAGCAGCAGATCGCGCAGACCTTGCCGCACCTGTGCAGCAACCCGCAGTTCCTTGCCATGGAGTTGACCAACATTGAAGCGCATCTGGCCCCGGAGTGCATTGCACCCATGATCCGGCAGGGCATGGCGGACGGCTCCATCCACACCGCCGATGCCAATGCACTGGCCGAAGCGCTGTTCGTGCTGGCAGACATCTGGCTTTCTCCCCAGACGCGCCCCACCACACCGACCGAGCAGCGGGCGCGGAACCTCGTGTTTCAGCAAATGACCCATGCACTTGGGCTGGATCTTTTGACGGACGCACAGGCCGAACAGCTGGTGCAGCTGTGCACACCGGTCAAAGACTGAATTTCCCGGGCGGAACGCTCCGCCTTTTTTTGTATGTAAATACAGACCGGCAGTCTGTAAATAAAAAAGCAGGAGGTTTCCATGAACACTTTTATCCTTATCGTCCTCGGACAGATCGTCTCCCTGTTCGGCAATGCCGCCCTGCGGTTTGCGCTGCCGCTGTATCTGCTGCGGCAGACTGGTTCTGCCGCGCTGTACGGCGGCATCACCGCTCTGGCCATGCTGCCCGCCCTTGCTGGAATGCTGACCGGCGGCGCGCTGGCAGACCGCTGCCGTAAAGCCCGCCTGATGGCACTGCTGGATCTGGTGACCGCCGGTATTTCGGCGGCAGCCGCTGCTGGGTTGCCGCATCTGCCCCTGCTTCCGCTGGTCCTGACAGTGCTGGGCAGTCTGTACGCCATTCAGGGGCTTTACCAGCCCGTGGTACGCGCCTGCCTGCCTCTGCTACTGAACGGCACCCAGCTGCTGCGCGGCAACGCAGTCATCCAACTGGTGGATACCGTGGATGAGCTTCTCGGTCCCCCTGCTGGGTGCTGTTCTGCTGGAGCACCTCGGCATCCGGGGTCTGCTGGTGCTCTGCGGCTGCTGCTTTGCACTTTCTGCCGGGATGGAGCTCTGTCTGCGCATCCCACAGGATGTCCCATATGACACAAAGCTCTCCGTCCGTTCTCTGTGGGCCGACCTGCGGGAAAGTGCGCAGTTCCTCACCGGGCAGGCTGCGGTGCTGCGGTTAGCTGCCGCCATGGCGGCTGTAAACCTGCTGGAAGTCCCCGCCCTCACCGTAGGTGTTCCGGTGCTGGTGGTACAGACTTTGCAGAAAAGTGATGCCTCCCTTGGTCTTGTGCAGGCGGTGCTGAGCGCAGGCGGCATTCTGGGCGGCGTGCTGGCCGGAACCGTCTTTGTCCGTCATCCCCCCATCCGCAGCGGCACACCTCTTTTGCTGGCGCTCAGCGGCGTGTGCGCCGCGCTGGGTCTTGCCCTCCGGGTGTCAGTGCTGCAGTTCGGCAGCATTCTGGTGCTGGGGGCCGTGTTTATGGCCGTGGCAGCGCTGTTCAATGTATGGTTTTTTGCGCAGCTGCAAGTGCTGGTGCCGCAGGCACAGCTGGGCAAAACTACCGCCTGTTGCACCGTGCTGGCCTGCCTGACCCAGCCCATCGGGCAGGCAGCCTACGGCATTGCCTTCCAGCACTGGGCCGCACACCCCGCAGATGTACTGCTGGCAGCCGGGGTGCTTTCGGTGCTGGTTCTCTGGCTGCTGCAAACGCGCCGTACCGCCTGACGCAGCAAAAAAGGAGCCGCTGTTGCAGCCCCTTTTATGGTTTGCTTACTCCGGCAGCTTTGCCGGGTCGAGGTAGCTTTCGCCCTGCTTTACCTCCACATGGATGTGGCTCTCCTCGGCGCATTCGCAGCCGACAGTGCCCACCGTGCCAAGCTTCTGCCCGGCGGTCACGGTGTCCCCGGCCTTTACGGCAGGGTCAGCCACACCGCACAGCCGCCAAAGGCGGCCAGCGGCATCCTCCAGCACCACCACGGTGCCCCAGTTGCCCTCTGCCCCGGCAGACACTACCTTGCCCGCCACGGGTGCTGCTACCGCTGCCCCCTGCGTGCAGGCGTAATCCACGCCGTTGTGGGTGCGCCAGTCTCCAAGGGTCTTGTTATACACCAGCTCATCGCCGCTGAAGGCGTTGAGCACGCGCCCCGGCATAGAGGGCGCGGCGGCAGGCTGCGCCGAACTGCTGGCAGGCGAGGATGCGCCTTGCAGTGCCGAGGGTTCGCGCAGCGAACCAGAGCCAGACTGCGCACCAGAGGATGCCCCAGAGGGCGTCTGCTGCGGCACATCTGCCTTGCTGTTTGCAACGTCGGTCACGGGCTGCTGCCATGTGGTGTCCTCCTGTGCGTCCCAGTCCGGTTCTGTTTCCGGGGTGGTCTGTTGGGTGGTGCCGGGGGCGTTTAGTCCATCCAGACTTTTTTGCAGTTCTGCCCGCAGGGCACGCACCGCCCACACCCCTGCCGCAGCCGCAGCCAGCAGGCTTGCGGTCAGCAGCAGAGCAAAGCCCTTGCCGTGCAGAAATTTTTTGATCTGCTCCATGCTTGTTACTCCCATCTGTTCGTTTTGTGTACGGGAACTTTTCTGGGTTTAGTGTGGGACAGCGGCGGGCGGTTTATGCAAGGGGGCAAAAAAGACACGCAAAAAGGCTGAGCAGCCGCTTTTTTGCAGCTGCTCAGCCCTGCTGTATCCCGTTTTTGGTTACTTGCGCGCGATCATTTCGGTATAAGCCAGCACCAGCGGGCCTACGCCCTTGGCATCGTTGCAGACCACCGGCTCGCTGAAGTAGTAGGCCAGAGAACCGTCACGGTGATCCTTGCCGCCCAGACCCGCCACAAGGCAGATGCCGTCCAGCTGCAAGCTGCCGTCCGGGTTCTTGGACAGATACCGGTCGCAGGTGCCGTAGAAAGCCTTCTCCGCCCATGCAGCCATGCGTTTGGGCAGGTAGCCCAGACGCACGCCCTTGAGCACTGCATAGGCAAACAGGGCGGTGCCGCTGGTCTCCAGATAGTTGCCCTCGGCCTCCGGGTGGTCGATGACCTGCCAGAACATCCCGGTCTGCTCGTCCTGGAACTTGTGCATGTCCTCCACAGCCTGTTTGAGCATGGCCATGATGCCGCGATACTCGTTGTACAGCTGCTCGTCCATGCGCTCCAGCACATCCACCATTGCCACAAGGAACCAGCCCATGGCGCGCAGCCAGAAGTTGGGGCTGCAGCCGGTCTCGGGGTCTGCCCAGTACATCTGGCGGCTCTCGTCGTAGCCGTGGTAGTATAGGCCGGTCTTTTCGTCCCGCATATGCTTTTTGATGTTCATGAACTGCTTGTAGCTGTCGATACAGCCCTGCATCTTGTTAAAGCGGGTCTCGTACTCCATGTAGAAGGGCTGTGCCATATAGGTGCCGTCCAGCCACACCTGCCACGGGTAGATGTCCTTGTGCCAGAAGTTGCCCTCCTTGGTGCGGGGCTGGGTGAGCAGCTGGCTGCGGATGGTGTCGATTGCCTTGCGGTACTTCTCGTCCCCGTAGATATCGTACAAGATGAACAGGTTCTTGCCCTGATTCACGTTGTCCAGATTATACTCCTTGGGGTCGTAGGTCTTGATGGAGCCGTCCGGCTGCACAAAGTAGTCGATAAACTCCTTGGAAAACTCCAGATACTTCTCGTCACCGGTGGTCTTGTACAGGCTCAGGCAGGCGGTGATCATGCAGCCGTCGATGTAGTTCCACTTGTTGGGCTTGCCGCTGCGCACCTTTTCGATGTTCCACATCGGTGTCTCGGCGCTGGAATTGGCGATCAGGTAGTCCACATAGTCGCCCAGCATGGACAGGATCTCTTCATGGGTCATGGGTCAGTCCTCCTCAAAATGTCCTACGTTGGCAAAGTGCAGCCGCTCGCCCTCGTAGCCCTCGATCTTCACGTTGTGCAGGTCGATCTCCTTGACGTTCTCGGCATAGATGGCCAGCTTTTTCACCAGCGGGCGGTTGTCGGCCATGGCCGCCTGTCCCTCCTTGGCGTTGGGGTCGAAGGTGATGCTCACGTCCCGCATGGTCACCCGCTCGATGGGCTGCTCCGGCAGGCCGTCGAAGTAGCAGCCCGCGAACTGGGCATCGGTGGCCACGATGTTCTCCATGGTCAGGCTGCCCAGCTTGGGGGTGTACTCGTCCACCGGCATCGCCTCGCGGCACTGCACATAGGGGCCGTGGCCGTCCGGGTCGCAGAAGTAGAACATATTGATGACAAAGGGTGCCTTGACGCCCCGCATCTCCACGTTGCGGAACACCAGCCCGTCGATGACGGCGGTGTTGCCGCGGCCGCGGCGGGTCTTGACGCGCAGACCGCGGTCGGTGTGGTCCATCAGGCACTGGGTCACTACCATATCCTTGACGCCGCCGCTCATCTCGCTGCCGATGACGATGCCGCCGTGACCCTTGTCCAGCAGGCAGTTGCGGATGACGGTATGCTCGCAGCTGCGCTTCAGCTTCATGCCCAAAAAGACCTTGCTGGCCTTCATGGCGATGCAGTCGTCGCCCACATGGATGTTCATGCCGATGATGCGGATATACTCGCAGCTCTCGGGGTCGATGCCGTCCGTGTTGGGGGCGTTATAGGGGTTGTTGATATTGAAGTTGAGCAGGTCGAGGTGCTTGACAAAGATGGGGTGGATGGTCCACGAGAAGCTGTTCTGCACCGTGATGCCGTGCAGGCAGACGTTCTCGCTGTCCACCGCAGCCACGGCGCGGGGACGCCATGCGATGCGCTTGACCTTGGGGTTCACCCACCAGTCGCCGTTCTGGGCATCGCAGTCCAGCGTGCCCTCGCCGGTCACCACCACGTCATGCACCTGCGTGATGTTCAACAGGCCTGCAAAGCTGTCCAGCGGGTTGCCCTCCCAGCCGGTCAGGTAGTACTCGTCCACCTCGTTCTCGCTGGGCAGCACGCCGGGCAGGATGGGGTAATGGGTGCGGTCGTTGTCGCCCAGCAGCACAGCGCCCTTTTCCAGATACAGGGTGGTGTTGCTCTTCATGAACAGGCTGGCGGTGCGGTAACGACCGGCGGGCACATACACCGTGCCGCCCTTGGGGCAGGTGGACAATGCTGCCTGCAGCCGCACGGTGTTGTCAGTCTCGCCATCGGCCACCAGACCATAGCGGGCAGCATCCACAAAGAAGGTCTCAGCCTCGGTGGTGAAATCCAGCTTCAGGGTCTCGCCCTCGGCCTGCACCTCCACCGTATAGGCGGTGCCGGGCAGCAGGGAGAACAGGGAGAATACATTGGTCTGGCAGGCCTCGTACACGGTCTTGCCGTTCAGGGTAACGGTGAAGGGGTGTGCCGGACGGTAGCACAGCTCGTTTTCCAGCTCGAAAACGGCGCTGCGGGTCATGGAACGGATCAGGGTCAGATTCATGCGAATAACCTCCTGTGAGTTTGTCTTGCCCCCCACGGGGCAGACGTGGTATCATGAGGAAAAGCGCTCTCCCGGCTACCGGGAGGGCTGTTTCCGGAAAGGATGCGCAAGATGAAAGCGGAACGGGAAAAGATCCATGCAAAGGTAAAAGCGGACACCGTGCGGCTGAACGGCAGCAAGCTGGAGCTGACGGCAGACGAGGAGACGTGCACCTTTCTGCTGGTAAGCGAGGGCAGCTGCACCCTGCAAATGGGGGAAAACAGCCTGCTGGTAAACCCCGGCAGCGCGCTGCTGCTGGGCGCGGGGGACGCAGTGCTCTCTGCCGCCGGTGCAGCCGTACCGGAACTGGTGGGCTGTCGGTTCCCGCTCAGCGCCCTGCACGAGCTGCGCAGCGCCACCCAGCGGGATTTTGCCCGGCTGTTTTTGCCCGGCGAGGTAACGGTGCTGTACGGCCCGGTGCCGTGGGTTCGCCGCCTGCGCACCCTGCTGGAGATGATGCGCGCTGCCATGCCGGAGCAGGACTACCCCGGCGGGCTGTACCTGCTGCTCATCCTGCACTATGTCGAGCAGGAGTGCCTTGCCGAGAGCAGCGCCGCAGCGCGCCCCCGCAACGAGACCATTGAGCAGGTGTGTGCCTACCTTGCCGCCAACTACCGGCAAAAGTTCTCCCTTACCGAGGTGGCGGCGCGGTTCTACCTTTCCCCTTACTACCTCAGCCGCCTGTTCCGGCGGGTGACCGGGCAGTCCATCGTGGACTACCTGAACAACCGCCGCATCGAGGCCGCGCAGAAGCTGCTGGAGACCACCGAGCTTTCCATCAGCGCGATTGCCGAGCAGACCGGCTTTGCCAGCGCCGCCCACTTCCGCCGCGTGTTCCGCGAGGTGATGGATATCAGTCCTTTGCAGTACCGCAAGAAGCAGACGAAATGATGTATCAACCAAAACACCCCCTGTGCCATCCGTTGGGAGCAGCACAGGGGGTGTTGGTCTTGGTCAGATGTTCTTATGGCGCATTAGCCCTTGACGGCACCTGCGGAGATACCTTCAACGAACTGATCCTGTGCACAGAAGAATACGATCAGCTGCGGCAGGATGGAGATGAGGGACAGAGCAAGGATCTTGTTCCAAGCGAAACCGGTATCACCGTCCATGGACAGCTTGACGAACAGGGACATGGGGTACTTGCCGGGGGTGCTGACGTAAAGCAGCGGGCCCATAAAGTCGTTGCAGCTCCACATGAACTGGAACAGTGCGCAGGACACCAGAGCGGGGCCCAGCATGGGCACGATGACCTTGTACAGGGTCTGGAAGGAAGAGCAGCCGTCGATGGCGGCGGCTTCGTCCAGATCACGCGGGACGTTGCGCATGAACTGCACCAGCTGATACACGAAGTAGGTCTCGGTAGCAAATGCGCAGTGCACCCAGATGGCCAGATAGAAGGGGCTGTCCACCCAGCCGAACTTGTTGTACAGCAGGTACTGGGGTACGTTCAGCACGACCTGCGGCAGGAACAGGGTAGCCAGCATGATGTTGAACAGCAGCTTGCGGCCGGGGAAGTCGAAACGGCCAAAGCCGTAAGCGGCCACACAGGCAGACACCACAGTGCAGATCACCTTGGGGATGACATAGCTGTAAGTGTTGAGCATGGCCTGCAGGATGTTGATGGAGCCGCCGAAGTTGTTCAGGGCGTTGCGGTAGCCATCCAGCGTAGGCTTTTTGATCCACAGGCTGATGCCTGCAAAGATCTCGCTGTTGTCCTTGAAGGTAGCGCTGATCATCCACAGCAGAGGATAGATCATGATGATACCAACCAGGATCAGCACGAAGTACTTAAAGAAGGTTGCGATCTTATTCGATGCTTTCATTCCCATATTGGTCACCTTACCTTTCATCCGAGTAGTAGACCCACTTCTTCTGGCTGGTGAACGCAATGATCGTCAGGATGCAGACGATGATGAACATGATCCATGCCAGAGCAGAAGCCATGCCCATGTCGTAGGACTTGAATGCGTAGTTGTAAACCAGCAGGGAGATCAGGGTAGTGGAACCACGGGGACCACCGTTGGTGATGATGTAGGGGCCGTTGAACTCCTGGAAAGCCTGGCAGATCTGAGTGACCAGGTTGTAGAAGATGATGGGGGTGATCATCGGAACGGTGATGGAGAAGAACTGACGCCACTTGCCGGCGCCGTCGATGGTAGCAGCCTCGTACAGGTCTGCAGGCACGCCCTTCAGTGCAGCAAGGAACAGCACCATGGCGGAACCGAACTGCCATATACGCAAAAAGCAGATGATCCACAGCGCGTAGTTGGGGTCAGACAGCCACTCGGGGCCCTGCACCGCACCAAAGGTGACAGCGCGCACCACGGTGTTCAGCAGACCGTCCACGCTGAACACAGCCTTCCACAGCACGGCGATTGCAACAGAGCCGCCCAGAATGGAGGGAATGTAGTATACAGTACGGAACAGGTTGACGCAGGCGATCTTGAAGTTCAGGATGTAGGCGATGAACAGTGCGAAGATCAGCTTCAGGGGCACGGTGATAAAGGCGTACTTGAAGGTGATGATCAGCGCCTTGGTGATCTTTCTGGTGTGGAATGCGGTAATGTAGTTGGCCAGACCAACAAAGCTGGTGCCGTCCTTGAAGAAGTTCATATCGGTGAAGCTGTAATACAGCGACTGACCGAAGGGAAACGCCTTAAAGACGAGAAAGCCGATGATCCAGGGAATCAGATAAAACAGACCCTGATACTTATCGACCCATTTCTGGAACGGAGTTCGTGCGCCGGCGGGCGCATTACTTTTTTTCATCCGAAATCCTCCTTTTACAGGATTTGAAGCAGACAGTGCAGCAGGTCACAGACCGGCAACAATTCTTTCAAGGTTTGATAACCATTCACCGATAAAACAAGGGCATCTGTCGTACGGGCGGCAGATGCCCTTATTTATTTCAGATACTGAATATCCGGTTCTGACCGCTGTCAGAGAGAGGTAAGCTTAGCCGATGGTGTAGCCAACAGACTCCATGCCGTCCAGCAGAGTCTCGACAGCCTCTTCGGGGGTCTGATCGCCGTAGTCGATGTTATCGAACACTTCCTGATAGATGCCGGTGCCGGAAGCCTTCAGGTCGTTGTTCTCGAACAGGGGATCCAGCTTGTTGGTGGTGAAAGCCATGACCTTGGCGTTTGCCTCAGCAACCAGGTCCTTGACAGCGCCGGCGTCCTGCGCGAACTTCAGGCCAGCCTTGGAAGCGGGGATGCCGCACTCAGAACCCATGATGGAAGCACCCTTCTCCTCGTTCAGCAGGAAGTTGATCAGGGTAGCAGCCTCGGCAACGTTCTTGCAGGTCTTGGTGATAGCCAGACCCATGGACACCTTGGAGAAGCCGCCGTTGTTATCGCCGAACTTGATCTCCTCGCCGACGGTGAAGCCGTCCTTATTGCTGTCGTCCAGAGCGGAGGAGTACTTGCTTGCAGCGGAATCCCACTCGAAGATGCCTGCGATCTTACCGGTGATCCACTCATTGGACTGGTGGGTAGCGGTATCGGAGTTTGCAGAGTAGTAGGTCTTCAGGTTCATCATGACGTGGTTGTCCACCAGGCTCTTGATGAAGGCCAGACCCTCAGCGATCTCCTCCTCGGTGTAGTTCAGGGTGGAGGTAACGGGATCTGCCCAGTCCTTGCCGTACTTGGACTCGAGGTAGAACACCATCAGGATCATACGGTCGTATGCGCCCAGGTGCATGGGGTAGTAATCGTCGCCCAGCTTCTCCTGGAAAGCCTTACCGGCAGCCATCAGATCGTCCAGAGACTTGGGAACCTCGGTGATGCCAGCCTTATTAAAGGTGGTCATGTTCCAGTAGAAGATACGGCCGGTCATGGAGACAGGCACGCACTGCTGGCTGTTGGCCACATAGCAAGCGTCCATAGCAGCGGAATCCCACTGGGTCAGGTCGATGAACTTGGAGGTGGTGTTCAGGTCCACGAACTTGCTGCCGTCGGCAGAGTAGTTGTACAGCCAGTTCCAGTTCACCTGGCAGACATCCTGAGCGTTGCCTGCGATGAAGGCAGCAGCCATCTTCTCTTCCCAGCCGGACCATGCGGCGAAGGTGGGCTCCACGGTGATGTTGGAGTGCTCAGCCTGGAAAGCCTCCAGAGCGCTCTGGTAAGCCTCGTGACGGCTGTCGCCGCCCCACCAGCTGATGCTCAGGCTGACAGGGCCGTCAGACAGGGCCAGACTCTCGTCTGCGGAAGCAGCGGGGGCCTGAGAAGCAGCGGAAGAAGTGGTGGAAGAAGCAGCGGGCTTGCTGCCGCAGGCAGCCAGCAGACCTGCAGCACCGACAGCGCCGGTAGCCATCAGGAAGTTACGACGAGAAATTGCCTTGCTCATTTTTGTTCTCCTCCTAATAGAAAACATCTTCATGCAGGGGGTTTCTGCACATGCCCCCTTGTATACAATTATGATAACAAAAGCCACCGAAAAAAGAAAGATGTAAATTACAGTGATACGGGATAAAAACGTACAAATATTGCCCTTGTTTTCGCGTGCAATTCGACGTCCTTGCCGAAATGAATAAACTTGCGCTGAAAAACTGTGCAACTTGTATACTTCAATGACTTGCATAAAAATCTGGGATGCAACATGGGAAGAACGGCAAAAATTTCAATAATTTCTGTTACATTTACCGTTCCGCCTGTAATTTTTTATGCTCTGCCGCCCCCGCTGCTCTCTTCTTCTCCCATTCCCGCTCCCCCTCCGGCAAGTAACTGCCCGGTCCGAACTGATATATCAATAGTGCAAAAAACGTGCGAATTCCGCCCGGTTGATATATCAGTTCCTCTCGCAAAATGCAACAAATTGATATATCAGTCTGTATACAGCCTGTTGGAGACTCTGGCGGGGAACCCCTTCCGCAAATCACGCAAAAAAGCCGCTGCACCCGGCGCGGTACAGCGGCTTGTATAAAACATAAAAGTATCTCAGTTTTTCCTTGCAGCGTAAAACGCCCGCCGTGCCTTGAAGTAGCACTGGGGGCACATGCTGACGTACTGCACATCGTTTTCAAGGTCGATGGCTACCTGCTCGCCCTCAAAGACGAACTGTCCGTTCACCTTGCGGCAGTTGCAGATGGCCTTGCGCCCGCAGGTGCAGATGGTCTTCATCTCCTCGATGGTGTGCGCCAGCTCCAGCAGACGGGTAGAGCCCGGGAAGCCCTTGAGGGAAAAATCCGCCCGCAGACCGTAGCAGATCACCGGGATATTCAAATCTACCGTAATCATAAACAGCTGCTCGGCCTGTTCCGGGGTAAAGAACTGGCTCTCGTCGCACAGCACACAGGCCAGCGGCCCGGAGGCAGCGTTTGCCGCCTGCACAGCTTCGAACACGTCCAGCTCCGGCGGGATCAGCAGGTCTGCCTTGCGGCGCACGCCCAGACGGCTCACCAGTTCTCCGCCACCCTTGGTATCCACCTGCGGCTTCAAAATGAGCACCTTCATGCCCTGCTCTTCGTAGTTGTGTGCCACCTGCATCAGCGCCGTGCTCTTGCCGCTGTTCATAGCACCGTAGCGGAAATACAATTTTGCCATGCCGTCACTCCTGATTGCGCAGACGGTAGCCCAAGCTCATCAGGCTGTCGCCCAGATGGACGTTTTCCACCACCACATTGGGGTACGACACCGACAGGTCATAGTGGGAGAAGTTCCAGAAGCCCTCGATGCCCAAATCCACCAGCCGTCCGCTGACCTGCTGTGCACCATCACGGGGTACACAGAGCACCGCCACCTTGGGCTTGTTTTCCTCGCAAAAGGCCTCCAGCTCGTCAATGTGCCGGATGCGGATACCGCTGATCTCCTTGCCTACCTCGTTCTCGGCCACGTCAAAGGCCGCGATCAGCTTGTAGCCGTTGGTGTCGGTGGTGATAAAGCGGCTCACAGCCTTGCCCAGGCGGCCGCAGCCGATCAGAATGGTGGGCAGACGGTCGCCGTTGCCGAACAGCAGGCTTTCCAGAATGGAAAGCAGGTTCTCCACCGAGTAGCCGATGCCCTGCCGTCCGTTCACGTCACCGATGCAGTTAAAATCCTGCCGCACCTGCGAGGCGGTGGTGCCCATCTGAGAGGCCAGTTCCCGGGAGGAGATGCTGGTAATGCCATCGGCCTGCAGGGAGCGCAGATACCGGTAATATTTGGGGAGACGCTTGATCACAGGGATCGATGCTTTCTGGGGGGTGTTCATAGCAAAATTCTCCTTTCTGCCCAACGCGCTGCAGCTTCTGCCGCCATGCAAGGGGCTTCTTTGCGCGCAGAGAGATGTTCCGTTTTATCCTGTTATATTATTTAAAGTATACAGCATGAAAGGCGAATGTCAAATACCTATTTGTAAAAAAGCAAAAAATTCACAAAGTTTTTTGTATTCGCGCTCCTGCATACTTCCCCGGCAGCCGGGGGATACTGACCCCACAAAGACCCTGCTACGGAAGGAGAACGCGCATGGATACGGCAAAAGACACCCCCGCAGAGCAGCACCGGATGGAAAAAGAGGATATCGAGGATCTGGGCACGGTCACCCTGAGCCGGGGCGGTCATGTCATCCACTGCCTGACCGTCATCGGCCAGATCGAAGGGCACACCGAAGCGCCGCAGGGGCAAAAGACCACCAAGTACGAGCATGTCATCCCCCAGCTGGTGGCGGTGCAGGAGGACCCCCGCATCGAGGGGCTGCTGGTGCTGCTGAACACGGTGGGCGGCGATGTGGAGGCGGGCCTGGCGCTGGCGGAGCTCATCAGCGGCATCACGAAGCCCAGCGCCACGCTGGTGCTGGGCGGCGGGCATTCCATCGGCATTCCGCTTGCTGTATCGGCACGGCGCAGCTTCATCGTGCCCACGGCCACCATGACGGTGCACCCGGTGCGTCACTCCGGGCTGATCTTAGGCGTCCCGCAGACCATGCACTGCTTTGAGCAGATGCAGCAGCGCATCACCGGCTTTGTGGCCGCCCACAGCGGCATGCCGGAAAAGCGCTACACCGACCTGATGCTCCACACCGGCGAGCTGGTCATGGACATGGGCACCGTGCTGGACGGACGCCGTGCCGTAAAGGAAAAGCTCATCGACGAGCTGGGCGGTCTTTCGGACGCGCTGGCGTGGCTGTACGGGGAGATCGAACGGGGGTAAGGCCTTGCGTCTCCCCGCCGGACGATTTGAACTGCGCTCCGCGTTCGCTTTGCGCAGGAACAGCGGAAAAATTATTTTTTATTTCGCGTTTGTCGCGCTTTGCGGAGCGCTCCAAACGCCTTTTCACGAGAGGGGCTGGGTTCGTTCCATTTTCCTCAAGAAAAACAACATTATGGTTTGCCATTTTTGCCCTTGCGTGGTACAATAATAGAATCAATTATTGTGTCTATGGGAAGTTGGGGAACAGAGTAGAATGGCAACGAAAAAACGAAAATCAACGAAACGGCGTACTGCCGCCCGTCGTAAAAAGGCAGAGCAGCGGCTCCCGGCAGGGCTTGGCACCCTGTTCGGCGGCCTGCTGCTGATGGTGCTGGCCTTTGTGCGGGGCGATTCCGTATGGCGGGTGCTCCATGATGTGCTGTTCGGGCTGTTCGGCTGCGGCAGCTTTGTGCTGGGTGCAGCCGTGTGCTGTCTGGCCGTTTTGTACACCCGGGGCGAGGAGCTGCTGTCCCGCATCCTCAAGCTGGTGCTGGGGCTTATCTTTGTCTGCGGCACAGTCATCGTGTTTTCCGATATCCAGCCGCAGGGGCTGTCGGCGCTGCAAATGCTTTCCGCCTGCTACGCCAACGGCGTCAACGCATGGCTTTCCGGCGGCGCAATGGGCTTTGTGCTGGGCGGCGTGCTGCTTTTGCTGTGCGGACGCCCGGCGGCAAACCTCATCATGGTCGTGCTCTTGCTGTGCGGCAGCCTGTACATTTTTGATATCACCCCCGCCGAGGTCTGGGTCTGGCTGTGTGCCGTCACCGGCGGTATCCACGCCCGCGGCGCTGCCTTTGCAGAGCAGCGCTCTGCCCGCCGCGCCGAGCGCGCCTCCATCCGGCAGGCAGAGCGGGCGATCGACGAGGAATACGACGAAACCGAGGACGAGCCGCTGGACGAGGAGGACGAGCCTGCCGGGCTGCATCTAGGGGTGCCGGACTGGATGTCCGGTGTGCTGCGCTGGGGACACAAGGTAACGCAGGAGATGGAGGCAGACGCTGCGGACACCGAAGCTGCGCCCGCCGCCCCTGCCCAGCCGGAGCCTGCCGCGCCGCCCATCACCCCGGTGCGGGTCAGCGTTGCCCATCCCCGCGCCGCCTTTGATGTAGACCTTGGCCCCGACCACACCGCCCTCTCCGAGGGCGGCAGCGAGCCCATTGAGCCGCTGATCGTCGGGCCGGGCGGCACCTTCGGGCAGGACCCGCTGCGCCCTGCATCCAAGCCCACGCCGCCGCCCATCGTGGCAGACCCGGTAGTCGCCTCTGCGGCAGATTTCTTTGCCAAAGATGCCCCCCAGCCGGAAGAGCCTGCCCCCGCTTTTGATACGCCCATCGTCCAGCCGGCAGCGCCGGTGGTGCAGCCGCAGATGCCCACGCAGCCGGAGGCTGCGCCTATCCAGCCCGCCGTGCCCCGGGTGAGCGCCGAGAACGCCGTGGCGTTCCGCTCTGCGCCGGACGAGGACGGCTGGATCAGCATCACCGCCGAGCCGGTGGAGGAAAAAGACATCAACTCGCTGGTGGCTGCGGCCATGGAAAAGCCCGCCGTCTCCGAGCAGGCGGCCGCCACCGCACCCGCCGAGGAGGCCAAGACGGTGGACCGCTACGAATACCAGTACCCGCCCATCGAGCTGTTTGAAAAAACGCAGGAGGAGAGCGACCCCGGCGCACAGGAGGAGCTGAAGGCCAACGCCCAAAAGCTGGTGGACACGCTGGAGAGCTTCGGCGTGCGCACCCGGGTGCTGGATATCTCCCGCGGCCCTTCTGTCACCCGGTACGAGCTGCAGCCCATGGCGGGTGTGAAGATCAGCCGCATCACCTCGCTGGCGGACGATATCGCCCTGAACCTTGCGGTGGCAGACGTGCGTATGGAAGCCCCCATCCCCGGCAAGCCCGCCGTGGGCATCGAGGTGCCCAACCACAAAAAGACCCCGGTGTATATCCGCAGCGTGTTCGAGAGCCAGAGCTTTCTGCGCATGACCTCACCTCTGGGCATTGCGCTTGGCAAGGACATTGCCGGTGTGGCCCAGGTGGCCGACCTGTGCAAGATGCCGCATCTGCTCATCGCGGGCAGCACCGGCAGCGGTAAATCCGTGTGCGTGAACAGCATTATCATGAGCCTGCTGTTCCGCTCCAGCCCGGAGGACGTGAAGCTGCTGCTCATCGACCCCAAGGTAGTGGAGCTGGCCGAGTATAACGGCATCCCGCACCTGCTGATGCCCGTCGTCACCGAGCCCCGCAAGGCCGCCGGTGCACTGGGCAGCGCAGTGCAGGAGATGGAGCGCCGCTACCGCCTGTTTGCGGAGAACAATGTGCGCGATATCAAGTCCTTCAACAAGCTGGCTGCCGAGCAGCCGGAGCTGGAAAAGATGCCCTACATCGCCATTATCATCGACGAGCTGGCCGATTTGATGATGGTCGTGGGCAAGGATGTGGAGGATTCCATCTGCCGCATCGCCCAGAAGGCGCGCGCGGCGGGCATGCACCTTATCGTAGCCACGCAGCGCCCCTCGGTGGACGTCATCACCGGCCTGATCAAGGCCAACATCCCCAGCCGCATCGCATTTGCAGTGTCCAGTCAGGTGGACAGCCGCACCATTCTGGACGGTGCCGGCGCGGAAAAGCTGCTGGGTCAGGGCGATATGCTCTTTATGCCCGTGGGCGCACCCAAGCCCACCCGCATTCAGGGCACTTTTGTGCGGGATGAGGAGATCAGCCGCGTGCTGGACTTCATCAAGCAGAGCGCCACCGTCCAGTACGACGAGGCCATGATCGAAGCCATGGAAAAGCACGCCATTCAGGACGGCAAGAAGGGCGGCGGCGGTGCCGACGCCGAGGAGGACGCAGGCTCCGACCCCATGTTCAAGCAGGCCGTGGAGGTGGTCATCGATGCCGGTCAGGCCTCCACCAGCCTGTTGCAGCGGCGCTGCAAGCTGGGCTACGCCCGGGCGGCCCGCATCATGGATGAGATGGAACAAAAGGGCATCATTGGCCCCTACGAGGGTGCCAAGCCCCGCGCTGTGCTCATCAGCCGCCAGCAGTGGCTGGAAATGCAGATGAACCAACCGGAGGAATAATAAAGGAGCATTATGGAACATTCTACTCCCCAGATCTACACCGAATTTCTTCCCATCAGCCGGGCAGACATGGAAGCCCGGGGCTGGGATCAGCTGGACTTTGTGGTGGTGGGCGGTGACGCCTACGTGGACCACCCCAGCTTCGGCACTGCCATCATCAGCCGTCTGCTGGAAGCCGAGGGCTATAAGATCGGCGTGCTGGCACAGCCCCGCTATACCGACTGCGAGGACTTCAAGCGATTCGGCAAGCCGAAGTACGGGTTTTTCATCGGCGGCGGCAATGTGGACAGCATGGTGACGCACTATTCCGTGGCAAAGATCCGCCGCGCCCAGGACGAATACTCCCCCGGCGGCAAGGCCGGTGCCCGCCCGGACCGCAGCGCCACCGTGTACACCAAGCTTGCCAAGCAGGCTTACCCCGACCTGCCGGTGATCCTGGGCGGTCTGGAGGCCTCCCTGCGCCGCTTTGCCCACTACGACTACTGGCTGGACACCGTGCTGCCCAGCATCGCCGAGGACTCCGGCGCGGACATCATCAGCTTTGGCATGGGCGAGCACCAGACCGTGGAGATTGCCCGCCGTCTGGCCGCCGGGGAGCCGGTGGAGAGCATCACGGACGTGAACGGCACCTGCTACCTGACCGATTTCGACCACCTGCCCCAGCGGTATGTGGAGTGCGCCGGTTTTAAAAAAGGTGGCCAGCGATAAGACCGCCTACGCCAAGGCCTGCCGCATCCAGATGGACAATCAGGACGTGGTCAGCGGCCAGATCATCGTGCAGAAGCAGAGCGAAAAGTATCTGGTGCAGAACATCCCCGCAAAGCCGCTGGTGCGCTGGGAGCTGGACAAGGTGTACGCCCTGCCCTACACCCGCCGCTACCACCCCATCTATGAGAGCATGGGCGGCGTGCCTGCCATCCGGGAGGTGCAGTTCTCCATCATCCATAACCGCGGCTGCTTCGGCGGCTGTAATTTCTGCGCCATCCAGCTCCATCAGGGGCGCCGGGTCACCAGCCGCAGCGCCGACAGCATCGTGGAGGAAGCCGAACGCATGACCCACGAGCCGGATTTTAAGGGCTATATCCACGATATCGGCGGCCCCACCGCCAACTTCCGGTTCCCGTCCTGCCGGGAGCAGATGCTGCGGGGCATGTGCAATGGCGGCAAGCACTGCCTGGCCCCCCCACCACCTGCTCCCCACATGATCGTGGATCACAGCGACTACCTTAAAATTCTGCGCCGGGTGCGGGAGCTGCCGGGCGTGAAAAAGGTGTTCATCCGCAGCGGCATCCGGTTCGACTACCTGATGGCCGACCCGGACGACACCTTCTTCAAGGAGCTGGTGGAGTACCATGTCTCCGGCCAGTTGAAGGTCGCCCCGGAGCACTGCGCCCCCAACACCCTTGCCTACATGGGCAAGCCGCCCATCGAGACCTTCAACAAGTTCAAGGATAAATTCTACGAGCTGAGCAAGAAGGCGGGCAAAAAGCAGTATCTGGTGCCCTACCTCATGTCCAGCCACCCGGGCAGCACCCTGAAGGATGCGGTCTATCTGGCCGAGTACCTTTATAAGAACCACATGCGCCCGGAGCAGGTGCAGGACTTCTATCCCACCCCCGGCACCCTTTCCACCTGTATGTACTATACCGGCCTTGACCCCTACACCCTCAAGCCGGTATTTGTGGAAAAGACCCCCGAGGGCAAGGCATTGCAGCGTGCGCTGCTGCAATACTACGAGCCCCGCAACGCGGAAAAGGTGGTCAAAGCCTTGCAGCTGACCCACCGGGAGGACCTGATCCCCCTGCTGGTGCCCGCCGTAGGCCGCCGCGCCGTGCAGCGCTCTGCCCGCCGGGCCGAGGCCGCCGATGTGACGATCCACAATGACGGCACTTATACCGTACATCCCAACCAGAAGGGACGCGGTACCGGCAAAAATGCCCGCACTACCGCCCCGGCAGGCCGTCAGCCCAGCCCGGGCGCGCGCTTTGCGCCCAACTCTGCGCCCGGCCATAAACCCAAGAATAATCAACAGAAAGAGAACGCAACGTGGAAAACCGGAAAGAAGAAAAAGTAACTCTGTTCCCCCGCCGCCTGTTCCTGCGGCTGGCTGCGCTGGCGCTGGCCGCTGTGCTGGTGCTGGGGCTTACCGCCTGTGACAGCCTGCCCGACAGCGGCGGACACACCGTCAAGCCCTCCACCGGGTCAAGCCAGCCCTTTGAAATGCACTTTATTGATGTAGGGCAGGCGCTGAGCGTACTGGTGGAGTGTGACGGACAGTTCATGCTCTACGATGGCGGCAACGTGGACGACGGCAGTCTGGTGGTCTCCTACCTGCAAAAGCAGGGGGTGGGAGCAGCTGCAATATGTGTTCTGCTCCCATGCTCACGAGGACCATGTGGGCGGGCTTGCCGCCGTAATGGCAAAGTTCCCGGCGGGGCACGCTTACAGCCCGGTGACCGAGAGCAGCACCAAATGCTTCAATGATTTTGTCAAATACACCCAGCAGCAGGGCTTACAGCTGGAAGTGCCTTCCGTGGGCACGGTCTGGCCGCTGGGCAGCGCCACTGTTACCCTGCTAGGCCCGGTAACCGGGTACAGCGAGACCAACAACACCTCGCTGGTGCTGCGCATCGACTACGGCAGCACCAGCTTTCTGCTGACCGGTGACATGGAAAAGACCGCCGAGACCGACCTTGTGAACAGCGGTGCCAACCTGAAAGCCGATGTACTGCAAGTAGGGCACCACGGCTCCAGCACCAGCACCGGCTACCTGTTTCTGAACGCTGTTCTGCCGGAAATGGGCGTCATCTCCTGCGGCACGGGCAACAAGTACGGCCACCCCCACGAGGAGACCCTGAGCATCCTGCGGGACGCAAAGGTGGACGTCTACCGCACCGACCTGCAGGGCACCATCACCATTGGCAGCGACGGCCAGAACTTCACTGTGGGCACCGAGCGCTTTGTGCCGGACAGCCAACTGAACCCCACCGACCCGTCGTCCTCCAGCACCGCGCAGCAGGCTTACATCGGCAACGTGAACAGCAAAAAGTTCCACCTGCCCACCTGCGCCAACCTGCCTGCGGAAAAGAACCAGGTCCTCTTTTCCAGCTACGATGAAGCCATTGCCGCAGGCTATACCCCCTGCGCAAGCTGCATCAAATAAAAATATTTTTATAAAAAGAAAGATACCGGGCGGCCTACAAAGCTGTCCGGTATCTTTCTTTCATAATCGTTACTGCGCTGCCGGGAACTCCTTCTCCCGCTCTTCCTTCAGGATAGCGGTGGCGCGCTGCATGATGGCAGCGGCGCGGCGCAGCTCGGCGTCCCCAAGTTCGGCACGCATCCGGCGGTAGCAGCGCTGCAAAAGCGCCTGCTCCTCCGCCATCAACTCCACCGCCTTGCTGGAAAGCTCCACATAGGTGCGCCCGGCCTCGCGGTCGGTTTTCCATGTTACAAAGCCGCTGTCCTGCAGCTTCTCGATGCCCTTGGAAAGCTCGGTCACCCGCAGCCCCATGGCGGCGGCAAGGTCGGCAAGATAGAGTTTTCGCCGGGGTGTTCCTCCTGCTCTACCTTGATATAATACAGGATGAGATAATCTGCCCGCTGGATGGTGCTGAACACCTTATCCACGTTAAGCTCGTGGAGGAAGAACCATTCCCCCTGATGCTGCTGCAACTCTTCCATGCTGATGCCCTCCCTTTATGCCCGCTGGCTGCGCGGGATATAATCGTGGGTGCCGCCAAGGCTCTTGTAGGCCGGGCGGATGATCTTGTTGGCGCTGAGCAGCTCCTCGATGCGGTGGGCGCTCCAGCCCATGACGCGCGCCACGGCAAACAGCGGGGTGTACAGCTCCATGGGGATGCCCAGCATTTCGTACACAAAGCCGCTGTAAAAGTCCACATTGGGGCTGACGCCCTTAAAGATCTTGCGCTCCTGCGCGATAAGCTGGGGTGCCATGCGCTCGATACGGGTATAGAGGGAAAGATCCTTATCCCGTCCCTTTTCGTGGGCCAGCTGCTCCACATAGCCCTTGAACACCACCTCGCGCGGGTCGCTCAGGGAGTAGACGGCGTGCCCCATACCATAGATCAGACCCTTGCGGTCAAAGGCCTCGCCATGGAGCAGCTTTTTCAGGTAGGCTTCCAGCTCCTCGTCGTCCTCGATGTCGTGGAGGTTGTCCCGGATGTTCTGCATCATGTGCATGACCATCAGGTTTGCACCGCCGTGGCGCGGGCCTTTGAGGGAGCACAGGGCAGCCGCCATGGCCGAGTAGGTGTCGGTGCCGGAGGAGGTGACCACGCGGGTGGTAAAGGTGGAGTTGTTGCCGCCGCCGTGCTCGGCGTGCAGCAGCAGTGCCACGTCCAGTACGCGGGCTTCCAGCGGGGTGTACTGCATATCTGGGCGCAGCATCCGCAAAAAATTCTCTGCGGTGGAAAGGCTGGGGTCCGGGCGGTGGATATACATACTGGCGTCTTTTTCGTAGTGATTATAGGCGTGGTAGCTGTATACCGCCAGCATGGGGAAGATGCCCGCCAGCTGGATGCTCTGGCGCAGCACGTTGGCGGTGTCCAAATCTGCCGCCTTGGGGTCGTAGGAAGCCAGCGTCAGCACGCTGCGCGCCATGCTGTTCATGATATCGTGGCTGGGTGCCTTCATAATGACATCGCGGGTAAAGTTGGTGGGCATGGTGCGGCACTCGCCCAGCACCGCACAGAACTGCTCCAGCTGCTCCGGGGTGGGCAGCTGACCAAACAGCAGCAGATATCCCGCCTCCTCAAAGGCAAAGCGGCTGCCGCGGCTGCCGTTGATGAGGTCTTTTACGTCATAGCCGCGGTACAGCAGCTGACCGTCTGCCGGGTGCTTGACCCCGTCCACATACTGGAACGCCCGGATGTCCGAGATGTTGGTCAGACCTGCCAGCACGCCCTTGCCGGTCTCGTCGCGCAAACCGGCCTTGACCCCGAACTCCCGATAGAGGTCCTTGGGGATGCGGTCATGCTCTGCGCAAAGGGGCTGCTGCTGGTCGAAGTAGCTTAATACATTCTGCAAATGATCCATGTGTCTGGCTGCTCCTTTCCTGTTCGTCCATATCAGTTTCTCATTTTTTAATAGCTTTTATATTACAGAACGGATATTTCGTTGTCAACCAACATTTTGTAAAAAAATATGAAACAATTCAGCCGTAGGGGTCGTACAAATCGTACTCCTCGGTCTCCTGATGCTTCTCTTCCAGCACCTGGATGGCATGCTCCAAGGCGCTCTGGGAGCAGCCGCTCTCGCTTACCAGCGCATGGACGGCGGCGGCAAGGTCGCCGTCAAACAGGGTATCCAGCCGCTGCCGCATACAGTACACGCCGTAAGCCCGCCGGGTGACCAGCGGCACATACACGTTGCAGTTGCCCTGTTTTGCCGACCTGACCCAGCCTTTTTCCTCCAACCGGTAGAGAAAATTCAGCACCGTGGCTGCTGCCCAGCCGGTGGCCTTGAGCTTCTGGCTGATGTCCCGCCGCGCCGCCGCGCCCGGGCACGCCCACACCGCAAACATCACCTGTTCTTCCGCCGCCGAAAGCGGCCGCAGGGTATCTGGTAAGCCGTACATCTGTTGTACCTCCTTGAATGATTCAATTCCCCTTAGTCACCGTTTTTTGCGGTGGGGCGATTTAGAATGGTCTCCGCTTCGCTCTGACCATTTTCAGCGGAATGACTATTTTATTTCGCGTTTGTCGCGGCCTGCGGGCCGCTCCAAACGCACTTTCACAGTTTGGGCTTCGTTTTTCTTTTACATTTGTCTTAGTATTTCCAGTATACCGCATTTCTGCCAAAGGTGCAAGGGCGGAAAATCCGCATGGAATCAAGGGATCATGCACTTCTTTTACAATTGTCTTATATTTTGTTCCTACACGGCGTACATTTGTATGCTTTGTGCCCTCAGGCGGGGTGCAGGGGCCATATCTTTGTGCAAAGATGCTCTTGTTTTCAGCATGGGAAAACCGGTATACTACGGCTACGGAAAGCAACAAACGCACCGCAAAAACGGCGGTGCTGCGTAATAGGTGTATCACAGGAAAAGGAGAGGTTCATTATGGCACGAGTATATAACTTCAGCGCAGGCCCCAGCATGCTGCCCGAAAAGGTGCTGCGGCAGGCACAGGCCGAGCTGCTGGAATACGGCGACAGCGGTCAGAGCGTCATGGAGATGAGCCACCGCAGCAAGTGGTTCGATGCCATCATCAAGGACACCGAGGCTTCCCTGCGCCGGGTGATGAACATTCCCGACAACTACAAGGTGGGCTTCTTTCAGGGCGGTGCTACCCAGCAGTTCGCCATGGTGCCGCTGAACTTTATGACCACCGGCAAGGCAGACTACATCGTGTCCGGCAACTTCTCGGGTCTGGCTGCCAAGGAGGCCGCCAAGTTCGGCGAGGCCAAGATCGTGGCGTCCAGCAAGGACAAAAACTTCACTTATATCCCGGATGTAAACGCTATCGACTACGACAAGGACGCCAGCTACATCCACATCTGCCAGAACAACACCATCTTCGGCACCCAGTATGTGGAGCTGCCGCAGGTGGAGGGCGTGCCGCTGGTGGCAGATATGAGCTCCATGATCCTTTCCAAGCCCGTGGACGTCAGCAAGTACGGCTGCATCTACTTTGGCGTGCAGAAGAACGTAGCCCCCGCCGGTACGGCCATTGCCATCATCCGGGATGACCTGCTGGGTCACGCCGCAGATAACGTGCCCACCATGATGAACTACACCACCCTGCTGGCGAAGGACAGCATGTACAACACCCCGCCGTGCTGGTGCATCTACATGACCGGTCTGGTGCTCAAGTATCTGGAAAACGATATCGGCGGTCTGGCCAATATGCAAAAGATCAACGAAGCCAAGGCCAAGGTGCTGTACGACTATCTGGACGGGCAGGAGTTCTTCACGAACCCTGTGGAGCACCGCTACCGCAGCACCATGAACGTCACCTTCACCAGCCCCAACCCGGACATGGACAAAAAGTTCTGCGCCGAAGCCGCCGAGGCGGGCTTTGTGAACCTGAAGGGTCACCGTCTGGTAGGCGGTATGCGCGCTTCCATCTATAACGCCATGCCTGCCGAGGGCGTGGACAAGCTGGTGGACTTCATGGAGAAGTTCCGCAAAGAGAATGCATAAAGAGGGGTTTCAGATATGTACACCATCAAAACGCTCAACGCCATCAGCCCGGTGGGGCTGGCAAAGCTGCCCAAGAACCAGTTCGATGTCACGGTGGATGCCGACGCCCCGGACGGTATTCTGGTGCGCAGCGCCGACCTTTTGAACACCACCTTCAACGACAATCTGCTGGCTATCGCCCGCGCCGGTGCGGGCGTGAACAATATCCCGCTGGATCGCTGCAGCGAGCAGGGCATCGTGGTGTTCAACACCCCGGGTGCCAACGCCAACGCCGTGGCGGAGCTGGTCATCGGCATGCTCATCGCGGGCAGCCGCAACGTGGCCGCCGCCGCCCAGTGGTGTCAGGGTCTGGCCGGTGACCCGGCCATGTCCAAGAGCGTAGAAAAGGGCAAAAAGCAGTTCGTGGGCAACGAGATCAAGGGCAAGACCCTTGGCGTCATCGGTCTGGGTGCCATCGGCTCCCGGGTGGCAAACTGCGCCATCGAGCTGGGCATGGAGGTCTACGGCTACGACCCCTACATCTCCATTGAAGCAGCATGGAACCTGAGCAGTCAGGTGCACCACTGCGTAAACCTGAACGATATGCTGCCCCTGTGCGACTACATCACCATCCATGTGCCTTACCTGCCCACCACCAAGGACACCATCAACGCCCAGACCCTCGCCCTGTGCAAGGACGGCGTCAAGATCCTGAACTACGCCCGCGGCGAGCTGGTGAACACCGCCGCCCTGCTGGAAGCCATGGACAACGGCAAGGTGTCCGGCTACATGACCGACTTCCCCTCCGAAGCCATTCTGGGTCGTCCCGGCATCGTGTGCACCCCGCACCTTGGCGCTTCCACCCCGGAAGCCGAGGACAACTGCGCCATCATGGCAGCACAGGAGCTGAGCGATTACCTGCGCAACGGCAACATTACCCACTCGGTCAACCTGCCGGAGGTGCACCAGCCCCGCGCCGGCGGCAAGCGCATCTGCATCATCCATAAGAACGAACCGGGCATGATCAGCCAGATCACTGCCCTGACCACCGAGGCGGGTCTGAACATCGAAAACATGGTGAACAAGAGCAAAAAAAGAACATGGCCTACACCATGCTGGACGCCACCGGTGCCGTGGATGCCCGCCTGAGCGAAAAGCTGAGCAGCATCCCCGCCGTCATCCGGGTGCGCATCCTGTAACAGCAAAAATACACGAGACACAAAAAGGTGAAGTGGCCAGCGGTCACTTCACCTTTTTTATAAAGGATCCACGCCCGGCGAAGCTGGCCTAGGCAGTCATCACATGAGCTGCTTTCATTCATGATATGAACCAGATGAAAAAACAGACGGGTCATATCCCTTGACTTCAGCCCCTGGGGAGAGTATACTCCGTGGCAGTGAAATATTCGGCTATGACGAGAAAGAGTACCCGGAAAGAATGCTGCAGAGAGCTGCCGGTTTGGTGCAAGGCAGTGCAGGGCGTCCGTGGGAAGATCCTCTCCGAGCTTTCCGGCTGAATGGGCGGTGTATGCGCCCCAGTAAGCGGGAACGGCAGGTCCCCGTTATCACGGGCCGCGCATTGTTGGATGCGCACTGAGGGGCCGGGCTTTGCACCGGCAATAAGAGTGGTACCGCAGAGGAGTTTATACGCCTTTGTCTCTTACGAACCGTAAGGGGCAAAGGCGTTTTTGTTTGCGGGAAAGCCATTTTCCGGATGTTTCATTGCCTTTGCATCCGCAAAAATAAGTGTTCAGGAAAAAGGAGAGTTTATCATGAAAACATTGGAAAAAGTAAGCGACTTTGTGGGCAAGTACATGGCCGCCATCGTCATTGTGGTGGCGGCACTGTCTCTGCTGTTCCCCGGCACCTTCAGCGTGGTAAAGACCGCATGGGTCAACACCCTGCTGGGCATCGTCATGTTCGGCATGGGTCTTACCCTGAAGCCGGAGGACTTCAAGGTGGTGTTCAGCCGCCCGAAGGATGTGATCATCGGCTGCATTGCGCAGTTCACCCTGATGCCCTTCCTTGCATGGGCGCTGACGCAGCTGTTCCACCTGCCCACCGAGCTGGCTATCGGCGTCATCCTTGTGGGTACCTGCCCCGGCGGCACCTCCTCTAACGTGATGACCTATCTGTCCAAGGGCGACGTTGCACTGTCCGTCGGTATGACTGCCGTTTCCACCGTGCTGGCACCCATCCTCACTCCCCTGCTCACCCTGCTGTATGCCGGTCAGCGCGTGGATGTGAACCCTGTAAATATGTTCCTGTCCATCGTCAAAGTAGTGCTGGTGCCCATCGCACTGGGCTTTGTGGTCAACCACTTCTTCCACGCCTTCACTCAGAACGCCGTCCGCGTGCTGCCGCTGGTCTCCACCACCGCCATCGTGCTCATCATCTGCGCCGTTGTTTCTGCAAACTCCGCCAAGATCATGACCAGCGGCCTGCTGATCCTTGCCGTAGTCATCCTGCACAACCTGCTGGGCTACCTCACCGGCTTCGGTGTGGGCAAGCTGCTGAAGCTGGATTCCACCAAGTGCCGCGCGATCTCCATCGAGGTCGGTATGCAGAACTCTGGTCTTGCAACCTCTCTGGCGGCTGCCCACTTTGCACAGTATCCGCTGGCAACCATCCCCGGCGCTGTGTTCTCGGTGTGGCATAACATTTCCGGCGCCGTCCTCGCCAACTTCTTTGCCCGCACCGCCGAGAAGAAGGACTGATCTTATACCATAATAAAAATGGCTGCTGCACAGGGTTTCTTCCCGGTGCAGCAGCCATTTCTTTGTTTATTGGACGTGATCTGCGCGGTTTTCCCGTCTTTGCCTGTTTCCCGGGCTGTTGCGCAAAGGCAAACAGCCCGGGAGCAAAAAGGCACCCGAACCCCAGACCCCCTGCGTGTGATGCATGATGACTTTTTGTTTTTAGAACGATGATTCGTTAAATCGAAGTGATTTGCTACAGATCTGCTACAAACGGCAGTTTTCATTCACCGCAATCTCGCACAAATTCAGAGGTCATTTCTTCCAATCTGCTGCTGAACATTTCGCCATATTGCTCATATCCAACAAATACAGAACTCTCTACATCGCATCTGGTTTAGGCCAATCGCTTGTACTGCCTCCATAGCCGCTTCTCTCTGGCTCAAATGCCGCTTTCCAACAGTCAGGCAGTTTGCACCTTCCAGCGTGGTTATACTGCTGGAACGCTCGATTAAAGTCCATCAGATCATGCAGCCGGACAGTTTTATTCGTCTCATTGTCCACCAACAGGCCCCAGTTTTCCCAATGGCGGTCAGTGTTGCCCACCAGATAATCCAGAATGTTCATCATATAGTATCCGTGAGCATCCAGTTCCAGAATTTTATCCAGCGTATTCCAATCACGGTTTGTGCAGTAGACATCATAAGCTGCATACGTCACAAGGCTATATCGCTGCGAGGTCATGATTTTACTGATGGAAACTGGCTCGTTCTCAAACATCCCCTGCCCATACAGAACCTGATGGCAGTCAAAGCATCGGCAAATTTTACTTGCCAGCACTTCGCGCTCAACAGCGTTTCTTCCACCGCCTTTATAAAGGTAAAAGCCATCTCTTTGTGCACCCACGCCTTGGGGTAGCATCCACCCGTGGACAAATCATCAGCCAGAAAATGGGCATTTGTTACAGTCTTCTGATGTCCACACAGTGCAATATCCACAAAGTCATTGCCCAGAGAATGCGTGTAAAGGTTGATCTCCTCGAACCGAACTGTCTCATTTTCTGCTTTTACCCAGACCACATCCAACAAAGATAAGCAATGGTAAGAAAGCGTAATCCAGGCACGTTCCCTATCCGTATTGCTCTGGGATACACCAATGCTATTCAAGATTTCCTTTGCATAAGTACGGTCGTACGGTATCAGTCTGGATGCACGCCAAGAATAGAAGCTGATCACATTATTGATTCGAGCGTCAAAGTCATTCGATTCTTTCAGCACTAGACCGTAGGGCATAAAATCTTCAAAATAAATTTTGCACTCACCAGCCGTGCTCACCTGTGCCACACATCTTTCCGTGTGCATGATATGATAGACTATTACCTCATTCATTACTTTCTTCCAGTTTCACACATCTATTTTTCTTGTATCATACCATTCCTGCTGTAACTTCTATATAGCAATATATTAGAATATATTCTATCTTTATTAATCTAAACCGATAGTATTCTTTTGAAGTTTTCATAAATATTACTGATCATATCAAAGTTCTTATAGAAGACTGATATTTCATCATAAGCATCCCGCAGAAGAGAAGGAACATACTTTTTCTTATTAACTCTCGTGTACGGGCCATCAGATTCTATTAAAAGCCGTTCTAAAGGCAACAAGTGATATTTTTCCGCATTACAACTATTTACCATGTTTGTGTTTATCGAAAAATAGCAACCTAAATCCACTAATTTCAACATATGGTCGCGATTTCCCGTATACCAATGCACAATTGCTTTTTGGGGATTGTATTTTGCCAAAATACGAATAGCATCTTCTTCTGCTCCCCTGATATGTATCGTCATCAACTTATTTTCCGAAGCGCAAAGCTCCACAATCTGTTCAAAAAATCTTAATTGAAGTTGTTTGTCCATATACGATTTCGCCGAATAATCTAATCCTACTTCGCCAATATAATTAGTCAACATTATAAGTCTCATAAAATCTTTTATATCATTTTCATCTAATGTCGACTCCTGCGGATGAAAGCCTATAGCAAACTTTAAATATTTTGTCTCTGTAATTTGATTTTTGCACGTCCAAAAAACACCAGGTGAATTTGTTACACAGATTGTATACTGTTTTAGTTCTGTAATATTTCTGGCCATCTCCAGCTAGTTTTTATAATGATCCAAATGGAAATGTGTATCTATTAAGTTCATCATCACATATATGCTTCTATTTTCGAATCATCTGAAAAATATTCAATCAAATCATTCATACCTTGTTTATAGACTCGTTTAAATGCTTGAACTTCTTCAAAATCAAGTTTTCCCGTACAACGAATCAATCGTTCAATCTCTTTATCCGAAAAATTTTTGTATCTATGAATATACTACTTAAACCGCAAATAGATCTGCAGATTTGTTTTTATCCGCTTCTGCTTCAATGAATTCCGATGCCTTTCTGACCTCATTTTCTTTCGACTCAACATCTTGTAAAGAGCTCTTCCGAATAATACAAGGGTAACAAAATCCACAGTTTACAGGATATTCTCTAGAACCCACACGATTGTATCTAGCTACACATGGATGCGAGCATGAAATAGTATTTTTATAGCACCTTTTAAATGCATCTGTTTCGGAAACCATATTCACAATTTCTCGTTTGGTGTTAAAAGCAAAGAAATTAGAAATATGGTTTTGAATTCCAACACTTGCAATCAGCTCATTTAGTGAATTTAAAAAATAAGGGTGCGTTGTCCTAGTACTACAGGATCCTTTTCGGCCATTTGTAAGAGCCACATTTAAGCCAATGAATCCATTCTCAGGTATATACACCGGAACTTGTTTTCCCATGATGCCAGCAATAGAAACCGCCGCACATAAAAACAGTAAAGAACGTCCTCTAGAAGTATTTTCCACTCTGCACAACTGCTCATCCGTCTTAAATGGCGCTCTTGCTCCAGCGGTAAAGCCAAGAAAAACTGATTTTTGGGAAGGAAAGCATTCGTTGAAATTTTCACAGAATTGTTCTTGAATATAACGAAGCTTTGGATATTCATTATGCCCAACCAATACTGGAGAGTGTCCTTCTTGCAATAGTTTTATCGCACCGCAATATGAGTCCAGACCTCCAGAGAACAAGCTAACACAATCGCATCCAGATAAATCTATATATTTTCTATTTTTGTTCTTATGCGAACCGTATTCCGTAGTCGCCTGCCGAAAAGAAACCTTCCACTCATCTCCTGTCAAAAAAGAAAGAATCTTGCTCCATTGGATTTTACAATTATCCCATTTGTCCCGCTCTAAAACTGGAATAGAAACCTCTATTTTTCGTGTCCATGAATCCAAAAATAGACTTCTCGAAATCCTTTTATCTAAGGCAAACACACTAAGTCCTATTACAAATAAGTCTTCGTAAATCGAATTCATTCTTTGCTGACCCAAATGATACCATATATTGGGCAATCCAGAATAGATAGTGCTTTTTGAGTCCCTGTTTAATGTAAGAATATAAGCGTCATTCCATTCAATGTCCGGGTCCGCATCGTTTTCTTTTTTTATCCAAAATTTCATTAGGCTGTCCCCCCATAAAAACGCGCGCATACATCATATGCTTCGTTCAATGCCTCTTTAACAACATTTGCTGCACCGATGTCCTTAAGATTAATTTGCTTTATTTCCTTATCAGACAATGAATCATGTAGTGCATCAGCTATGTATGAATGCATTTCATCTAATATCTCAAATTTTTCGTTACTTGTACGACCTTTTCCTATTTTCTCTTCAAAATTCACATCGAAACTGATCTGCACAAATGAGGTAACCATTTCTCTTAACAAACTGTCCAAATCCACATTTCCCAATTGATCTACGGAATCTATTTGCAAATTATCAGAGCCTGAGATAGTGAATCTGCCGCTAATGAATCTTCTAGCGAAGAGGAATTATTTGTAAATTGATAAAGTAGTTCATGCAATATTTCATTCGAAGATTTTCCAATTAAATCTGATCGACCAAAATCGATCAAACCTTGTTCTAAGCCCTGCTGTCTAATATCATAGGCAAACCCCAAAATATTACCAGCAGCGTTGGCAAATGATGTAGTGCCAACTGCAGCTCCAGAACTCATTGCCTCACCAAATTTCTGAATAGCGTTTACTCTTGAATCTGCATCCCGATTTCGTAAAAAGATGATATAGCCCTTTTGGCATTACTCCATTCTGGTTTAGTCGGCGGAATATATCCTTTAGAAGTTCCCATTTTTTATTTTCCTTCTTTTTTTTTTATTTCTTCTATAATCTTTTTTCAAGTATCCCCGATTTTTCCCAAGTAGCAAGAAGATCATCTACCTTTTTTAAATCTGCTGCTCTCATTTCTCTAATCGCCGGTACACTTCCAAGCGTTATCTTTTTCGAATATCCTTCCAATGCATTACAGATTTTATCTCTATACGCCTCAAAATTCACAAACAAGCTTCTTATAATATAAAACTCAATTTCACCCTTCTTGATTTTAGGAGTGACGACCTCGAAAACCTTTGACTGATCAACCGCGTTCAAAGCCGCTATCTTCTCTACAATCTGAGGCATCAATCCGCGCGCTGCTCTTCCAATATGTTCCAGGACATCCTTTGCAGCTGCCGAAAGCGTTGAAATATCAACATCTGCCTTTTTTAGAGATTCCCTTGTCAAGTAGAAATACCGATCCAAACGTATTTTCTCCAAATGTTTTGGCTCAGATTCAACCCATTTAATTATCGAAGGAACATTCCATGCTTTAAATTTCTCATTTTCATTATCAGGCGATTCTATGCACTCAAGCATTGCTTTAAATTCTTCATTTTCCGTTGTAAATCTTTTGTTCCACTCATTTAACTGTATAAACAAGTCATTATCCAGCTTTTGAAGAACAAGGAGTTTGGCCAATACTCGTGTGTCAAGAGCGCCTTCATCAGTTCCAAAATACAATTCTGCCAATTTCTTTTTTGTTATATAGGTATTTAAAAATCGTTTTGTTTGTCTAGGATTACCTTTTAAATTTCCTGCAACAATGGCTTTTATTCCGGCAATAACATCTACTGTTTCTTCAAATTTTCTTTTATTCTCATCTCCAATAAACTCCATCGCTTTTTCCTTTATTTTCTGCACATCGATAGCATCATCTGATATGAGAAGCTTTTCTTTTTTATCTTTTCTAAAAAAGCTTTAAACTGCTCCTTTGGGCAGTACTCTTGTACAACCAAGAACATCAAATAATTTTCTATATCTTTTGATGACAGTTCTGGTATATAAATTGGCAATTGAATAATTTTTTCGATATATTCTTTATCCAAATTCACTGTGTAATTTTCAATTGGTGGATACTTTTTTTTATGGCATACTGAATAACATTTTCATCTGCTGCAATAATAAAAGTCATTTTTTCTACTGACAAGAAAAGTTTAATTGCCTCTAATGTCTCTATAATTCGATCTGGCTGGCACCTGTCCAAGTCATCGATTAAGACAATAATATTTTCAATTGCATCATCTTCAAGAGCCTTTTGGAATTCTTCTCTGAATTTTCTGACATTATTAACAACACTATTTTCATCATTTACTTCGTCAGTTTTAATATAATCATCCCGAATCGATTGAACAGCATTAGCTGTATTCTTAACACTCTCGCCAATTGCTTCAGCATTCGTAGAAATGCTGATCATAAAAGGCACTGGATTTCCCGTTGCAGCCGATGCAATCAGAGGTGCCCCTACCGATACGGCCTTTGTCGCAAGTTTAAATAAGTCAAGCTTTTTCAATAATTTTGATATGCCGTCTTTTTACTTTAGAGGGAATGTCTTTGTGTTCTTTAATTTCACGCAAAAGTGCCTCCATCAAAGCCACTTTTGCATCTTCATATCCCTCAAACATCCAAGCATTAATATTAATACATAATGTTTTTTTTTCCTTTTTCTGTGCTTTCTCATCAATTTTCTGTTTTATCAATTTAAGAAGGGTTGATTTTCCAGCACCCCAGACTCCAAATACTCCGATGGTTAATGGTTTGTAATTTGGATTCTGAGAAATGTCTGCAATGACGTTTGCATATGGTTCATAAAACAAGATATCTACTTCTGAAGCATTATCCAACCACATTTTCAAATTCCTCCAATATCTAATCACTCTTTGCACCGTTGCTGGCAATACTCTTGAATGCCCCTAGAATAGAAGCTGATCACACGAGCATCAAAGTCATTCGCTTCTTTCAGTACCAGACCGTAGGGCATGAAATCTTCAAAATAAATTTTACACTCACCAACTGTACTCACATGTGCTACACATCTTTCCGTGTGCATAATGTACGCCCATCGCCTCCACCACCTTATTTGACTGATGCACGTTCTCTTTTCTACCATTGTACCTTCTTTTATGTTCCAAGACAAGATGTAAAAAAGCTCTTGGCCCCTATATTAAAGGCCAAGAGCTTTTTTTGCTTGCCGCTGAGCTGCTGCTTCAAAGATTGTGTTCAACTTAATTTTCAATCATCTACACTTTGCGTTTCAGATAATTCTTCCCAGTCTTCCGGGTTTCCACACCTACGGAGATACTCATGCCCGCCATCGACTGCACACGATCCGCAAGAACAAAATTTGAAATCATATACAGTGCAGCTTTCAATAACGTCCCTGCACTTTTTACACCGGATCATATTTCTCACTATTTTCATCATGCACGTCACCCGCAGTCAATTATCGAAGTTCATATCATTTTTTGAGCCGCAAATAGTATTTTTCAAGGCTCTTATCGCAGACATCCACAATATGCAGCCAATCTTCCCGTGTAAGCTTGCGGAAGATGATCGGGTTCACCTCGATAGTCTCCACGTCCTTGCAGCGCATCAGGAATCGCATATCCTCAAAGCGCTTGAAGGGGTTGGAGAGGATGTTCTTCTCCACATCCTTCCGGGTATAACCGCCCTTCTGGTAAATGCTGGTGGATTTCTCTGCGATCATTCCGTGCGCCTTGCGGTCCTCGTAGAAGTCGATGAAGTAGTCCACCACATCCGGCAGGGCAGCTCTGCCGCTGGTGTCCATGTACTCATAGATTGCTTTGAGCAGCACCGGCTTGTAGGAATAGCTCATGTCCATCGTTTCAATAAACTTCATGAACTTGTCCGCCATATTCTGCGGCGTAATGAGATCCCAGCCATACTGTTTCGCAATGTTGCGGATGCTTTCCTCCCGGAAATAGTGGAACATCCGCTTATCACCAAAGGGAATCGAAAGGTCCGGTTTGACTTTTCCGTCCTTAATGTAGCGCTCCACCGTCTCGGACTGCACATCCACCATCCGGACGAACTCGATCTGCGAGATCATATCCTTGACGCTGTTCTGCCAGTTGAAAAGGTCGATGATCTCATAGTCGGACACATCGATTGGCACATCCAGCCACGCTTCCGGCTTTTCGCCCTGAAACAGCATATCCTGATCCAGCTTGCGCTTGTTCTCCGGTGCCAGCACATACGCCATAGGCTGATATTTTGCAATGTCCAGCACCCGGTGCAGGCTGTAGGGCATATTGAACATATTGGCGTTGTCCACAAAGTCAACCACCAGCAGATCCTCTTTGCCCGGGCAGCGGCGTGTGCCACGACCAAGCTGCTGCAAATAAATCGTTTTGGACATGGTCGGGCGCGCCATGAACAGCACCGTGGTATGCGGGCTGTCCCAGCCTTCGTTCAGAAGGTCGCAGGCGCAAAGAACATTGGTCGAGCCGGTTTCATAGTCCTTCAGGATTTTTTCCCGAGCCTCTACCCGATCCCGCCCGGAAACTGCTTCCGCCTTCACGCCGCTATCCCGCAGCAACTTTGCAATTTCGGCTGCATGGTCTACGCTGGCACAGAAAATTACTGTCTTTTTGCTTCGTTGACATACTTTAAATATGTATCAACGATCAACTGATTCCGTTCCGGGATGAACAGCTTGCTTTCCAGATCCTGCGAATTGTATTTGATGCCGTTGATCCGCACATCGGTCAGGTCGATGTTGGTCTTGACCCAGATACAGCGAATCGGCACCAGAACGCCACGCTCCACGGCAGTCTTGAGATCCATTTTGTGGGCGACATTCTGGAACAGCTCCAGCATATCTTCACCATCGCTGCGTTCCGGGGTAGCGGTCAGCCCCAAAATAAACTTCGGATGGAAGTAGGTGAAGATCTTCTGGTAGGTATTGGCCGCAGCATGGTGGCATTCATCCACGATCAGGTAGTCAAAATCCGTAGGCGAGAACTTTTCCAGATCTTTGGAAATGCTCTGTACCGTTGCAAAAATGACCGTTTGGGTCATATCCTTCTGGCTTCCGGTGTACTCTCCCAAGGTCGCTTCCGGCCAGACCTTGGCGAAAGTCTCTTTGCCTGAGATGCCAGCTTCAGGGCGTTGACCAGAAACAGCGTGCGTCCGCCCACTGCCTTGGCATCCGTTGCTGCCGTGATGGTTTTGCCTACGCCGGTTGCATGGTACAGCAGCGCAATGGTCTTGCCGTCCTCACGCATCTTCTGCAGGTTCTCGGTGGCTTCCTGCTGGTAGTCCCGAAGTTCAATGGTCTGCCCCATCTGAACCGGCAGGTCTGCTTCAAATGCCTTGAACATGGGACTGCTGCCCAAGAAAGTAATCAGCTCGTCCTTTACCTTTTCCGGTTGCTTTTCCAACTGGCTGTAGATCCAACGGTAGACTTTCCAGTTATCATAGATCAGGCTGTTCTGCTTCAGGAGGTCGTCAGCGTATTTGTTTTCGGACACCTTGCTCGGGTTGTGGTAGGTCTCGCCGTCAATTTCGATTGCGATTTTGGATTCAGATGATTCCAGCGCAAAATCGATATAGCGATGCCTACCATAGATGTCCACGCAGGGGTACTGGACCTGCAAATTTTCGGTCTTTTCCGGGCCAAAAGCCTCACAGAAAAGCTGCACAAACAGCTCCTCCGCACGGCTGTTGACACTGGTTGCTTTCATTGGCTCCATGGTGGCCTCCTAAAACGATATTCCCAATTAAGATTTATAATTTTATTATATCATACGCAAAAAAGCTCTGTATAGTTTGTTTCTTTGGCAAGGTTTTCTGTCCTTGCTGCTTAATTCTATACCTTTATAAGAGAACTCATTGATTTTTTATTTGACTGACGTTTCCAAAAAATAACCATAAATTTTTTTCTCAAAAGACTTAACTCTACTGCATCCATGGGCTTCTACTAAGCGAAGACACTTACAGTTGGAAGTGAAAGCGGGGTTTTACCATGGATTATAATGCAGTTTTGAATCGTGTACGCCCGATGCTGACGAACGGCAATCACCTGTCTGCGCAAGGCTTTGATGCGCTGTTTGGTTCCTGTTCTCAGCAGGAACAGGAGTATCTGCTGGCCGAGCTGGCGGGGCTCGGCATCCTAGTGGATACCAGCGCCGCTATACCCAGCAGCAGAAAGGCCACTTCTTTCTGCCGCAGCGACTTTACCTCCAAGCAGCTTTGGTCTATGACCAACGAGCAGCTCTGCGTATTGGCACAGCAGGGTGACGAGAGCGCCAAGGATATCCTTGTGCGCAAGACCGCCGGTTTTGTCCACCTGATGGCCCGCAGAGTTCCGCAACTGCTCGCCCATAGCTGCCTGACCGAGGAGGACAACTTCCAGAACGGCATTCTGGGACTGTTTACTGCGGTCCAGCGGTTCGATGCGCTGCAGGGCTGCAGCTTCCTGACCTACGCCGCCTACTGGATTCGCCAGTCCATCCTGCGCGAAGCCATCAGCACCGGCCTTACGGTACGCATCCCGGTACACTATTTTGACACGCTCTGCCGGGTGCGTGTCGTCTGCAGCACCTGCATGCAGCTAGATGGTCCGGATCTCTGGCATGCCATTGCCGAGGCTGAAGCCAGCAGCGGTCACCCCTGCACGGTGGAGCAGGCGCGCCGCTACCTGAGCGACATGCTCGTTTACCTCAACGTTACCAGCCTGAATCTTATGGTCGGCGAGAGCCACGACACCGAGCTTGCGGAACTTCTGGCGGATGACGTCAGCCCCGATCCTGTGGACACTGTGAGCGAGAACGAGACCGTTCAGGAAGTCCGGTTGCTTCTTTCTCAGCTTCCCGAACGCGAGTCCACTGTGCTCCGGCTGCGCTACGGTATCCCGGATGACCGCTGCCGCACGCTGGACGAGATCGGTGCGCAGCTGGGCGTCACGCGGGAACGTGTCCGCCAAATTCAGGTGCGTGCCGAGCGCCATCTGCGGGAGATGCTGAAGCGCCGCTCCTCATTCGCCCTTTTTGCTGCCTGATTTTTTTGACCTGATGGAAGATTTTGCCATGAATACATTGCTTTGTTCTTATCTTTCCACCCATGCTGCTGAGGATACGTTGTTTGTCTTGTGGGGGTTTTCTTCGGAGGATGCCGGTCTTGCGCGTCCTTCTCTGGATGCTTTGCTGCAGCAGCGCCTGTCCCGCTACCTGAGCAGTCTGCTGCAGCAGAACCCCTGTGTGATCACCGCAGAGGAGTTTGCCCTGCACGCCGATACCCTTGCGCAGGAGTTCCCGCACATCATTCTGGTGCAGAACACCTGCTACCGCACGCTGCTGCCCGTGTCTGTGACGCTTACGCCGGAGATGCAGTCCGGCCTTCTGAGCCACTTTGACCCGGAAACGCCGCAGGATACTCCGCTGCCCGGCATTGAACCCTGCCTGCGTGTCTACTCCAACCTGCTGCATACGGAGGAAGGCATTGCCTGCTGCATTCCTTTGGACGCTCTGCTGCGTCAGTACCCGCAGGTCGAGCGCGTATCGTTTGGTGCAGCACCGCATACGGTTCCCGAAACTTCCGCCATCAGCTCTGCCTTTGCGCTTACCGGAGAAGCCGATTATTTCTGCCTCGTGCAGCAGCTGCGTCGTGGCAAAACGCTCTGCGTTTCAGCCGACAGCTTCATCGGCGATGAGGCTGATCTTGCCGACAGCCTTGCGGCGTTGGCTGGCGCTTTTCCGGGTCAGCTTTCCAGAGCGCATGCGCAGACGATGCAGCCGGAGCGCCCCGTCTGCCCGGAGGCGCGCACCCTTCTGCAGCAGCACTGGGGTTACCCAGATTTTCTCCCGCTGGATGTCTACGACCTGGACGCTCTGCATCGCGGCGAGAAGAAGCTACGCACCATCACCCAGGAGGACATCATCGATGACCTCATCCAGCAGGCAGAGCTTTGCCGTGCAGGGCAGACTTACCGCGACCTGTTCGTTACCGCATCTACCGGTGCGGGCAAAAGCGTGATGTTCCAGATCCCGGCCATTGATCTGGCCGAGAAGTACGGGATGGTCACGCTGGTGATCTCGCCGCTGATTGGCCTGATGAACGATCAGGTACAGGGCATGGAGAAGCACCGCTACGCCAAAGCCCGCACCATCAACTCCGACATCCCGCCCATGGTCAAGAAGACCATTGCGCAGGAGGTGCAGGAAGGCCGCTGCGACATCCTGTATCTTTCGCCGGAATCCCTGCTGAGCCGCAGCGATATCTCCGACCTAATCGGTGACCGTGCCATCGGCCTGCTGATCGTGGACGAGGCCCATATTGTGACCACTTGGGGCAAGCAGTTCCGCCCGGACTACTGGTTTCTGGGTGACTACGTGAACAAGCTGCGCAAACAGCAGCTGAACGGTCCGCACCAGCATGCCTTTGTCACCGCCACCTTTACGGCCACGGCCACCTATGGCGGCGAGGAGGACATGTACCGCGAGACCCTGCGCAGCCTGCACATGTCGCCGGACCCCATCGTTTATCTGGGCTGCGTGCGCCGCCGCAACATCGAGCTGTGCATCCGGGAGGTTCCCCGCGTGACCGGCCGCCGGGAGTACGAGCTGGACAAGTTCCAGGCTCTGACCGGGCAGATCACCACCGCACTGGAGCAGGGGCAGAAGACCCTGATCTACTTTCCCACCGTCAGTCTGCTGGAGCGCTTCTACACCCATTGCCTTGCACAGCGTCTGGGCAATACTGTGACCCGCTACCACGCGCAGCTTTCCGGCGAAGCCAAAGCGGAGGATCTGGAGGATTTCCGCAGCGGCAAGCGCCGGATCATGCTGGCCACCAAAGCCTTTGGCATGGGCATCGACATCCCGGACATTGCCCTTGTGCTGCACTTTGCCCCCACCGGTAACCTGTGTGATTACACGCAGGAGATCGGTCGCGCCGCCCGTGACCCGGAGATTCAGGGCCGTGCCGTGTACGAGCACATGGCCAACGACTTCAAGCACATCAACCGCCTGCACGGCCTTTCCAGCATTCAGCCCTGGCAGCTGGTGCAGGTGATGCGCAAGGTGCTGCAGCTGTACCGCCAGCACCGCGCCAGCCAGCCGGCCACCGCCACCAAGCACCGCAACGAACTTCTGGTGGACGCCGAGAGCTTTGCCTACATCTTTGCCAGCCCTAACGGCGAGCACCAGCAGGACCCACTGGCCAAGGTCAAGACCGCCATGCTGCTGATCCAGAAGGACAGCGAAGCACGCGGCTATGCGCCCTTCATCATGCGGCCCTCTCCTCTGTTCACCCACGGGTATTTTCTGCTCAGCAGCGCCGATGCCGCCGCAGTCAACTGCATCTGTACCGGTGCTGCCACCCTGCAGGATGAGGCTGCCGGGGTCTACGACGTAGACCTTGCCCGCCTGTGGAGCAGCCGCTGGCAGAACGATTTTTCCTTCCCGCAGTTCAAGTACCTGCTGTACACCCACAGCGACAAGCTGCCGCTGAATGCCCAGCTGCACCTGACCCCCGCCATGCAGCTGACGCTGGAGTGGCACGCCAATGCGGATGCCCGTTTTTCCGTACTGCTGCGCGCCCTGAAGGAGATCTTCTTCGAGGCTGCCCGTAGTGGCCAGTATCTCTACGATCGGGATGCCGCCGCCCGGCTGGCGCAGGCCACGGGTCTGAGCAGCACCCGTGCCACCAGTGCAGTGCGCGTAGTGCTGGCGGCTGTGCAGTCCTGGCAGCAGCATTCGCCCCGCCTACAGCGCACCCGTGTGCTGCGCCGCGGCACTACGCAGGAAGGCACAGAGTACAGTGTGGTGGACCCGTTCATCAGCGAGTTTTTCCACTGGCTGGAGCAGAGCTTTGCTGTTCTGCACAGCGGCGAGACCTGCCGCTATCTGCCGGTGAACGATTCTGCCCAGAGCAGCGAGCGTCTGACCCCGGCTCTGGGCGTGCTGGAGGAGCTGGACCTGCTCCACTTTGCCCTGCTGGGCGGCTCCAACAGCCGCCTGTACCTCTATATCAACCAGACCCAGACCATGGAACTGGCTGACCGCGGCTTTTACCGCAACCACTTGCTGGAGCGCATTGCCCAGCGCCACACCGATGCTGTGCGGCTGATGAGCTGGCTGTTTACCAGCGGCTTTTCCAGCGAGCAGCTCTGGGACCGCATCGAGGAATACTTCCTCGGCCTGCCCATTCAGGGCTTTGACGCTCCTTCTGCCGAATCGAGGTGATCTTTATGCCTTATCTTTTCTGCTCCATCCGTGCTTCTCCGGTGTATAGTTCTTTTCTTTTGGCTCAATGTGTGGTATAGTAAAACTATCCTCCGTAAGGAGACGGAAATCGGAACGTGTCAATGGCTTTCGCCGCATCGCACCGGTTGCAATATATCCCCGCAAGGGGGCGAAAACAGATCTACCTTTAAGGTGATAATCTGTTCCATGCATTGCATTTATCCCCGCAAGGGGGGACGGAAACATGCGGTAATCCGCCCAAGCCTCCTGGTAACCGATTGCAATTTATCCCCGTAAGGGGACGGAAACCTGTGAGGACAATCCAGCTTTTCGCAATACTTGCAGATTGCAATTTATCCCCGCGAGGGGGCGAAGACGCATTTCCGTTATTGTTCACGTTTGCGAAATTGGCAATTTCAGTTTCTCCCCGCGAGGGGACGGAAACAGCATTACCATTGCGGCAATGTCAGAATACACGGCGATTGCAATTTATCCCCGTAAGGGGACGGAAACTTACCACACACGGGGCAAACGCTCAAACGGCAACATTGCAATTTATCCCCGCAAGGGGACGAAAGCGACATTGTTCTCATGACAATATCCCCATTCTCAGATTACAACTTATCCCCGCAAGGGGACAAAAAAGCACCTCTGCCACTGGCGTTTGCCAGTAGCGGAGGTGCTTTGCTTTTTCTTACAATTCTACTTTACAGGTTGGGAGCTGCGCCTGCCGGAATCGTCTTTGTAACAGGCAGCGCCTTGACGCCTTGCGGAACATCCGGCTTCATGGGGCGAATCTCCTGCAGATAATCTGCCACATCCTGCAGGGTCTGCTCAATATGGGCCGTGTCCAGCGGAAGAATACGGTCGCTTTGCAGACCAAAAGCCGTATCACTGGCATGGTTGATCTGGTTGCGACTGCATCACACGCTGGTAGAACAGTGCCGCGTCCTCGATCTGCCACCGGACCTCCGGGTCGATCACCAGCTGACCGGAAGCGAGAACGGTATCCATATAGGCGTGCATTTCTTTCGAATTTGCCACGCCAAACAGCATATTGCCATCTGCATCGTCCTTGCTGTGGGTCAGGCGCAGATCCGTTGTATAGGGATACTCCTTTTGCATCAAAGTCAGGCGGCAAAAATGGAAGTGGAACAGCGGATATACCCACGCCTTGCCCTTATTCTGATTCTGCTCTGCCAGATATGCCCAGCCGGTTTCTGTAGGCTGCACAAAAAGATGACGGCAGACATAGGTCGGCATCTGCTCACACAGCAGGGTCAGTGCCTGCTGATACATGCCGTGTTCTGTGCACCAGCTTACCAGCGCAGGAAGATTGTTTTTTGGGGAAGCCAGCAGACCTTCAAATTCCGTGCGGAAGCGGTCATTCAGCAGGTGGAAGAACAGGCTGGTCAGATTTTTGCTCTCCTTGGGCGGTGCCTGCAGTGCCTGTGCGATCTGGCTCAGGTCTTCATTCAGCGCCTGCACCCGGCACAGCGCCAGATCATCCGAGAACTGGTTGATGCGGGCCAGCAGGGTGTGCAGAGCCGGGTCGCTTTCGCCCTCGCTCCACAGGTAGCCTTTCAGCTTCTGTGCAGTACCTGTGGAAAAGAACTCGTCCATCGCCGTGATGAGGTCGACCAGGCTGTACAGCTGACTGCTGTCATGGATGCGGGAAGTACCATCCGAAAGCAGTTCGGAGTAGATCACCCTGCGGGTCTCCACACTGCGCAGGTCGCGCATACAGCGCGCTGCCGTTACCAGAAGCATCGCCGTGTCCCGCATGCCGCCGGAAAGATCGATGGAAAGGGTATCTTCCGCTTCAATTTTTCCTAGTAACAGAGAGATCGCCCGGAACTGTGCCTTGTCGTCCATGCTGTCCGGCACCGGGATCACCACAAGCCGCTCTGCTGGAATACCCGCCGAAGGCAGGAATACATCACGGAAATACTCCACGGTGGTGCAGGTTTTCCCGTCCGGCAGATGCACGGTAGGGCTGGTGCGCACCAGCTCACTGCACAGTGCCAGAATACAGTCCAGACCTTCCTTGTGCTTTTTCAGCTCCAAAACCGCCGCTTCATTGGTCTGGGTATGAATGTTCGGATTTTTGCCGAAGGGGCTCATATATAAAAAGCAATACATTGCGTTCCATCTTATACCTCCTCCTGTTCCACTTTCATCTGCATCAGTTTTTGCTGCCATGTTTTGCGCCGCTGCGATACAGCCGCTTTGCTCACGCCGAGAAACTCTGCCACGGTCTTATCCTGCGCCGGGTTGCGCCCCGGCTCCAGCAGCGCATGGACGGCGGCGCATTCCAGTGCCTTGGGTGCATAGGGCGGCTGAACTGTAAACTCCACATACCGGTGCAGCAGCAGGATGTCCCACAGACAGTTGTCCTGTTCCAGCGGGCGCAGGTCATCGCAGTTTGCCAGCCGCGCGGGCGCATCCTCTGCCGGGTCCAGCGCGTCGTTGTTGCGCAGAAAGCCCATCAGCACGCTGCTCCACAACGGGCCAGATGTCTTACCGTATTTTTCCTTCTGCTGCAGGTTCATCAACCCTATGCCGCGGTGCAGCCATGCCAGCATTTCACTGCTCTGCTCCACCTTTTCTTCCACGCTTTTTTCTTGGGAAACGACCCGGTCGCCCAGCGCCGAATCCTCTCCGCCAGTGTCGTCCAGACTTAGCACCGACTGCTTACTGCGCAGTGCTTCCCGCAGGGTCTTTACGCCCACCCCGACAATATCGGCGATCACCTGTTCTTTTTCCGGGTCACGGCAGAGCATGCTCTCTGTAATTCCGTTCTTTTCCATGTACTCCAGCGCTTTTTTGATTTTGCGGTTCGTCTCGCGTCCGAAGCCCGTCACTGCCATTTCTTCCTGCTGCTGGTCGTGTGCCTTTGCATGACGAACAGCGGTGCGCAGATACATACTGAAGGTCTGCCCGGGTTTCGGTTCCCATTGAACAAAAGCCTTTACAAATGCCTCGCAGAAATCGTCACCGTTCAGTTTTTCTCCTTTTTTCACCGGGCTTCAGGGCAGCAGTAAAGCAGTCCGCCCAGAAAGTGCGGAATCGCTCGTCCTTGGTCTCTTTCAGTCTTTCGCGTTCCTCCGGCGGCAGCTGCAGCAGCGGCGAAGCGTCAATGTCCGCCCATGTTTTCACATCATTCATCGCTGCTCAGTCCTCCCGGTGCTCGTTCATCCAGATCAGCTGATGGAACACTTGTTCGGCGGTCTTGCTGTCACGCATGGTGCCTACCAGCCCGGCAAGCTGATACAGCGCTGCCATATCGTAAAGCCGCGCGCTGAGCACCTGCCCGTTTTCCCGCTTGACCTCACCATAATACACACCGCCTACTTCCAGCTCCGTATGGGTAGCTTCGGCACAAGTCAATGCCGTCAGCGTGACCACCGGGATGCTCTTGGAGCCGTAGGTGATGCAGGCATACACCCGGGTGACCTGCGGCAGGGCGTCCACCAGATCCCGGCACAGGCCGATCAGCGTTTCCGGGCGCTGATCCTCGGGCAGGTGGAGCTGGTGCACCTGATCTTCTGCAATGCCCAGCTGTGCCAGCTCTTCCAGCAGGCGCTGATAGTTGCGGGCGGTATCGGCATTTTCCTGCCGGATGGCCAGCAGCTGCACCGTGTCCCCCGGGTTCAAGGGTATCCCGCATTACCTGCACGATGGGAAAGCAGGTGGCCGTGGGCGCACCTGCCCGCTCCCGCTGGTACAGCATGGGGTCCAGCTTTCCCTGCAAAGGTACGGTGGTGATATAAGTCTTTAGCACAGGGCAACACTCCTTTTTATAAGATTCATTATCTGCATCATACCATGAAACCGCCCCGCGCACAAGGCAGGCTAAATGAATTTGTGCCCGTTCTTTTCAGCACAAAAGCACATCATTGCAATAAAGTGAATATTTTCCAGCCATCCGGCTCTTCAGTTTTGCGGTGTTTTGTGATATATTTAGGGTACAATCCCCGTAAGGGGGCGAAAGCTGATTCATGATAGATTACCTCTCTTCTTTCTGAGTACAATCCCCGTAAGGGGGCGAAAGCTTACGGAATGGATGTGGTTTCACATTTCATGGCGGTACAATCCCCGCAAGGGGGCGAAAGCCTTGTCGTGTCGTTGCCTTGTGAAATATGGTCTGTACAATCCCCGTAAGGGGACGATAACCCGCTCAGGTCGGCACCGCTCAGGTTGGAACTGATACCATCCCCGTAAGGGGGCGAAAACATTTCGATGCCGTCACCAGTGTAAATCAATCGCGTACAATCCCCGTAAGGGGGCGAAAGCTAGTATTCGTAAATGCCATGAAAATTGATTGCAGTACAATCCCCGTAAGGGGGCAAACCAAGGCAAGGAAAGTAATTTCAAGTTTCTTACTTAACTATCCACATTCCATGGGCTTTTTCTCTTTGCAATGTCAAGGAGGAATGCCCTATGCTCATCAACTTTACCAATCATCCTTCTGCCCTGTGGAGCGCCGAGCAAAAGGCTGCGGCGCAGGTCTACGGCAAGGTGATAGACCTTGCCTTCCCTGCCATCGACCCCGCCACCAACGAGGCCGTGCTGGACTCCCTTGCCGCGGTATATGCCGACCACATCCTGCACCTTAACCCGGACGCCGTGCTCTGTCAGGGCGAGTGCACCTTTGTGTACCGGGTAGTCCAGCGTCTGGAAGCCGCGGGCATCCCCACGCTGGCCGCCTGCTCCCGCCGCAAGAGCCAGGAGACCACCTACCCGGACGGCAGCACCCTGAAGCGCAGCATCTTCGCCTTTGCCGGCTTCCGCCGCTATGGCACGCCCTGAAAAGGGATTTCAATTGTTCCACCACCGTGGTATAATGGAGCCGCCCCACAAGGGGACGGAAACAGAGCGTAGTTCAGGGTGTTTTCGCAGATGACACGATTTCAACCTATCCCCGCAAGGGGACGGAAACGCACCACTCCGGTCGGATGCTCAAAAGTACAGCATTTCAATTTATCCCCGCAAAACCCTCTCAGGCGCTGCGTGCCAGCTCTCCCGAAGGGAGAGCTTTTACAGCTGCCGTTACCCGGCGATAAGCTCCCCCTTCGGGGGAGCTGGCACGGCGTAAGCCGTGACTGAGAGGGTTCTCCCCGTAAGGGGGCGAAAACCCCATCTTGACGTTATAAGTGCCAGCCACCAGAATACCATCCCCGTAAGGGGGCGAAAACTCAGCGGAAAACATAGAAGTGACATTAGACATAGTACCATCCCCGTAAGGGGGCGAAAAACAGCAGCCTGCCATAAAGCACATCAGACAAGCCGTACTATCCCCGTAAGGGGGCGAAAACCAACTTGCGTCTGTCATATCCACCCACTTTGCAGTACCATCCCCGTAAGGGGGCGAAAACCCCTTATTGATGGTTTTGAGACAGAGCATCTGATATTGCAACTTATCCCCGCAAGGGGACGAAAAAAACTCCATGGGGTTCGTGATGTTTGCGGACTTTGCAGTACCATCCCCGTAAGGGGGCGAAAACGTCTACCGTAGTAGCCCTGACTCTCTGCAAGGGGTACCATCCCCGTAAGGGGGCGAAAAACTGTCTTTGCACGCGAACTCTTTTACTTTGAAGGTACCATCCCCGTAAGGGGACAAAAAACTCCGCATCAAAAAAGATGCGGAGTTTTTCTTTTGCAAACCTTAACTCTTTGTTTTCCGTGGGCTGTCCCTCTATGAACGGAACGATTGCAGCTGCTGTGATATTTTCTCTGCTGCGGCTTTTGCATAGCGACAAAATGTGTTATAATAAAGCCAATTCCAAGCATCTCTTACAAAATTAACAAATACGTTTTCCGTTTATTGTGCAATTCTTCCACGATCCACAAAGGAGATGGTATTTTGAACGTTCTCACCCTGCAGTCCACCTATGGCGGGCTGCTGCACACCGGCAAAGCGGTGTACCGTGCCGGTGGGCAGCGCGGCAGCCACAGTGAACAGGGCTACCAGTTTTTGCACGGCGTTTTGCCCGGTGCAGGCTGGGCACCGGCGCTGGACTGTGTGCGCTACCACCACGCCGCCGCGCTGCGCGGTGCTGCAAAAACACTGCCAGCCGATTCCCCGGCCTATATCGTCTATCTGGCAGATGATCTTTCTGCCGCCGCAGACCGCCGGGAGGTCGAAGGCGAAAGCAGTTTCTTCCGGCGGGACCTTCCGCTGGACTCGGTGTTCACCCACCTGAACGGTACGCACCCCGGCTGGATGATGCCTGCGCAGCCGCAGGACGGCAGTCTGAAGCTGCCACGGCCGCAGCAGCCGCTTTCCGCTTCCGTTTATGCAGATGCCGTGCGCAAGCTGAGCGGGTGCCTGCCGGATCTGCAGCCGCAGCCGGAGTGGATCAACTCGCTGCTGGGTCTGCTGGAAACGCAGTTCAGCTGTTTTCCGTCCAGCACCTTTACCGGCGAAAGCCCGGATGTTTCTCTGTTTGACCACGCCAAGACCACCGCAGCCATTGCGGCGTGCATCAGCGAATATGTGCAGGCAAACAACATCACCGACCTGTGCAAAGCGCTTTTCGAGCAGGAGAAGGATTTTTGCCAGAAGGACGCTTTTCTGCTCTATACCGCCGATTTTTCCCGCATCCAGAAGTTTCTTTATACTGTCCATACCGAAAACGCCCTGCGCTCTCTGCGCAGCCGGTCGTTCTTTCTGGAACTGCTCATGGAGCACTATCTGGACGAGCTTCTGGCCGGGTGCGGCGTGTCCCGTGCCAACCTGATCTATAGCGGCGGCGGGCACTGCTATGTGCTGCTGCCCAATACTGCCGCTGTGGCCGATACCCTGACCAGGTGGAACCGGCAGTTCAACCGCTGGCTGCAACAGCAGTTCGGCACCCAGCTATTTCTGGCCAACGCATGGACGCCCTGCTCCGGCAACGACCTGACCAATACCCCGGCTGAAAAAAGCCCCTACAAAGAGCTGTTCCGCCGGGTGAACCGTCTGCTGGAGCAGCACAAGTTCCACCGCTATACCGCAGAGGATCTGCGGCTGCTGAACAGCACCGCCGCTTACCCGGATGGCCGGGAATGCAAGGTGTGCGGCACCAGTGCCAACTTGAAGGATGATCTCTGCCCCTGGTGCAAACTGTTTGTAGATCTTTCTAACAAGATCCAGAACAAGCGCGTTCTGGTGGTAAGCCGTCAGCCCTCGGCTGCCGATGACTGTACGCTGCCTGCACTGGACGGCGGCAGCGAGTATCTGTCCCTGACGGATCAGCTTTCTGCCCGCAAACGGCTGGCTTCCGGCGAGCCGGTCGCGCGTGTATATACCAAAAATGCACCGTTCACCGGCCTTACTTACAGCACCAACCTGTATGTTGGCGATTACGCCGCCAGCAACAGCATGGAAGAACTGGCCGGGCAGTCCGAGGGCGTGCGCCGCATTGCAGTCTGCCGTATGGATGTGGACAACCTCGGGCACGCATTTATCTCCGGTTTCGAGCAGGAAAACGAGAAAGACCCGGTCAAACGGATGCACTATGTTACCCTGTCCCGCACCTCGGCGTTCTCCCGGCAGATGTCGCTGTTTTTCAAGTGCTACATCAACGGCATTCTCGAAGGGCTGCAAGTGAGCATCGTCTATGCCGGCGGCGATGACGTGTTCCTTGTGGGCGCATGGAACGATGTGCTGGAAGCAGCGCAGCGCATCCAGAGCAATTTCACTGCATTTTCCTGCGGGGCGCTGACCCTCAGCGCGGGCATCGGCATCTTTGATGACCATTACCCCATCCGGCTTTCCGCCGAGGAAACTGCCGCGCTGGAAGAAGCCGCCAAGCATCTGCCCTGCAAAAATGCAGTGGCACTGTTTACGCCGGAGCGCAAAGCGGTCCGGGATGCAAAGGGCAATCTGCTGGTGCAGCCGGAGCAGGGGCATATTTATGCGTGGGATACGTTCCGCACAAAGGTCCTGACCGAAAAGGTCGGCTGCCTGCAAAGCTTCTTCGGCAAGGATAACGCCGAGCATGGAAACGCCATGCTCTACAACCTGCTGGCACTGCTGCGGGAAGCCGAAAACGACCGCATCAACCTTGCACGGTACGCTTACCTGCTGGCGCGGCTTTCCCCCAAAAAAGAATGCAGCAAATTACAAAGCCTACAAGCAATTCTCTCACAGCATGATGGATTGGGCATTGGATGCCGTACAGCGTCACCAGCTCATCACCGCAATTTATATTTATGTCTATCAGAACAGAAAGGGTGGCGACACAGATGGCAGGATGGAATGATAATGGCCACAGCTATGGCGGCGGTGGCTATAACAACAACCGGAGCGGATATAACAACAGCTACAGCGGAAACCGCAGCGGTTCCGGCAGCTATAACAGCCGTAGCAGCTATGGACAGCAGAATGAGCTGCCGCCGGAGATCACGCCGAAAAAGGTGCCGGAAGATTATGTAGACGAAGCCGAGCGTATTATGCGCAGCCTGATGAGCCAGCCCAAAAAAGTGACCACCAGCAAGATCCGCAACCTGTTGAGCCTTGTGACAGATATCTATAACGAGGAAAACATCCGCACCGAGGAGAAGCTGCGACCCGAAAGTGTGGTCAAGCTCAACCTGATGCGTGTGCGGGTGGCTTACGAGTGTGGACGTGACAATCGTGATGATACTGTAAAGACCTTTGTAAGGCAGACAAACCTGCTGGAATACCTCAAAGGCATTTCCGATGACCGTGCGGATCTGATCCGTTTTGCTCATTACATGGAAGCGCTGGTGGCTTTTCACTGCTACTTTAGCAGCAAGGAAGGGTAATTATATGTATGGAAAAATTCTGATCCGGTGCGATCTGGAAGTGCGCACTGGTATGCACATCGGCGGTTCCTCTGCCTTTTCTGCCATTGGTGCTGTGGACAGCCCGGTGGTGCGCGACCCCTATACCGGTTATCCCATCGTACCCGGCAGCAGTCTGAAAGGCAAGCTGCGTACCCTGCTGGCTCGCAGCACATATCAGGATATCGAAGCAATGGCAAAAGCCGGAAGTTGCGACAAAGACCCCGAGCAAATCCTCCGCCTGTTCGGTTCCTCGGAACCGGTGCGTCGTTCCCGCCTGCAGTTTGCGGATGCCTTTTTGTCCAATGCCAAAGAGCTTTCCAATGTGGGTGTGACCGAGGTCAAGACCGAGAACGCAATTTCCCGTGCAAACTCCGTGGCCAATCCCCGCCAGATTGAGCGTGTGATCGCCGGCGCAAAGTTCGGTGTCAGCATCGTTTACGATGTGACCGACCCGGCACAGGTCGAGGAGGATCTTTCTCTTCTGGCCAAAGGCATGAAACTGCTGCAGATGGATTATCTGGGCGGCCATGGTTCCCGCGGCAGCGGCCGTGTCAGCCTGAAAAACTTTGCGCTGGAAGGCTATGGCGCGCAGGTGGATCTCAGCCACCTGAAATCCCTCTTGATGAGGTGGATAGTTATGAACTATTTTCTGTTTAAGCTTCAGTTTGACACAGCTGTTCATTTCGGAGGAGCCGACTCTGCATTGTCACTTTATACCTCCGAAGAAACCCTGCGGGCAGATACCCTGTTTTCTGCCCTCTGCCATGAGACCCTCGTCCAGCATGGAGAAGAAGCCCTAGAACAGCTTTGTGCGCAGGTCCGGCAGGGAAAATTCCTGCTCAGCGATACAATGCCCTGGTATGGCGAAACGTTTTACCTGCCAAAGCCCATTGCCGCATCGGAATCCACTGAGGAAGTGGAAACCACCCTGCGTAAAAAGGTAAAAAAGCTAGCCTGGATCCCTGTGTTGGCATTTGACCGCTACGCCAGAAGCCTGCATGAAGGTCATTTTACCCCTGACGAGCAACCGGAAAGTTTTGGCACCCACTATGAGCAGACCAAGGCAGCCGTTCCCATGCAGGGGGATACCATGCCGTATCAGGTTGGACTGTTCCGTTTTCGCCGGACTGCGGCCTGTATTTCATCTGCGGATTTACCGAAGATGGTCAGGATGAAGATCTGGAGTATTTGCTGGATTGGCTGGGCGCTACCGGCATCGGCGGCAAAGTCAGCTCTGGTTATGGAAAGTTCCATGTTGTAGACAAGATTTATCTGAATGAACCTTTTGACGAGCAGACGGAGTGGATGTATCACGCTCTTTCTGCCGAGCATGCTCCTTATCTGCTGCTGAGTACCAGCCTGCCGCAGACAGATGAACTGGATAATGCATTAGAGGGTGCCTCCTTCCAGCTGGTACGCCGCAGCGGCTTTATGGCATCCGATCGTGTGGAAACTCCACTGAAGAAAAAAACGCAGTATGCCCTTTCGGCAGGTTCTGTCCTGCAAAATCGTTATCAGGGTGCTTTGTATGATGTTGGTTTGTCGGATGTGCATCCGGTATACCGCTATTCCAAACCGATCTTTATGGGGGTGACATTATGATTCAGCAGGATCATCTGCAGATCTTTGACCTTACTCTGAATGTATGGGCACCTCTGTTTGTTGGCAATGGCAGCAGCTATACCAAAAAAGAGTACATGTACAACACCCGCAATGGCAAAGTCTCCTTTCTGGACGAGCAAAAATTTTTCAGCTTTCTAGTCGAGCACGATCTGGTGGACAAGTACGGACAGTTTATGCTTAGCGAGCAGTCCAATCTCTGGGCATTTCTGACTAAGGACTGCGGCATTTCCGATGCGGAGCTGAAAACGCTGACGCGCTATCAGATCGAGGTGGGGGACGCCCTGGATGCGGAGCACTCGCTGAAAGAGATCCATGCTTTTCAGCGTGATGCGCAGGGCCATGCCTACATTCCCGGCAGCAGCATCAAGGGTGCGCTGCGTACCGCATGGCTGCTGAGTGCGGTATTGGCTGACCGCAGCACCGGACACAGCCTTGCACAAAACCGCCGGGCCACCTTTCCGGAAGAGAAATATGTCAACCAGCTGCATCTGCGCACTCTGAAAGATGGAAGCATCGCTTCGGACGCCGTCAACAGCATTTTCCGTGGCATTCAGGTTTCCGACAGTGCCCCCATCCCGGATGCACAGATGGTCCTTGTCGGAAAATTTGATGCACTTGTGAACGGTTCCTTTGCGAAGGGCAGTAATCGCGGCATCCCCATGTGTCGGGAATGCGTAGCGTCCGGCACTAAGGTACGCTTCAAGCTGACGCTGGATCAGTCGGTGCTGAAGGGGCGCATCACCAAAGAGTCCCTTCTGAAGGCCATTCAGCAGTTTGATACTTATTACGCGCAGACGTATAGCAGGCGCTTCACTCCGCCGAGCGGTGCAGTCAACCTGCCGCAGCAGCCACACCTGATCCTTGGCGGCGGCTCCGGCTTTTTTGCCAAGTCGCTGGCATATCCCTATCTGGGTGAAGAAGAGGGGCTGCGCTGGACGGCAGAACAAATGAAACAAATGTTCCACAACCACAAGCATGAGCGTGATGCCGAAAATGGCATTTCCCCGCACACCATGAAATATGCTCGCTTTCGTGGTCGGCTTTATCCCTATGGATATTGCGGGGTGAGTATCTTATGATCCAGCAGATTCAACTGGTTTTATCTCCGCCCACTGATGTGCGGATCCCCCAGTCGTGGTCCTATCGTCTGTATGGCTGGCTGATGTCACAGATTTCTTCTGAATTTGGAGAGCAGATGCATCTGCAAGGGGAACACCCCATTGCGCATTTTCTATGTTTTTCGCCGGAAAAACAGTCTTTGATCTGGACGGTCAACCTGCTGAATGACGCTGCTCGACAGGTAGTTTCTCCCGTTTTGGAATCTGCAAAGGAAATCCCTCTGCATGAATTGACACTCCCGGTTTCAGAGGTCCGCACCTTTCCGGCAGTCTCCGCTGAAGAACTGATCCGTTCTGGGCGCTCCCGCAGCGAAACCCGTGCCAAAATTGCTTTTCTGTCGCCTTGCGCCTTTAAGCAGTCCGGCCGCTATACTATTTTCCCGCAGGAAGCTCTGCTTTTGCAAAGTCTGATTGCGCATTGGAACGCTGCCTTTCCAGAATATGCCCTTATCGATCCTGATGCACTGCAAGCTTTACAGCAGGGGCTTCATATAGTGGATTATAATCTCCATACCACACGTTATCTGTTGAAAGAAACGCGCATTCCAGCCTTTCAAGGCAATGTGACCATCGAGGCGCGCCTTGCACCACCGCTTCTGGAACTTTGGAACGCGTTGCTCTCTTTTGCATCCCATGGCGGAGTTGGCATCAAAACCACTCTTGGAATGGGAGGCGCTGCTACGGATTTTTTTATAAAAAAACACCCGTTATATAAGCCTCATTGCTATCGAGAGACTGTTGCACTGCATCAGTCTCTTTTTATTGTAGCATCATACAAATTATCACGACCTCTATTATTTTTCATAAAAAAGCAATGCAGCTACAGTATATTTTCTGAGATCAAGAGCTTCTTTTTCAATCAGATGCGGTTTATCCTCGATCATTGAATATTCTTCTAACGGGCGCTATAATAAAAGAAAACGGTAAGGAAGTGCACCTATGCTCTACCCCGGTCTGTACGAACAGGTCATCAATAACGCACTGAACCGCGAGCTCGCAGAGATCCCGGAAGCCCGCAAGTCCACTGCGCCTATCGACACGGCGGAGGCTGCCAAAGTGCTGGCGCAGTATTTGACCGATGTGGTGCAGAAGGGTCTTGAGAACGTACAGGATAACGGCGGCGGCATCGAGGCGCAGATCCAGCTGGCAAATCAGATCGTGACCACCATCCAGAACACCACACAGGAAGCTGACTTTGCCGCGCTCGGTGTTGACCAGCGGGCAGAGCAGCTTCTTGCGCTTTTGCAGCAGAATGACCCGCGCATTGCTACAGGAAAAAGCGCAAAAGACCTTGACCGCCCGGAGACCTCTATTGCGCAAAGTTCCCTGTTTACCGGCGCTATCCATGAGCCGCAGATGTACACGGAGCTGAAAAAAGGAGTGGATTGGTAATTTTCACCTACCGTAAAGACGGTTTATTGGAGGCTCCAACCACAGCCTCTTTGTTGAAATGTTAATCAGTTAGATACCGCCAGACGGTTTATTTAGAACGAGGTTACAAGAGCAAAGAAGTCTGTGGTCCTGAACAGCATCGAAATAAATATGCCGGAGGTATCAAAATGGTTTGTGTTGGAATTGATGTTGCCAAGGATAAGCATGACTGCTGTATTCTTGATTCAGACGGAAGGGTTCGTGCTGACTGCTTTACCATCCCCAACAACATGGATGGATTTAAGCAACTGCTTCAAACGATTCGAAAAGTCAGACAAAATAAAAGTAGGACTTGAGGCTACCGGACATTACAGCTACAACATTCTTGGATTTCTTCTTGACAAGGACCTGGCCGTCTATGTCATGAATCCTTTGCACACCAACCTGTACCGAAAAAGTCTCAGCCTTCGCAAAACTAAAACCGATCGTGTGGATGCAAGAACGATTGCAACTATGCTATTGTCCGATGTAGACCTCAAGTCCTACACGGATACAGCATACCACAACGAAGAGTTAAAGTCACTAACAAGATACCGATTCGATAAGGTTCGTGAAAGAGCCAAGCTGAAGCAGTCAGTGTCCAGACTGGTCACGATTCTGTTTCCAGAACTGGAGAAGCTCGTTACCTCTCTCCATATTGCTTCGGTTTATTCGCTTCGGTTTATGCGCTCCTCAGTGAATATCCCGGTGCAAAACAGATTTCAGAAATTCATCTCACCAAGCTGACAAACCTTCTTGCGACAGCATCCAAGGGACGCTACGAAAAAGAAAAAGGCCATCCAGATTCGAGAGGCCGCCAGAACTTCCATTGGTTCCGTTATGCCTGCTAAATTTCTGGAACTGAAGCACACCATTAAACTCATTCGGGAACTCACCTCCGAGATTGATGAAATTGAAGTTTCTATTCAGAAAATCATGGATGAATTGCATCCACCGATTCTTTCTATTCCCGGAATGGGTGTTCATTCCGCTGCCATGATTCTTGCTGAAATCGGCGATTTCTCCAACTTTGATTCTCCTGACAAAGTCCTTGCTTACGCTGGCTGCTCTCCGTCTACATACCAGTCAGGCAAACTCACAAACTGCTATGCTCACATGCCATGCCATGAAGAAACTCGTGCGGCTGATCTATGCCTTGCAAAAGTCTGGAAAAGCGTATCTTACGGCTGCTTGATTTTCTCCAGAGCCTGAGCGAAATCCAAGAACAACTTAGCTGGCGCAGCGAACCCTTGACAAACCGAAGCATTCAAATGCTATCCTGTTTTTGCGAGGGTTAGCTGGGCTTGCTTTTTGTTATTCTCTCCGTCGCCCTCGCTGTCCCAAGACCAGCATTTGAATGCTGTTTGTCATGGGCAGCGAATGGTTGACGGATTTTAGGGGATTTTTTTTTCATTTTGGGGCTTGACTTTTAATAGTGCAATTTCCAGCGGTCTGGAATGGAACGTCAAGGTGACCCGAAAGGACCTGCCGGAGACCATCGAAAAGATCGCAGCCACCTTTGAAAGCTACTGGAACTCCAGCGAGTTTGAATATTACGATGAAGGGCAGCGGGAACGGCTGACCCGCGCCCTGAAGGCTGAAAAATACAGCGAGACCGACCACAGCGGGATCTATACCCTGGATATTTTGCCCTATTCCTACCAGCAGGAAATTCTGGACCGACTGGATGCCGAGCGCACCGTTCGGGGTTACAACCGCAACTTGGTAGTCGCCGCCACCGGCACCGGCAAAACTGTGATCTCTGCACTGGATTACAAGCGCTTCTGCAGGCAGTATCCGGGGCAGCCCTGCCGGCTACTGTTTGTGGCACACCGGGAGGAGATCCTGAAGCAGAGCCTGTACACCTTCCGGGCGGTACTGAAGGATGCCAATTTCGGCGAACTGTATGTGGGCAGTCACAGAGCCGACAGCATTGATCATCTGTTTGTTTCCATCCAGACCTTCAATTCTCAGGAGCTTGCCGCCAAAACGGCAGCAGATTTTTACGATTACATCGTTGTGGACGAGTTCCATCATGCAGCTGCACCCACTTATCAGAAGCTGTTGGAATATTACCAGCCGAAGATCCTGCTTGGACTGACCGCTACCCCGGAACGTATGGACGGCAAAAGCGTTCTGGACTATTTCGGCGGGCGCATTGCCGCCGAGATCCGTCTGCCGGAAGCGATCGACCGGAAACTGCTCTGTCCCTTCCAATATTTCGGCGTCACCGACACCGCAGATCTGAGCAGCCTGAAATGGCGTACCGGCGGCTACGATAAAAACGAGTTGTCCAACCTGTACACCCTCAGCGGCATGGTGGCAGAGCGCCGCGCTGACCTTGTGGTAAACTCCATCCTGAAATATGTCACCGATATCGAAGAGGTGAAGGGTTTGGGCTTCTGCGTTTCCATTGCTCATGCCCAATTTATGGCGCGCTACTTTAATACCCACGGCATTCCATCTATGGCACTGACCGGCGACTCTCCTGACGAGGAGCGCAACGCCGCCAAGCAGCGGCTGGTTTCCGGGGAGCTCCGTTTTCTCTTTGTGGTGGACATTTACAACGAGGGCGTGGATATCCCCGAGGTGAACACGGTGCTGTTCCTGCGTCCTACCGAGTCGCTGACCGTGTTTTTGCAGCAGTTGGGGCGCGGCTTACGTCTGGCAGAAAACAAGGATTGCCTGACCGTTCTGGATTTCATCGGACAGGCCAACAAAAAGTACAATTTTGAGGAGAAATTCGCAGCACTGCTTTCCAACACCACCCGCAGCGTCAGCCGGGAGCTCAAAGAGGGCTTTGTCTCTGCACCTAAAGGCTGCTATATTCAGTTGGAGAAATATGCCGCAAAATATGTGCTGGACAATATCAGCGCCTCCTATGACCGCACCTCCGGGCTTGTGGCGCGGGCGGCTACCTTTACCGAGGATACCGGTCTGCCCCTGACACTGGGGAACTTCCTCGACTACTACCATCTTGACCCGCGTGCGATTTACAGCAAAAAGATCTGCTTCAGCAGGCTGTGCGTCCGTGCAGGGGCGGCATCCGATTTTGCAGAACCTTTGGAAGAAACTATGACCAAAGCCTTTGCACGCTTTGCGGTCATCGATTCCCGCAGGTGGATTCGTTTTTTGCTGGGGCTTCTGCCAAAATTGGACAACACCGACTTTGCGGCTCTATCACCAGTAGAGAAGCGGATGCTGCAAATGTTCTATGTGACTCTCTGGGGTAAGGCCGCAGAAAGCTGGGAGGATGAAGAAGTTCTCGATAACCTGTATGCTCTCTCAGACAGTCCCGTTTTGCTGGGGGAGCTGCAGGCACTTTTGCAGTATCAATATGACCGCATTGATTTTATCGACGAACCTGTGGATGTAGGCTTTGATTGTCCGCTGGACCTGCACTGCACCTATACCCGCGACCAGCTGCTAGTGGCACTGGACTTTTTGAAGCCTGCCACTGTCCGCGAGGGCGTGAAGTGGCTGCCGGAAAAGCAGCTGGACGTATTCTTTGTGACCCTGAACAAAGCGGACAAAGATTACTCTCCCAGCACCATGTACAAGGATTATTCCATTAACGAAAGCCTGTTCCACTGGCAGAGCCAGAGCACCACCGCCGAAAACTCTGCCACCGGGCAGCGCTACATCCATCACCGGGAAAAAGGAAGCCGCGTGCTGTTATTCGTGCGTGAGTTCAAGGCAGATGCCCGTTTTGGCGGGGCAGGAGCGTATACCTATCTGGGCACGGTGAACTATGTGAAGCACGAGGGCTCCCGCCCCATGAACATCACATGGAAGCTGGACCGCCCGATCCCTGCAAAGTTCCTCAAAAAGACCAACAAATTGATCGTGGGGTAACATACTATGGACGATATGCTGGCTCGCACCATAATTGAAACTCTTGCAAAAGGTATTAATCCTTTAACCGGTTGGATTCTGTCTGAAAATGATAGTTGTGCTCAGGAAGAAATTCAAGAAGCATTAAAAATCGTATTGGAACATTGCTCCATTGAATCTACCGCTGAATATCTGAAGTCTCTTCCTCGAAACAAAAAGGCAGAGCGTTATTCTCGCGCTGGAACAGCATGGTCGCAAAAAGAAGAACGTGAATTATTGCGGCTCCACCAGCAGGGGAACAGCGTCAAACGAATTTCTTTGATTCTAAAACGTTCTACAGGAGCAATCGAATCCAAATTGAGAAAACTGGGTTGTCCGCTCTATTATGAAAAATAATTCAGGAGATTTTCATGAAAATGATTCGCGTTGTTGCAGCCGTGATCTGCGACGATATTCAGACGAAACATAAAATTTATGCCACTGCCCGCGGCTACGGCGAGTACAAGGGCGGATGGGAGTTCCCGGGCGGCAAAATCGAGCCGGGTGAAACCCCGCAGCAGGCACTGAAACGAGAGATCCGGGAAGAGCTGGATACCGAGATCGCGGTAGGCAACCTCATCGACACCATTGAATACGATTATCCGACCTTTCATCTTTCCATGGACTGTTTCTGGTGTGAGGTAGTCTCCGGCAAACTGGTGCTGAAAGAAGCCGAGGCTGCACGCTGGCTGACTAAAAAGGAGCTTGATTCTGTTCCGTGGCTTCCGGCAGACCAACTTCTTTTAGCGCAAATTCGTCCTGCATTATAATTTTTTATGATAAATCCCTTTCTTTAGCTTTCTCAAATTTCCATTTTTCACCCAGATATAATAATCATGATCCAAAGCCTCTGAGTCGAAAGACTCAGGGGCTATTTTTATGTCTGGAGGTGAGCATTTTGTTATTCCGCACCATCACTATCATTATTACCATCGTATTTTAAAGCGCAGCTGCGCAGAAAGGAGAAAGCATTATGAACTTTTGGTCCGAAATCGTCAAAGAGGTTGGCACCGTCCTGGTGGAAGTCCTCGTCCGCATCGCTGAAGAAATGGAAAACAACAATTGATCACAGTACACTGAAAAGGAGATTTTACTATGCCCGCAAATGTTGAAACGATGTTCTCTGTCCGTGAGACCCCTTGGCATGGTCTTGGCCGTATCATTATGGATGCCCCTGCAAGCCGTGAAGCTTTGGAACTGGCCGGTCTGGATTGGCAGGTAGAGAGCCGCAATATCTATTCCGGCACGGGTGCTATGATCCCCGGCTATCGGGCTAACGTCCGCAGCACCGATGATGCTGTTCTGGGTGTGGTATCCGACCGCTACCGCATTGTGCAGAACGAAGAAGCATTTCAGTTCACGGATGACCTGTTGGGCGAGGGCGTCACTTACGAAACTGCCGGTTCATTGCAGGGCGGCAAGAAGGTCTGGATGCTGGCAAGGCTTCCAAGGAAATATCTTATCGCTGGAGATCAGGTAGTACCATATCTTGTGATCTTCAACAGTCATGACGGAAGTTCTGGTGTGAAAGTGGCCATGACTCCAATCCGTGTGGTCTGCCAGAACACACTGAACCTTGCGCTGAATACCGCAAAGCGTAGCTGGACTGCACGCCACACCGAAAATGTTCTGCTGCGGGTGCAGGATGCCCGTGAGACCCTGCAGCTAGCCAGCAACTATATGGTTGAACTCGGCAACCGTGGCGAAGAGCTGGCTCGCATCGATTTATCCGATCACAAGGTGCAGGAGTTCATCAATGAGTTTTTCCCGATTTCTGAGGACCTGTCCGATTGCCAGCGGAAGAATAACCTGCGCCTGCAGGAAGATCTGAAGGCTCGCTATTATAACGCACCGGATCTGGAATGGGTCGGCAAGAACGGTTGGCGCTTTATCAACGCAGTCTCTGATTTTGCTACCCACGCAGATCCTCTCCGCAAGACCAAAAACTATAACGAGAACCTGTTCCTGCGCACCGCAGAGGGCAATCCGATGATCGACAAAGCCTACAAGATGGTGCTGGCCGCAGCATAAAGGAGCAAGCCATGAATGATGTAAACAACCGCATTTTCAAGGAATTCACGGAATTTTTTGACAACGTTGAGAAGAGTGCTTCTGAAATCAGCGTTACCATGGCTTATGAGATCACGATGAAAAGTACCATCAGTACCGCCATTATTGTTTTGGAATCCGAGGGTAGACTGGAGGAGCGCTACTGGAACCATCTCAGGGTGCAAAATAATATTCTGGATTTTCTTTATGACCTGTGGGTTGGCTCTTGCCATTCATTGGCCAGCGACTTTTCCACAATCATGAAAGACTTGGTGGAATACGACTTCATCATTACCGAATCAATTATGAGAGAAAGGATGCAAAGTGCATGAAAAGATTGATTTCAACTTTGAACCTGTCCAAAGAAGATTGGCTCCGTTATCGTAAATGCGGCATTACCGGCACGGATGCCGGTGCTATTCTAGGTGTGAATCCCTACCGCTCGGCATTTCAAGTGTACCACGATAAAATCAGCGATACCATTGAAAATATCGACAACGAAGCCATGCGGCAGGGCCGTGATTTGGAGGATTATGTGGCGCAGCGCTTCACCGAGGCCACCGGTCTGAAAGTACGCCGTGCAAATGCCATTTACCAGAGTGAGGAACATCCGCTACTTCTGGCAGACTTTGACCGCCTGATCGTTGGACAGAAGGCCGGGCTGGAATGCAAGACAGTCTCGCCCTTCTCCGCAGATAAGTGGACAGATGGCAAAATCCCTGCACATTACATGGCTCAGGTCAATCACTATCTGGCTGTCAGCGGTTTTGACTGCTGGTACATTGCTGCTCTGATTTTCGGGAAGGAGCTGGTGATTCACAAGATCACAACCGACAAAGAAGTTCTGAACAACCTCATTGCCAAGGAAGAGCACTTCTGGAAATACAACGTGATGCCCGAAATTCCGCCTGTACCTACCGGAAGCGAGGGGGATACACAGCAGATCAATCAGCTATACTCTGCAGATGATCGAAACAAAACTGCCGATCTAAATCCCATCCGCGACCTGTTGGATAAGCGGCAGGAGCTTTCTGATCAGATCGAACAGCTGGAGCAGGAAAAAGCCTCTATTGAACAGCAGGTGAAGTTGGAGATGCAGGACGCCGCCTATGGTACAGCACCGGGCTACAAGGTGTCCTGGGTATCCTCCGAAAGTAAACGGGTAGACTCCCAGCGTTTGAAGAAAGAACAGCCCGATATTTTCAATCGGTACAGCAAGAATGTAAGCAGCCGCAGGTTTACCATTATCCATGCAGCATAATTTTGTACGCCTATAGGCACACAAAATTCGCGCTTTAGCTATTTTTATTTAATAGAAAAGCACAATACTGTTTACACAATAATAATTGTATGCTAAGATAAGAATATGAGGTGATGCACGATGGTTCTGCGCAAAAGTTATTTGGATAAGATCATTCCTTTTATCGATCAGGATCTGATCAAAGTTCTGGTTGGAATCCGGCGCTGTGGAAAAACAGTCCTTCTCGGTCAGATCAAGGACGCTCCTCCAGCGCAACATTCCCGCACAGAACATTATTCAGGCCAATTTTGAGTCCATGCGCTTCCGCAACACCCGTACTGCAGAAACGCTTTACGACTACATCACAGAAAAAGCGGAAGGCTGCACCGGCAAAATTTATATTCTTCTGGATGAGATTCAGGAGGTGGAGCGCTGGCAGATTGCAATCAATTCTCTTCGTGTCGATTTCGATTGTGATATTTACCTGACCGGCTCCAATTCCAAGCTGCTTTCCGGCGAACTGGCAACCTATCTTTCCGGACGATACATCCAGATTCAGGTTTTCCCCTTTTCGCTGGCCGAAGCAAAACAGCAATGCATTGAAAACGGAACCTATACTTCGGATGAAAAGCTCTTCGCAGACTATTTGAAGTACGGCGGTTTTCCGCAGCGTTTCTTCCTCCCTGACGATCATTCAATCACCACCTATCTGGGCGATCTTTACGAGGCTATCATTGTCCGTGACATCATGCTGCGCCACAATATTCGCGAACAGACCGCATTACGTAATGTCCTTGCATTCCTGCTGGACAATATCGGCAATCCGTTTTCTGCCCGTAATATCAGTGGACGCATGGTTTCGGAAGGAATCAAGACAACCACTGCTACCGTACTGAACTACATTGATTATTTCAAGGAAGCCTTTATCCTTCTGAATGCAAGCCGCTATGATATCAAAGGAAAAGCGCTCCTGTCCAGCACAGAAAAGTACTATGCAGTCGATCTTGGCCTGCGGAACGTTATCAAGAAAAAAGCGAAAAACTTGACAGCAACAAGCTGTATGAGAACATCGTATATCTGGAAATGCGGAGCCGTGGCTATGAAGTTCAGGTCGGCAAGCTGGACGACACCGAAATTGATTTTATCTGCCACCGTGGAGATGAAAAGCTCTATATTCAGGTTGCTTACCTGATCACTCCCGCCGATGAAGAACGGGAGTTCGGTAATCTTGAGCGGCTGCACGACAACTATCCTAAGTATGTCATCAGTGGTGATTTGGCGAATTTAAGCCGAAACGGAATCATTCATCGAAACATCATTGATTTTCTGCTCAATCCGTAATTTTCACATCATGGGGCACAACAGTTGACGCTGTTGTGCCCTTTTTCTTTATCAGAATTGGAGGCATTCTTATGGAAAATCCATTCGTAAAATTATTTGCTATCGACTTCAAAGATCATCTGGAAGTCAAGAAGTCCGTCAATACCGAGTTAAAATATGTAAGCTGGGCGTATGCCTGGGCGGAGGTGAAGAAGCTGTATCCTGCTGCCAGCTACGAGGTCAAGAAATTCAACGGCCTGCCCTATGTTTATGACCCCATAACCGGCTTCATGGTGTATACCTCGGTCACAATTGAGGGCGTTTCGCACGAAATGTGGCTTCCGGTTTTGGACAGTTCCAACAAAGCCATGAAAGCTGTGCCTTACACCTACACCACCCCGAAATGGGACTACAATCCGCAGACCCGCCGCCGTGAAAAGATCGGCATGGAAGAACGCACCGTAGAAGCAGCATCCATGTTCGATGTGAATAAGGCTATCATGCGGTGCTTGGTGAAGAACCTTGCTATGTTTGGCCTTGGCCTGTATGTCTATGCCGGAGAGGATTTGCCGGAAGATGCTGCACCGCAGCCGGAGACAGAGCCGCAAAAGCAGCCGAAACCGAGACCCACCAGCCAAAAGCAGGAACAGCCGCCTGTGCCCTGCATCTGTGCCCGGTGCAACCAGCCCATCAAGAGGGTCAAGCTGAAGGATGGCTCTATCATGCAGGCGGCAGAGTTTGCCGCCACCCATGAGGGAATGTGCGCAGACTGCTACAAAGCAACCAGATTGAACGTAGCATAACAACAGCTTCAATAATTCTTGGTTCTTGTGCAGATTTGCACATTATGTTACATTTACAATAGTGAGTTTTCTTAGAAGGGAGCAGTACATGAGAAAGTTGAAATATCCGATTGGCATCTCGGATTTTGCCGAGATGCGCAACAACGGATACTATTATATCGACAAAACAAATGTGATCGTTGACCTCCTTGATAAAGGGCCGGTTGAAGTAACTCAAATTACTCGTCCTCGCCGTTTCGGAAAATCCCTTGGTATGAGCACTCTCGCAAATTTTCTAGACATCCGCAAAGACAGCAAGCAACTGTTTGAGGGATTGGCGATCTCCAAAAATACGACACTTTGCAAAAAGTGGATGAATCAGTGTCCTGTGGTCTTTTTCTCTTTCAAGGACACGGACGGTCTGACCTTTGAAAGTGCCTATGGAATGCTGTGTATGAAATTGGCATTTGCATTTCAGGATTATCAGTTTCTTTTGGATGACGATGCTATTTCCGACGATGACAAAGGCATCTTTAAGCGGATTCTGGGACGCACTGCATCTATGGATGAAACCAAAAGCTGCTTTTTGCTGTTGACCCGGATGCTGGAAATCCATTTCAAAAAATCGGCGGTCGTCATCCTGGATGAGTATGATGTTCCCATTGCCAAAGCCAGCAGCAACGGATATTATTCGCAGATGCTGGACGTGATGCGGGCTATGATGAGCACCACGCTCAAAGACAACACCTCCCTCGACTTTGCTGTTGTTACTGGCTGCCTGAAAATTGCCAAAGAAAGCATTTTTACCGGGACGAACAATTTCGTTTCGGATACGATTCTTTCTCCCCGGTTGAGCGAATCCTTTGGTTTCACACAGGCAGATGTAGATCAAATGCTGAAAGATGCTGGTCTTGAATCGCAGTCTGCTGAAATAAAGGCATGGTACGACGGTTATCATTTTGGCGATGCAGACATTTATTGTCCGTGGGATGTGATCAGTTATCTGCGGGATTTCCAGTATGGTGTAGCACAGAAGCCGAAAAGCTATTGGAAAAACACCAGTGATAACGCCATCATCCGTTCTTTCATCGACTATGCAGGCGACAATATCACCACAAAGCTTGAAACTCTGATGGCTGGCGGCTCTATTGTTCAGCATATTGAAGAAAACCTGACCTACGATTATCTGCACTCCTCTGAGGAAAATCTTTGGAGTGTGCTGTATCTGACAGGCTATCTGACCAAGGTGCGGGATAAAGATTTGACGGATTCGCTGCCGGATGGCTGCTCTGCGCTGATGATTCCCAATGCAGAGATTCAGGAAATTTTTGAAACCACTGTAAGCAAGTGGTTTGACGATAGCGCTAAGGCGTGGAACCGCAGCCCTTTGTTTGATGCTGTCTGGAGCGGAAACAGCGAAGCTCTGACAAAAGAAATGACCAAGCTGCTGCGTATGACCATCAGTTACCATGACTATCGGGAGGATTTTTACCACGCTTTCCTTGCGGGCATCTTTACTGGTGCTGGCTATGTGGTGGAATCCAACAAAGAGCATGGCGAGGGGCGCAGCGATGTCATTGTAAAGGATATCCGCAATGGCCGTGTGGCAATTTTTGAAGCCAAGTATGCCAAAACTCTGGATGCTCTGCCGGATGCCTGTGATGCTGCCATTCAGCAGATCAATGACCGGATGTATGCAGCAGACTTCCGGGATGACTATGATGACATCCTCTGTTATGGCATCGCATTCTTCAAAAAGCGTTGTATGGTAAGAAAAAAAAAACACTATCTGGGAGAGTCTTCGGACTCTCCTTTTTGTTATGAGATCGTTATATTGCTTGTAAATTTCACATCTGTATGCTACTATAATAACAAGAGAAAAGAAGGTGATGGGATGGCGCAAAAGGATACATCTGAAAAAATTCTGGAATCCTATAACGATGTCTTTTCGGACATTGTGAACGTGCTTCTGTTCAACGGCAAGCAAGTTCTGTCTGCGGATGAACTGGAAGATCAGGCTCCACGCTCCTACTACAAGGCAGATGGCAGGATTCGTGAGATTGAGCGAGATGTTGCCAAACGCTGGAAGAACGGAAATATCCGTGTAGCCTGTATCGGTTTTGAGAACCAGACTGCATCGGACCCCAATATGCCCCGTGTCATGGGTTACGATGGCGCAGAGTACCGGGCGCAACTGCTCAACGACAGCGAAAATCTCTATCCGGTTGTAACGCTGGTGCTTTACTTCGGCCACGATAAACCGTAGAATGGGCCGCTTTCTCTGAAAGAACGGCTGAACGTTCCAAACGAGTTTGAGCCATATGTCAACGATTATAAAATCAACCTGTTCCAGATCGCATATCTGACCCATGAGCAGGTAGAGCTTTTCCAGAGCGATTTTAAGGTTGTTGCAGACTACTTCGTGCAGAAGCGGGAAAACGGCGACTACATTCCGAGTTCGCAGGATTTGACCCATGTGCAGGAAACGCTTCAACTGCTGAGTATTATGACGAATGATAATCGGTTTGAGGAAGCGTACAATACAAATACCGATGGCCAGAAAGGGGGCCCACACAATATGTGCGATGTGCTTGATAAAGTGGAAAACCGTGGCATTGCAAAGGGAAAAGCCGAAGGGGAAGATACGCTGGCTTTGCTGATGAAGAAGCTGTTCGATCAGAACCGTATTGAAGATGCAAAGCGGGCTTCTGAAGATAAGGAGTACCGTGCTCGGCTGATGAAAGAGTTTGGCATCAGCTAAGCAAAAAATTATATGTACAACTGGGAGAGTGTCTTCGGATGCTCTCCCTTTACTTTTGCAGGACAGTCCACGTGGATTGTCCTGTTTTTATTTGGAGGCATACAATGAAAGAAGAAAAAATCAAAGGCCTTGCGCTCCTGCCAATGGAGCTGCCAAAGGAAATCGAGCTGGACAACACGCTTGAAGCCATGCAGAAATTTGTAGGCGGGCTGATCGAATGCATCACATTGAGTGATACCGGTTCAGCGGTCACACTGGTCTGCAATGACGAAGGCAAGCTGCTTGGCCTGCCGCTCAATCGTCCGCTGTGGGATGGAGCCGATGTTCTTGCCGGGCCGGGATTTCTGGCCGGATGCGACAACGAAGGGAATCTGACTTCTCTGCCGCAGAGTGCAATGGATTTCTACAAAGAGAAATTCAGAGCTTTTATCATTGAAATCTAAGGAGGACAGATTATGACCTTTCATGCAATGACTGAACACTACGAAGAGATTACGGTTTGCGGAAAGCCTGCGCTGTTCACCAGCATCCGCATCAAGAGAGATACCATTCCGGATGGTCTGTACGCCTACGATGTCCGGCATGATGATGAGTGCCGGGGCATCCCTTGTGAGATTGCACCCTTTGTGATGGTCAACCATTGGGGTACCATCATCCTTGCGGAACCGCTGGAACTGCCGGATGATGGGCGGCGATATATTGACGAGGACACCGACTGGGATTATTTTCCCTTGGAGGGCGAGGGCACCGCCGACCATGAGCCGTGTACCACCATTTCCACTTTTATGGCTGTCTACGGCCACCAAAAACTGTCTTAAAGATGCCGTATGGACAGTTTTGTATCAAAAACAGCCGTTTTCAGACTATTTCGAGCTGCAAAATACAGTCTTAAAAATGTCGCTCTTTATCTTTGAGCCACAAAGGAGACGCATGAACATCTATGGCTATTGCCGAATCTCTACGGCAAAGCAGAGCATTGACCGTCAGATCCGCAACATCAAGGCCGAATACCCGACTGCCCATATCGTGCAGGAAGCCTACACTGGCACATCCATCTTTCGCCCGGAGTGGATGAAGCTTTACCGGGTTCTGAAAGCAGGAGATACGGTGGTGTTCGATTCTGTGTCCCGGATGTCCAGAAATGCAGAAGAAGGTTTTGCTCTGTACGAAGACCTCTACCACAAGGGTATCCAACTGGTGTTCTTGAAAGAGCACCATATCGACACCGAGACCTACAAAAAGCCCTGTCCGGCAGCATTGCCATGACAGGGACAAATGTGGACTTCATCTTGAAGGGCATCAACGAATATCTGATGGCGTTGGCCAAGGAGCAGATCAAGCTGGCCTTTGAGCAGTCCGAAAAAGAAGTTGCCGATCTGCACCAGCGCACCCGTGAGGGCCTTTTGACCGCCCGGCTGAACGGCAAGCAGGTTGGCCGCAAAAAGGGTGTTGGCTTTGAAACGAAGAAAGCCAGAGAAGCCAAGCAGATCATCCGCACCCACTGCAAGACCTTTGGCGGCACACTTGACGATGCCGAGTGCATGAAGCTCACCGGTCTTGCCCGGAACACCTATTATAAATATAAGCGTCAGATTCGTGCCGAACTGATAGCAGAGCAGGATTTGCCGAAAGGAGCAAGCATCTTTTATGAACCGCCAAAATCATTCTGAGCCAGAAAACAGGTTCACCCCGGAGGAACAGCAGGAGTTTTTGGAACTTCTGGCCCAGCTTACCTCGGAGCAGCGTGAAGCACTGAAAGAAGTGCTCAAATCCTTTACTTAACAAAAATGTGCAGGGCGGCGTTGCTGCTACCCTGCACATTTTATTTTTTTTTTACTTCTACTCGAAGAACCGTTAATCAATTAAATCCAAGAACGCTGCGAAATTCTCTGCCATCAGTTCATCTTTTATTTTGCGTGTCCCATGACAACAGGTATATATCTTTTTATCGTATACATATATTGGATCTCCATTGCAAGTCGCAAAAACGAATCGCTCTTTGCCCATAGAATAATCGGATTGAATTGTTTCCAACTCATCTGCCGGAACGAATCTCACCGCATTACCATCCATGGTCACTTCAACATCCACAGGGTTCGCTTGTTGATAAAATTCTTTCAAAACCTCTGGGCAAGTGGAAAGCAGCTTTGTTTTTTCAAAAACGTTCCGCTTATCTTGCTTAATGGAACTTCTGACAAAGTCATCTATCAACATAAGGACCTCCTAAGCAAATATCGGTTTGCATTTTTCAATCATATAAACACGAAGTTTTTCCGAATAATTCCGCTGATGAACAGTATCAGCTATCGTGTAGGTTACGAAGATGATTCCAACTCCGACAGACACAATGATTCCACTTGGGCCGCCAAAAATACCTTGTGCAGTAATGGATACCACTAGTAGTGAAAGCGAGAACAACGCCTGCTTGCCAACTTGGATAGCCGCTGTTTTCAACGATTCACCCTTGCAAACCAGCTTTACAAACTGTACGGTTGAAAAGACACCTATTGTTATAGCTCCAACAGCACCCATATTACACATTTTAGCTATATTTTCCGTAATTTCAAGTCCTACATTGGAGAAAACTCCCGTCAATGCTTGAGATGCTAGTTGTCCTACGGTTCTTCCTATCCCGTATCCAATGGTGGATTGAATACCCGATGAAAGTCCAGACTTACCGCCATTGATTAAAGCATACTTAATGGAATCAGGGGTAACACCCGTTTGCGCCAACGAAACTGCAAAGCCAATAGTAAAACCAACACCAATACCTATTGCAGCAGCTATCCCAATGCCCTTTATTTCATTTCTAAAGACTCTCTTGCTATTTGTTTTCTTAAGCATTTTGTCTTTGTCAATTTTAGGTGCATCGCTTGAATTGTGAAAGTCACCGTTATGCCCTTTTTCAAGATGTTCTTTTCTCGATTTATAAAATTTTATATTGTCGGGATCTCCCTGATCTTCGGGATGATCTGCTACATTCTTTTGGTGATGGCCTTCAGCACCTCTAACTTTTCCGGTTTCTTTTATTTCCTGACATTGAGCATCATCCCAATCAGATGAACCTCGACCACCCATTTCGACATCGGCTTTTTCATAATCCCACGCAAGCTTAACTGCATCATTTCTTGCACCTGTATATTCTGAATCTTTTGCTAATCCTTCTGCTACTTTATTTGCGATTCTTTCTCTTTCGGCATGGAAAGCATCTAAAAAAGCATTCAGTTGATTATTGAACTGCGTTGTAACCGTAGCAGTGGTGTATGCAGTAGATGAGATAGCTGTTGCTGTTATTCCGCCTGTATAAGAAGAATCCACGCTGAACTTTGGTCTGAATTCTGTGGTTTGATAGAATGTCAAACTTTTATTGTTCCTTAGTGCTGTCAGCATAAGTTTCACCTCAGCTTTCGTTCACACTCAATCGAATACCTTGTTAAGTTTTCCGTTATCATCTAGCTTGGATATAGGAATAGACATGATTATAGAAAATCAGGGTTTCATTAAATAACCGTCCTGCATCATATGCAAACAGCGTCGTGGAAACAAGGCCAAAAAGCTGGCTCTTATCTTTATACCGCGATTCATTATTCTTGAAACTTGTAAAAGCAGAGTTGTATGCATTAACAGCCTTTTTTGTTGTAGTCGATATTATCTTTGTACTCCAACTGGCGCATCTTGGCTGATGGTATCAGTGCAGCTCTTGTTCAACTGGTCATAATGTGTTTTCTGCTCTGACGTTAAGTTATCATGGTCAATTTCAGCATCCACAGCACTAATTTCCTGCAAGAGCTTGTCAAACTCTGCATGGGTCTTGGCATTTTCCAACTTCTGCTTTATGGTATAGAGCTTTTTGATTTGCGTGGTGTTGGTGGCCTCGATTGCTCTTTTCTGTTTTTCGTATTCTTCCTGTTCGAGCTGTGCAATGTCCGTAACTACTGCACCAAGTCGATTATGGTACACATGAATGTCGTTGATGATGTCATCCGTAAGATCTGCATTTTCTTCATAAAAAGAGAGAACAAGATTTGCTTGGTCTGCAAAACTCTTACGTTCATCGGTACGAGGCAATTTTTCAGCCAGCATCAGCAGGAAATCCAAATAGGCATTTACGCACTCCGAGTCTCCCGGAGCTTTATTCACCATGTTGCGTCCAATCAGCAATGCTTCCTGAATTTTACCAGCATCCTTGTATTCATTGAACATCGGATTCATAGCAATTTCCTTTCATTCCAAATCCCAGTTGTAGAGGTCACGAAACCATTTCCTTACAATGGGATATGCTCGAAAAAATTCTGAATACCTTTCGCCGCAGTAAGCGAAGTTTCAATTTGCTCAATATCGTAACTATCGACAGTTGTCTGCAACCGTTCCACATAAGCAGTCCACGCCTGATCGAGCTGCTCGGCTGCTTGGTCAAATGCAGTTTCCGTCTGCGCCCAATATTCATTGATGGCTTTTCTGTACTGGTCAGTAACACCTTTTTCTTCATAAGCGTTCACCAGCTTTTTAGCGACACTCTTTTCCCAGCCGCCGCCAAAAAGTTTCATAATGCCCAGTCCGGCACTAATCAGCGCACCTGCCACAATACCAATCGGGCCAAGGAAATTGGCAAACAACGCAATCTGACCACCTATGCCAAAGAGGAAAGCCCAGCTTCCAAAAGCAAATGCTGCATCAGCAGCTAGAAAAGCTCCCAGTCCTCCGATAATTCCGATTTTAGCAAGTGAAGATGCAAACGCATAACCAGCATCAAAGTCTGCATTAAGATTTGCTTCTTGAAACGAAGCCTGAACACCCTCCTGATAATCGCTCACATATTCTTTGACTTTCACAGACAACTGTTCCGATCTCTCTTTCAGCAAATCGGAACATTTACTTTGCATTTCATCCTGCAACTGGCTTGCAAATTGCTGAATGTCCTCTTTTTTATTTTTGATACCCTTGGATTTGATTCTTCGTGTAATCTCATCAACGGTCAGCACCGATGTGCAATACTTTGTGCATTCATTCAGAGATTCCCCGCTGAGAGAATGAATCAAATCTTTGATTTCACGCTTTTTGTTATCGTTCTCAGCAGTTCGTTCCAAATCAGAATCCTGAATATCTTTCAAAAGCTCAACGTATTTCTGCCGATCTTCGACAAGTGCCTCGTACTTTTGGATTTCAGCTTCCAAATTCGGCTCTTTTCTGGCAACATACGCCCGAACCGATTCTTTGCATTCCGTATCAACGATTTCAGGAATTGTCTCCAGAACAGCTTCTAGGTTATTTCTAAATTTTTCGCAGAGCGCAGGAATATCAGTTGTATAAGTAAAGAAGCGGCTCTGAATTACAGCGGGAGAATAGTCATAGCCAGATTCTTCTGCACGGCTTTTCCAATAGCTGTCCGACAGTGTAGACATATATCGCTCACAGCCACTCTTCAAAATATTAGCAAGAGAAATTTCATTGCCATTATCAACAGAATCCGCATGAGAAGCTACAACAAACAGGTTTGCCAACGGTTTAAGACCATTTTCGCCTTTTTTTCTCTAAAACAGGGAGCGTACGGACATTGTTCTTCAGATATTCAATATCTTCAATTCTCAAAAACCACTTGCCAGCGATAAGTAAATCAAAACATCTGCGTGTGCCGCAGTCTTTGCCGTAATAACATCATCACTTGCAGTTTCCGTTCCATAGCCCGGCAAGTCGATAATATCACAGTTCAAAAGAATCGGAGCATCAACGAAAACAACTGCGGAACCAGCCTCCGTCTTTAATCCACCGCCTTGGCGAGTAGAATAGGTTTCCAGAAGGCTTAAATCTCCTCCGGCAACCTTCCACTTTTCGCAGTATTTTTCATCATAAAGTCGTTTAGAATTCCAAAATTTCTCGTTGCCGCATTCTCTTTTGAAAATCCATGCTTCATCATGGATGAACGCAGGACGATCTTTAATGTGCTTTACATAAACTGCCGTTGAAGTAGTCGGTGTCCATTTCGCTGGCATTTTTTCAGCACCAATCAGTGAATTGATGAGAGTGCTTTTCCCGGTGTCCGAGCGGCCCACGATAGCCACAGTAGGTTTAACGAACTTCGACATGATGCCGATTTCAAGGTCGTCTATGTAATTTTTTTTTGCATATCATCGGGAATATCCATCTGTTCCAGCGCAGAATTAAGATAGCCTGACAAACTCTTTTTGGTAAAGTTCGTTTTCTCCCAAGTATCTTTTGCACTGATAGGTTTGACCCGCGGCTTTTCATAAGAAAGGATCGTATTGAAGTCCAACCCAGACTTGGTTGCTATTTTGACAATCAAGTCCATATCAGGTTTCCCGGTCTTATCGAGTTCCTGAACTTCCTGAATACTGATTCCGTAGAGATTTGCAAATTCCTCCTGCGTAAGTTTGAGCTTATCACTCCGTAATGATTTGAAATCCATATCGAGGCTCCTTTACGTTATTTTTCTCGTTCAATTACAAGCTTTCCCGGCGTGTAAAATTGAATTTTATACCAGGACAGTTCTTCGCCCATCGGGTTCATAAAGTGATTCACAACTGGCCCAAAACCCGTTACAAGCATCTTTCCAAGTGGATTTGCTTTCAAATCCAATCCATATTTTTTTCTTTACCGTATCCGCGTACGATGTTACAATCGTGATTTCCGGTGCCCTTTCTTTCAGAGCATTGCGCAGTTCAGTCTCATTTGCAACCATCTTCATAAAACAACCTCCTTAGTATTGGCCGTTCATACGTTCGATTTCCTGCTTCATCTCCTGCACCAGCGTTTCCGGTGCAGTCACCTTAACTTTACTGCCCTGACTGAGCAGCCACATTTTCACGCCTGTGCCAAAGACTTCGGCTTCAATGGAGCACACACCCTCTTTTTTCATCTACGACTTTTGCCATCGGGAACTTGTCCAGAACAGCTTCCACCGATGGGCCATAGTAGTTGAAGCTGATCTTCTGCGGCTCTCCGCCGAACATGAACTGAGTGCGGTTCTTATACTCGCCCTCTTTGAAGCGGTCTTTGTAGGGAACAGAGAACTTTTCACCGGTTTCCTTGATGGAATGCATCCTATCAAGCCGATAAATGGTTGGATAAGGATCGTTCTTTTTATGGAAAGCCTCTCTGGTGGAGTGGTCTGTGATAACAGCCATGAGATAGAAATAATACTCTGAGAACATCAATCCCACCGGCTCAACCATCCGTTTTACGATTTGACGGTCTTTCAGCTTCTGATACTCAATTTCCAGTACCGACTGATTTCGGATGGCCTGTGCCACCATCCACAGATTGTCCGGGTCAACGGTTGCATGAGCCGGGTCGTGATAGTGGAACAGTTCATTGCTGATAAACCACTCAATGTCGCTTTTTTTTCTTTCTGAGACACACAAAGGTTCAGGATGATTTGCAACTGCTTCTCGACCTGCTCTTTGGTAAAAGCTCGGCTTTCCAGCAGAATCTTGCATAGGGCCAACACTTCACCTTTGGAAAGCTGCTCGATCTCCTGTGTGACCAGACGGTAGCCATTTTCTTTCTTGTCGTACTCGATTTTTCGTACGATTCCTTCTTTGGCACACTGTTCCGAAAGAAAATCCCGGATGCTGTCGATGTCTCTCTGGATAGAACGGATGTTCACATGGTACTGCTCTGCGGCCTGTTGCTTATTGATGAGCTTACCAGAAAGAAAATCCTGATAAAGTTCCAAAACACGGGTCGTTTTTAAGGTGTCTGCTGTCATTGGTTTGCCCTCCTCTTCGGTTCAGCCCCATTATAGCAACCGTGGTGGACAGGCATTGTCTATCTTCTTCTTTGTCTATCAAAAAGTTTTTGGTTCTAAAATCTGTGCGAGATTTCTAAAAAGGGTTTGATTGCTACGATATATACTATTAAAAGTATACGACTAATGCAATTAACGGTCAAGCCTTGGAACAATAAAATCGTAAGTAATCACTACGATTTGTACAAGGAGGTCAACCATGGAACGAGAGAAGCCCACATTTGATATTCTGGGCCGCATAGAGAAAGAACGTGCTGCCCGCAACTGGTCTGAGTATGCCCTTGCAGAAAACTCTGGCCTGACCCAATCCACCATCTCAACATGGCGGAGAAGAAATCTCCAACCCAATGTTGCTTCCATCGAGAAGATCTGTTCGGGCTTCGGCATCACGCTTTCCCAGTTCTTTCAGGAGGAGGACTCTGTTTATCTGACGAAGGAGCAAAAGAAGCTTCTTGATCTCTGGGCTAAGCTCTCTCCTGTTCAAAGAGAGGCAGTTACTAAAATGCTGTGTGCTTTCCTGTATATAGAGGAAGAACCCTGAGTTTCAACTGCATATTGCCAGATAAAAGCGGCCAAGCCTCAAAAAAAGCTTGACCGCTTTATCCTTTTGAATAATAGGGTTTAGATACAGGATTCCCGGATTTTTGCCAGATCACTGTTCAGCAGCGTTTCATGTTCCAGAAGCTCTTTCTGGACAGCAAGTAGGAAATCTCTGTTATCATAGAGGATTTTGTAGGCTCTGCGGTATAACTCTTCCATCTTAGCTGCTTTTATAGCTTCGCTACTGAAAAGTCTTGTCTCCGACATTCTATTATCCTCTCCGCAATCTTTCCCATTGGAGACTAACTATTAAAAGTCAAGCCCCAAAATGAAAAAATCCCTAAAATCCGTCAACCATTCGCTGCCCATGACAAACAGCATTCAAATGCTGGTCTTGGGACAGCGAGGGCGACGGAGAGAATAACAAAAAAGCCCAGCTAACCCTCGCAAAAACAGGATAGCATTTGAATGCTTCGGTTGTCAAGGGTTCGCTGCGCCAGCTAAGTTGTTCTTGGATTTCGCTCAGGCTCTGGAGAAAATCAAGCAGCCGTAAGATACGCTTTTCCAGACTTTTGCAAGGCATAGATCAGCCGCACGAGTTTCTTCATGGCATGGGACAGGGCAACATTGTAGTGCTTTCCTTCAGCACGTTTCTTGGCAAGATATTCAGCAAAGACGGGATTCCAGTGGCAGACGTACTTGGTTGCGTTGTAGAGAGCGTATCGCAGATAGCGAGAACCGCGTTTTTCCATGTGAGCATAGCAGTTTGTGAGTTTGCCTGACTGGTATGTAGACGGAGAGCAGCCAGCGTAAGCAAGGACTTTGTCAGGAGAATCAAAGTTGGAAAAATCACCGATTTCAGCCAGAATCATGGCTGCTGACTGGATACCGACACCGGGAATAGAAAGAATCGGTGGATTCAGTTCATCCATGATTTTCTGAATAGAAACTTCAATTTCATCAATCTCGGAGGAGGTGAGTCCTTAATGAGTTTAATGGTGTGCTTCAATTCTAGAGATTTGGCAGACATGACAGAACCAATGGAAGTTCTGGCGGCCTCTCGAATCTGGATGGCCTTTTCTTTTTCGTAGCGTCCCTTGGACGCTGTTGCAAGAAGATTTGTCAGCTTGGTGAGATGAATTTCTGAAATCTGTTTTGCACCGGGATATTCACTGAGGAGCGCATAAACCGAAGCAATATGGAGAGAGGTAACGAGCTTCTCCAGTTCTGGAAACAGAATCGTGACCAGTCTGGACACTGACTGCTTCAGCTTGGCTCTTTCACGAACCTTATCGAATCGGTATCTTGTTAGTGACTTTAACTCTTCGTTGTGGTATGCTGTATCCGTGTAGGACTTGAGGTCTACATCGGACAATAGCATAGTTGCAATCGTTCTTGCATCCACACGATCGGTTTTAGTTTTGCGAAGGCTGAGACTTTTTCGGTACAGGTTGGTGTGCAAAGGATTCATGACATAGACGGCCAGGTCCTTGTCAAGAAGAAATCCAAGAATGTTGTAGCTGTAATGTCCGGTAGCCTCAAGTCCTACTTTTATTTTGTCTGACTTTTGGGTACAGTTTCGAATCGTTTGAAGCAGTTGCTTAAATCCATCCATGTTGTTGGGGATGGTAAAGCAGTCAGCACGAACCATTCCGTCTGAATCAAGAATACAGCAGTCATGCTTATCCTTGGCAACATCAATTCCAACACAAACCATTTTGATACCTCCGGCATATTTATTTCGATGCTGTTCAGGACCACAGACTTCTTTGCGCTTGTAACCTCGTTCTAAATAAACCGTCTGGCGGTATCTAACTGATTAACATTTCAACAAAGAGGCTGTGGTTGGAGCCTCCAATAAACCGTCTTTACGGTAGGTGAAAATTACCAATCCACAGCATCCTAAACATTGTAGCATACCGCTGGAGAGCGGTCTATAAATACTACTCTTTTTATAATACGAGGGTCAAGATAAAGCGTGTAGTCGAATCTGCCGGGCCTCAACAGCGATGGCGGCATATACTTTGTGTCATTCGTTGTGGCAATCACAAAAAGGTCTGTGCTCTTTGCATCGTCAATACAGGCTTGTAAGCAAGCCCATTCTGGCGCATAGGGAGAGTTGGATTCTACATAGAGGTTCAAATCCTCCAAGAGCAGTATACTAGGTGCGGCTTCCTTTGCAGCCAAGAAAGCAGCCCTCAATTCATCCAGAAAACTGTTTTCCTGACTGGTTTTCCGAAAGACAAGAGACTTGCGGCCTGATTCTTTTATAAAGACGGTTGCCAGCAAACTTTTACCAAGGCCGGGGTCGGATTCCATCAGAAGCCCTCTGGGGATAGAAGCTCCTTTACTTTTATAAAGTTCTGGCCTTTTCAGTGTATCCAGTATCTGGCGTAGGATGTTTTTAGTAGATTCATATCCGATGATTTTTTCATCAAACTTGTCCATTGTTATAGACCTCCTTTGGTTCATCGTTTAATAATCTGGACATTCGTCATATTCGATACCTAAGACTTCCATCCGCTCTCTCGGTTTTTTCGGAAGATATACAGCAACCGAATATTCCCGGTTTTCGCAGCGCACTCTTTTCGATACAGACCTTGTGATATACTGCACACTATAATCATTCAGTATTTCATGGATTTGATTCCACTCATACCTACGGCTCATGTGGAACTTATTTAGATTCTGATAGGAAATAGTATCTACGATAACATGGATATGTGGGTTTTCTGTGCCGAAATGAATTGCATACGCAGCAATATAACCATTGTTAGCATAAAAAGACACTATCCGTTCAGCAATTATCTTTAATGTCGCTACTAAAGAATTCTCTTCTTTAGAAAATGAGATCACTCTATGTTTTGCTAAATCTTTCCAATGCTTGAATTGTCTCTTATGATTGAATTCCATAAATTGATGTACTGCCAAAGGATTTCTCATATACCAAAATGGAAAACCGAAAGGTTTACACCCAACAAATTGATTGTCGTTCATTATTGTCTTTTGAGGATCAAACGCATAACAAAGAAGACTGCAAACGTCTTGCTCCGTAGAATATTCAATCTTCTCACTTTCGTTCACGAATTTGATAATCGGCATATTTTTTTACCTCTTCTCTGATTTTATCGTATTCTTTTTTGATCAATCCAACATGCTATCTTAAAAATGCTGTCAGAGAACTTAGCATCCATTATATTCTGCTCTCTGTACAAGCTCTCTTTTAGAATTTTTGATCTCGGCTTTCCGCTTTCGTTTTCACGTTCTACTAATAATTCATATTCTTCTTCTGAAAGATATACGGTTACTCTATGCCTTTTTTCCACTTTCAAGTGCTCCTTTCTATTGATACAATTTTCAGATAGATAAGATAATTTTCACACAAGAATACCTATTAAGAATCATAACATCGGTGCAGCTTTCAGCCATTTTCAAACAATATATACTATTATCTAATGTTAATAATAATTATATTATTTTTAATAATAATATCTTGTATTTATATTATCTTATCTTATAAAACAAAGGGAGCTCCGCTCCCAACAGGTGTGGCAAAATGTGTGTGTGTCCCCACATCATTCGCTCGACCCGAAATAGCCTACTGTCATTCAGCTATTTATCTTAATGTTAGTGCTGTTAATAAAGATTAAATTTCACCTTCTTTCCTCTCCACACATTATCCAGCATTAACACCAAGATTATTTTTATGTACACCTCATTATCAAGCATTATTTTCAAGCAACAGAAAACCCACATGGAGTCATTATCCATGTGGGCATTTTTCGTATTACCATCCAGCAGCTTTCATATGAGCTTCCTGCACAATATATTCTTGTACTGCTCTCTTTGGAATTTTCCATACTCTTCCAATTCGCATCGCCTTGATTTTTCCTGTCTTCAAAAGTTTATAGGTGGTGTTCATACCGCAGTTCAGCATATCAGCAACTTCTTCCGGGGTTATCAGGGTGTCGTAATACATAACGGCCAATCCTCCTTTGATGGGTTACTATACTGTTGCCGAATGTCAAATCACACCAGATACAGAGAAAGGGCAACCACTTGCGTGATTGCCCTTAGACTATGTCTTATGCGCTTTCCTTCTATGCCATTTTCGACAGTTTTGAAAAAATCCGCTTTGAAATTCTGCTTTTGTCTGGAGTTTTAGCTCTTTTTTTCAGTTCAGTTTTTTCTGAAAGTGTCGAAATCAGATGATTGACCAATCCGTCCTACTGTGTGCTTAGCACAGTTGAATCTATGACACTTGCCCAAAAACTCTGTGGTTCGCCCGTTGGCTCATAAGGCTCTCTATCATAAAACGCTCTCATAATATGGCTCATTGTAGAAATCAAGAACGATTTTCTTTCTTCTTGATCTCCTATATATTCAATGGGTTTAAATTCAAAAAGATTCATCCTTTCGCCATCATCTTTATTTATCAAATACGGTTTTTGATTTACATAATCGCTAAGTCTTTTGTTGCGCTCTTTGCATCCATCCCCGCATACATATAAAGAATCATTGTCACCTTTTTCAAAAAACAAATATAGTTTTTGTTGCTCAATGTTCCCGGTCTAATAATCAGCTTATCTGAATAAAACACAATCGGAACACAGCGTTTTTCTGTGAAATCAAATAGTCTCATATTGATTTCTTCCTCTATCAATCGTTTTCTTTCTTTGCTCGTCCCTTTCGGAATAAATTTAATTATTGACAAATAGTTTTCCAATTCTATGACTTCTCTACAATGATAAATCATTTCCTTAACAAACTGATTCATGACACGTTCGCTCCAGCTTGCTTCAGCATAATCACTTTTCTCGATTTCAAGCAATTCATTGAAAAAACTCTTATACAACTTTTTTCAACCGAGTTTTTCGTTGTCTTTGGTCAGTGCTTTCATTTTCATCATCTATTATGTCATACTCGGAATCCACTTCATGTTTTTCGTTCTTTTTTATTCTTTTTTCTATTTATCTGATACATTTAATTGATTTTTTATTAATGCCATCGTTCGGTTGATCTCGATGTATTCGTCTTCTTCTCCACCCTCATCTTCTATCATATCTTTTGCTATTTTTCTAATCACTGGTGCTAAAAAATCTTTTACGCTTTCTTGATTTATTGATGGAATATATCTGCACGGATACATCGTTTGGATATATCCATTTTCCTTGCCCTCACTCATGAGGATTTCATTTTCATACTTCAAAAAACTATCGAGTTTTTCTTTCAATCTCTGTACGTCTGCATCTATTCCGTGATTGTTTTTGTGGTCTCACCTTTTTTTTGCTTGTCACACATCAATTCCTTAAAAGGTACTTCTTCTGCTGATAAGTATTTGAGCGTCAACAATGCACATGCAAGCGCATTGCTATAAAAAACAGGTCTATAATCGTATATGAAGCAATTTAATCCTTCCCACGGCTCTTCTTCTTTTACGGCATAGAAAAGCATCTCATTCATAAACTTGTCTGTGAGCTTTCCATCCTCGCCCTTTCTGTCCCTCTGTATCAAAAAATTCCAACTTAGGCAATTTACTAAATTTGTCTGCTCTAAGTCCGCTTTAAGTTCATCCTCATTTTGGTACAGTGAAAAACGTTCCAGTCCAATCATTTGATTTTCTCCGTCATATCGTCACATTTTTTAAGATGTCACAAAAACGTAATTTTGTGACATCTTTTTTGTTCTGCGAATTTTGGTTTTTTGGTATACTTCGCATCACAGTGACGGACACCTCTCACGGGTAACCGCCCACTGCATCGCACATTGAGAATTTCATAGTGGGTAGCATACGCCAATGGAACGGTCAGACTGCCCACAAAAACATATTTGCAAAAGGAGGTTTTTACCATGAGTAGCAAATTCATAGTCTCAAATCGAGTTCACGATCCACCCAGAGATTTTACTTCTGTACCTGCCTGTACCTTTATCAACAGCAGTGGTCAGGAGTTCATTGATATGGAAACGCAAATAGATATAGATGCCAGAGATGCGGCCTACCGACAAGAAGTACACAATCGACTAGTTCGGCAACAGAGTGATCCTGCCCAAAAAGCTGAACTAAAAGCGTTCCTGGCCGAGTTTAATCACTTCGATAATTTTGGATTCGATGTAGATATTTACAAACGCCCTTGGATCATTAAGAAGCGGGCCCCGAACGACTCTCGACCAATCCGGCGGTCATTCACATCTTGCTATGATTTCAAGGCTATTGTTGTAAGGAAGATAGAGCGCGACAAAACAACCGAATGGATTTATGTATCGTTCCGTATTCCCAACAAACCGTCCGGAGCATTCTGGCTGGAGAAAGGCGATTTTAGTCCGAAGACGTTGCTGAAGAAGTTCATGGCTGCGGGTGGCCAGATCCATTATACCGAGGACAGTAAACGGTGGGCTGATTTGTTGGCGGCTTTCATCAGTGCAATTTTGGACACTGAACACCCATACTTGCTGCCTCCTGTTGGTATCAACTAGAGGATGGTCGCTGGCTCTATACGCCGCAAATGAAGGACACCTTGGCTACCTCGTTGTTGAACACCACTGACTTAGAGAAGTTGCCCTTGGCTTTGGTCAGGATTTTAGGAATCATCAAAACTAGAATTTCTGATAAATTTGAGGGCGTTCATCGTTTCTTTGCTCTTTTAGACAATGATGTTTCTACTTCAACAAGAATGACGGTTGACGACATACCAAAGCACTTCAATCAAATGCTCGATCAGCACGGCCCGGATGTCTTACTATCAGTCTACGGTGACAATCCAGGAATTGCCGCTACCGTTGGTAACTACCGTTCAACGACAAATTTTGCCACTCTGCTTACAAGGACTATGACAGAACCCTGGTTTCCGCTGTGCCTTATCGTATCTACGAACGGCATTACCGACTTGCAGCGGAAGTACTGTCTATTCTTGCCTCGTGAGGAAGATCATACAGCCGCACTGCCGCTGTCCGAAATCTTTAGCAAGCTGTGTGCCCTTGTTGAGCACAACCCAGATGCGTTTGAACGTATCGTTGAGCGGACTTATACTGCTGCCTTAGATTCCTTGGATGAAGAGTGCGCTTTCCGGCACGAGATTGGGCTTCTGAGCATTTCTTCTGCCGTTCTTTGCTGGGCATTAAAGCTCCTTAAACAACCGGATTTAGCACAAACAGCACACGAGGTCTGTCAGGCATACATAAATAATTGTTTATCCGAGTGGGACAGCTCTCTGGATTGCAACGCCAAAGAGATTTTACGCAGGGTACTCTATTCCGCACAAGAAGCCGGGGACATTCGTCTTCTCCGCTATGGAGAGGTCGATTCTAGCTATGATCCTGACCGGGATATCGTACAAAAAGGAGGTGACTTTCTGTTGAAAGGTTCCTTACTAAAATATCTGATTTGCGAATATGCACAGGGCTATAGTGCATCTGCCATTATTTCGAATTTGCAAAGTGAGCATTTGCTCTCTGAGTTCAGCACTGCCAAAAAAGATTCGTATTGACAACGGAACCTATGTAGATGCTCGACTTCTGACCTTGAAACGCAGTTGCTTGACCGAATATGAAGATTCTGATTAAAACAGGAGGGACGGAACCATGAGGTTAAAAATAGGCTCTACTTACCAAAAGGCTGTTACAATCATCGAAAAACTCAAGGAGGGGAACGCTTCCATTTTTATCTGTGGAAAAAGCGGAACCGGTAAGACCACCCTTTCTTCCGATATCATTATAAGGAATTTATTAGAGTCAGGTGTTCGAATCGTAGTCATAGATCATCGTCACGCTGTGTCTCTGCCAGCAGACTTAGAGCCTTATGTGCATCGTCAGGACGTGTCTCAAAAGCCACTCAAGCTGCATTTGTTTGGAACATCAGCAAATCCCGCAGATGCCTCTGCATCTTTCGTTGATACGGTTGCATCCGTCATCAGGCTATCAGATGGGCAAAAGCCGTTACTGCTATCCCTACTAGAAAAGGTTCTCGTGATTCACCTGCCCCGAATGAGGCATTGGAACGATTACACCTAGAAATCCAGAATTCCCGGTCACTCGCTGCACCCGGTTTGGAAAAAGCCTTGACTCCTTTATGGGGACAGAAGTTTTTCGAGAATGGCGATTTCGAGATTTTCTCCGGCATCACCTTGCTGGAATTAGATTCGTTTCCGCCATCCACGCAACACATCGTTGAAGAGGTGGTTTTTGCAGCACTGTTACGAGAAGCCACTCGCGAGGATTTCCCACCCACTTTCCTGTACTTGGATGAATTGAGTAACTTCCCATTGCACCAAACAAGTGCACTGGGAAAAATTCTCAACGAGGGTCGCAAATATGGTTTGTACTGCTTGCTGGTTGCCCAGAGCATCTGTAATTTTAAGGCTGGGCAACGGATTTTGCTTCAGCAGTGCAAGTATGCTATGTATTTCCAACCTGCTGATGATGAGATTCGTATGTGTGCCCGTTTCATTAGTTCGTCAGGTGGAACCAAGTTGACTTCCATGCTAAAGAGTCTTCAGGTTGGCGAGTTCCTAGTCTCCGGCCCGGTTTATGTAGGCGATTCTGACACACCGACCACCAAGCCGCTGGTCGTCCATAGTAAGCCACCAGAGGATGTCGTTCCTGCCAGTGATTCACCGACGATTCCGATGCCTTCTGACACCGAGCCAATTCTCCCACCAGCACAGATCGATTTTCTTCCACCACTGGATGAACTTGACGGTTGCGACGATTGCAATGATGAAGATTCCACTCAAAACAATGAGGTTGAGCCAGTCACAGAGGATGTCTATCCTCCCTTGCCAAGTTCATCTTGTGAGCTTTCCTCTGCCTCAATATCGCCCAGTAAAGAGGTCTCCGAGCCACCAAAGCAAGACTTGCCCACATCTGAGCAAATTATCGCATCCATCGCTTCATCGAACCGGCCTCGTTCTTGTTATGATTATTATAGTCCTGCATGGCCACAAACGCAACCCATTGATAGTTGTGTGGAATTTGATTTTAGCCACGCAGATTTTAGCTCCCTTGTACGAAAAGACGACAAACGCTTCGTCTTCACTCCAAATATCAAACCATAAAAATTTTACGTCAATTCAAACAAGTATAATTACTATGAAGCGTTGAACGCTTCAAACTACAAATATTTTCAGGAGGAAACACCTATGAAAAACAACAACAGCGATTTTATCAGTCTGACCGCAGCCGTCCGCCGTGCCAAAAGTGAAGGGCTGAATCTGAGCTATGCCAGCCTGCGGAGGTTTGTCGCCGAAGGATTCATTCCACACGTGCCCAATGGTAGCCATATTTTAGTATACTATCCAAACGTAGCCAATCTGATAAAGAACGGTGTGACTGCCGAACAAAGTCGAGCATATCAGCTTTCCCGTAGTCGAAGCTAATCCAACAGTCCGCCCTCGGTATCCTAGATGCCGAGGGCATTTTTTGAAGCAAATTTAGATCAATTGGAGGTTCAAATCTATGTTCTGTGAAAATTGCGGTCATCAAATCTCCGATACCGCCAAATTCTGCTCTGCCTGCGGTCATCCTGTTGGCACAGCACCATCCCCCGGTGTAGGAGCACCGCCTACTGTTCCAGCCAAGCGAGAATCGCCCCGGCTGAAAGCATCGTCTGGTAATGGAAGCATCTCTAGAATGTCCGGGATACGCCGTAAGCCGTGGCTGCTCCGTATGCCAATCCCTGACCCTCACACAGGTATTACAGTTGTAAAAACTGTCGGCACTTATGTCACCCGTGAAGAAGCCGAAGCGGTTCGTGCTGAAATGATGAAACGCCCTGCTACACCATATCAAGATTCCACCTTAGCAAAAATTCACGAGATCTTTCTGGAATCTCGTGAGTACAAAGCCGTTCTGATAAGGCCCGTGAACTGTATGATCTGGCATGGAAATACCTAAAACCACTTTGGTATTACAAAATTGCAGCCCTTTATGCACAGGACTTCCAAAACATCCTTGATAAAATGGCCGATGATGGCCTGTCTCAGAGCATGTTGGAAAAAGAGCGTACTCTTATCAGCAAGCTGTATCGCACAGCCATTGGCTGGCGTGTCGTGGATGCCAACCTTGCATCTGTCCTGAAAGTTGAGGGGCGTAAATCGCCGGAACGCGAAATCTTCACGGACGAACAGGTGACGCTGATCCTGAACCAAAAGAACACTCCCACCGGACAGATGGTAATTGCTCTTCTGGCCTGTGGAGTGCGTATCTATGAGCTGCTGCACTTCAAACACGAAGATTTTCACCGCACGGAATCCGGTGCTTATCTGATTGGCGGCTGCAAGACTGAGGCCGGACGCAACCGTATCATTCCCATTCTTGACTTCGGAATCCCGATTTTTGAACATGCGTATGCCACCTCTGTGGAAAACGGCCCACTCTTTCCCAACGGAAAAGGTGGATTCTGGAACGAAAAGAACTGGCGTAATCGCAAATTCTATCCGTTCTTGGAGGAAATCGGCATCCAGCCAAATCCTTACGACGAAAACGGCAAACGTAAACCGGAGTTTGCCGGGAAGCTCGCCACTTATACGCCCTACACCACCCGGCATACATACGCCAGCCTTTGTGACCGTGCGGGTGTCAACAAAGATATCCTGAAACGTGCTGTCGGGCACACGCCCAAATCCAAAACGCTGGATGAAGTCTATCTCCATCCGAAAGCGACCCAGATGATCGAAGCCTTTGATAAGGCCAATCAGCTGGTCAATGATGAAGTTCTGACCACAACGAAGGCATAACAACTTCAAAGAGAAAAGCTGCCGATCTGTGAGAATTTTTCTCTCATGGATGGTAGCTTTCTTTTTTTGTTTGCACAATCTGTGTCAGGTCTCATCGCTTCATTCTTATTTAAAATTCAGCGGTGGAACTTTCTCCATCAGATCCTCCACGTTGCAATTCAGCGCACGCGCAAGGCGAAGCAGCGTTTCTGCTTGTGCTTTGTTGATGTCCTTCTGTCGCTGTTCGTACTGCTGGATGGTACGCACAGGCACATCAGCCTGTCCTGCCAGTTCCGATTGGCTCAATCCGGCCAATGTGCGCATGGCTTTCAGGTTTGTTTCCGGCTTTGCCGCACGGTACAACTCGTTCATCTTGTCTGCAAACTGCCGTACATCCATCTCGTGGTAGGGCGTATACAGCAGCCGCACTTTCGTGATAGGCACTGCCTGTTCAATCTCCGCAAAGCGCAAACTGGTCAGCCACTGGTAATAGGCAAGAGCCCAGCCTGTCCAGTATTCCGGGCTGCGGTCGTAGGCATACGAGGGTTTCTGCATAGGCACGACTTCGCCCGCCTGCTCCAATACAGCACGGGCAAGTTCTACACCGGACAAGCCCACCAACACAGAACAATCCCCCTGCTCGAACCGGGCAGACAGTTCACTGGTCACAAACCACTGCCATGCCATCTCCAACGGATAATGCAGATCGTTGACAAGATAATCCAACATCCGGGCAAGATTTTTCTGTGCAGCAGAAAGATAGCTTTTATCGTAAGCGTGGATCATTGGGCTTCATCTCCTCGTCGAGAATCGTGGTAATATAAAGGTCTCCCCTCTGACGGCGGTTGCGCTCCACGTCAAAATATTGGCGGCGGGCTGTCTGGTCACGGAAGGCCTTTTTCTTATACCATTCTTTAGAGTCTGCGGTCTCATAGCCGAGAAATTCCAGCTGTTCAAAGGCCGCTTTGCTTTTCAGCACGAACTGCTGCCCCAGCTTGCCCAAGCGCATGGCATTGCACAACTGGCGGTAAGAGATTGCACCGTTGATAAAATCGGATGCAAAGGAAAAATAGCTGTCATCTGCCCTGTAGCCAATGATGATATCAGCAGACTTATAGTCGAGGTGAAAAGTGTTCATCAGGTATTCTTTGGCTTCTGCGGCCAGCGGGGCAGAAGTATCGAATTCGCGGTTCTCCAAAAGAATCGTCAGCCACTGCAGCATCGTGTAACCGGGAGCGTTCAAATCCAGAATGGTCAAACCGTCGCATTCGATTTTATACCGGTTAGCGTAGCCATTGTGGTCGATGCCAACGCCCCACTCTTTGGCCATGTTGGGGTTCTGAGTGCAGTAAAAGCCGATGCCATAGTCATTGTAGGGCTTGCCATAGCTGAACTTTGGCTTTTCAATAATATGATCCGAACCGTGATAAATTGTTTTTTCCACAGAACCACCTCCTCGCTCTAATTATACTCCCGCAGGAGTATACACGCAAGAGCTTTATATGAGAATTACGCTATGCACAACACAAGATGTTTTCTTTTCGCTTTGATCAACCCGTTCTTGTGCTTCCTGATGGATTAGAGTATAATGAATACAATGATATTTTCAGGATAGGAGGCATCATATGGGAAGCTATCTGAATCCGGGCAGCAAGGGCTTTCAGGAAAGCCTAAACTCCGAAATCTATGTAGATAAGACCGGATTGATCGAAAAGACCAATGCCGTTTTGAACACCAGACAGAAGTTCATCTGTGTCAGTCGTCCTCGCCGTTTCGGCAAGTCGATGGCTGCCGATATGCTAGCCGCTTACTATGACCGTGGTGAGAATTCCGCATCGTTGTTCAGTTCCTTGAAAATCCACTATGTGTCATCTTATCAGCAGCACCTCAACCAATATGACGTAATTAAAGTCAACATGCAGGAATTTCTCAGCATGACGCATAGCATGGATGAAATGCTAACAATGCTGCAAAAATATCTTGTATTTGATTTAACGGACCATTTTCAAAATGTCCGTTTTCGGGATAAAAACAACCTCATTCAGGTCATGAAAGACATTTATGCAAAAACAAATCGTTCTTTCGTGATTTTGATTGACGAATGGGATTGCCTGTTTCGGGAATACCAGCAAAATCAGGATGCGCAGAAGAAATATCTTGACTTTCTGCGAGCTTGGCTCAAAGACAAGGATTACGTTGCATTGGCCTACATGACAGGCATCTTACCCATTAAAAAGTACGGCTCCCACTCTGCACTAAATATGTTTACTGAGTATTCCATGACGGATCCCGGTGAGCTGGCAGAGTATTTTGGCTTTACCGAATCAGAAGTGTCTGCTCTTTGCGAAAAGTATCAGATGAGCTTTGAGGAGGCCAAAGCATGGTATGATGGCTATGACCTGATTGCGCATCGGCGGTCCGGAGATGAGCATTATTCCATGTACAGCCCTAAATCTGTTGTGGATGCGATGCTGCGGCACAAATTCGGCACCTATTGGAATCAAACCGAAACCTATGAAGCCTTGAAAATTTATATCCAGATGGATATGGATGGCTTGCAGGATGCGGTTGTCCGAATGCTGGCAGGCGAAGCCATAAAAATCAACACGGGCACTTTCAGCAATGACATGACCACCTTTGCCAGCAAAGACGATGTTCTGACCCTGCTGGTGCATTTGGGTTATCTGACCTACAATAGCATAGATGAAGCCGTGACTATTCCCAACAAGGAAGTCTCGCAGGAATATGTCAATGCCCTCAGCACGATGAACTGGCACGGTGTAATGGATTCCATAGAAGCGTCTCGCAGGCTGCTGGAAGCACTATGGGCGATGGATGCGGATGCTGTAGCCGCCGGAGTTGACAAAGCACATGAAGAAGTGTCAGTTCTTCAATATAACGATGAAAATTCGTTGAGTTGTATCATCAATCTGGCTTTCTATTTTGCACGAGAGTATTACACGATAGTGCGGGAGTTGCCTGCAGGTAAAGGCTTTGCCGATGTGTGTATGATTCCTCACAGGATGCATCTAGACAAACCTGCAGTAGTAATCGAACTGAAATGGAACAAGAGTGCATCTGGTGCACTTGCTCAAATCAAGGAGAAACACTATGGAAACGCCTTGAAAGATTATCAAGGGAACATTCTGCTAGTGGGCATCAACTATGATAAAGCCACCAAAAAACACGAGTGTCTCATCGAGAAAATTCAAAAGTAGCCGTTTCCACATCTAACTCGTTGTCTCTCTTTGGAATCTTTCAATAAAATTTTCGCCACTTTCAAGAAGAGCCATCCCCTCCACTGACAAGAAAAAGCCGTCAACGCATGAGAGAAATCTCTCACGTTTGACGGTTTTCTTTTTTACCCTAAAAGTACTCTTGCTCTGCGCTGTACCTCTTTTTCGATCATCTTCAAGCGATTTGGCGGCAGATTATAACGTGTCGCTCTGCGGTCAAAATGGAAATCCAGCAGCATATGGAGCATTGCACGGTGACGAGGTTTTATTGCACTCTTTGCAGCTGCAAAGAAATCATCGTATGCAAGCGGAAGCAGTGTGCGGGCATATTCATCAAATGCTTTCTGGTTGTCCCAAAGATCCGTTCCGCCCAGACTGAACAGCGAGTTTCCGTGGTCAAACAGCGGTGCGGGTGCCGCAATCGTGTTGGTCTTATTATCCACCAACACGCCAAAGTTTCCATAGTGGCGGTCTGTATTGCAGATGATTGCATCAAAGACCAGCATATCTTCCAGCGCATCCACAAAGTTCTGACCTAACGTCTGATAATACGCAAAAATTGCTTTTATTCCACCTTTGGACACAAGCTGTCCGATGGGAATATAAGAATACTCTTTGCTGGTGAACAGCTCACACTTGGAACAGAGCGTCTTTTTTCAGATCTTTTGTCAGGGTGTAGCGAATCGCATTCACGCCCATCACCTGCGCAACTTGATAAGCATACAGTTCCGAGTACGGTTCAAACCCCAGATTGCTGAACCCTGACGTGCCACCTTTATAAAGATAGATTTTTCCGTTTTGTCTGCGCCAGCATTTGGGCAGCATCCCGTTGGTCGAGAACTCCGGGCAGGATGCAAGCGAAGTTCGTATGCTGCTGCAATATCCTGTAAAGGCGATTACTGCCAGCACCTGACTGAATCGGTTATCGTAAAGATTTACTTTTTCAAAAGTATCCCCGGAACCCTCTGCATCCACCCAAAAGCAATCATTGAGTGAAAGACCTTTATTGGCTGCAATAATTCCAAGCGGTCGATTCAAAGAAAGCCCCACCTTAGAGAGCAGAGCATCTACATACGCTCGGTTCTTCGGAATTGTGCGATGCCGCAGCCAGCGTTCTACACCATCTTCTGATACAGTCAGATTCAAAGGTAGAAAAGAACGGTTTTCTTTGTAGACTTTTATAATATGGAGGCCAGTATCTGCACTGTCCATGTTTGCTTCAAAGGTAAACAGCGGCAAATCAAAATGCCGGATGGTGTAGCGCACAGCGATTTCTCCTTTCATCCATGATCTTTTCCTTTATTGTACGGCATCAGAATCCGAATGAAAAGCACCGTCGTCATTCTGCACAAAATTCAAGGATAAAATTTTATATCCAAAAACCACAAAAATCGGGTTTCCGGGGTCATTTTGCCGTTCCTCCCCGAATTTTGCTACAGATCTGCTACAAACTTGCTACAAACGACTGAAAAGGGGGCCTCCTACACGTTTCATTATCAATATGCAAAAGTGAATTCGTTTCACTTTTAGGCGTCAAAAAGCACGTAGATACAAGAAAAAAAGCCGCTTACCCTTTCAGGTAAACGGCTTTACGTTTGGTGGAGCATTGTCCACAGCACTCGAACCTAAAACCTCTTCACGAGTGACCGTCTTGGCGTCGTCCGTGAAGTTGAAATTGAGCACGACCCGGTCGTCAAAGACGTAGACTGAGTTGACAAAGGTATCAATGATCTGCCGCTGGTGTTCCGTGCTGCCCACGTCACCCTTGCGGAATTTTTCAAGCCAGAACCGAATCCACTCACGGGTCAGGACGGGCTTTTTCAGTTCTTCCTCCAGAATACTGGTGTTCAGAGCTTCTTTCCGGGCTTCCAGCTCGTCCAGCCGCTGCTTGGTGGTCGGGGTCAGGATGCCCTGTTCAATGGCTTCCAGAAGGTTTGCCAGCCGCTTCTCCGTGTCCCGGAGCTGCTCTTTCAGGACAGGCAGCCGGGTGTTCTCCTTCTGCTGGGCATCCATGACCAAATCTATCAGCCGTTCGATGATTTCATCGCTGAAAATCACCTTAATGGCGGTATCCACCACGAACCGTTCCAGCGGCTCCTTGCGAATGGCTTTCAGGTCACAGTGCGCCTTGCCGTGGCGTTTGGCGTTGCCGCACTTGTAGTAATAGTAGGTATTTCCCATGTGGCTGGTGCCGCTTTCGCCGCCCATCAGGGTGCCGCACTTGCCACAGAACAGCTTAGTGGTCAGCAGATAGCTCACATCCTCTTTTGCGGGTCGACCATGGGCAATCCTATTTTGCTCGAAACGCTGCTGCACCCGGTCGAACAAGTCCTCGTCCACGATGGCCGGAATGCCGCCCGGTGTCACGATGTCCTTATATCGGTATTCACCTATGTAACGGCGGTTCCGGAAAATCTGGAAGAAGCTGTTCTTGACAAAAGGCTTGCCGGTACGGGTGCGCAGCCCTCGCTCGTTCAGGGATGCTGCGATTTTCTCGGCAGGCCGCCGTCGGCGTACCGGGTGAAGATCTCCTGCACGATGGGAGCCGTTTCCGGGTCGATATGGTACAGCCTGTCCTCCTTGCCAATGGTGAAGCCCAGCGGAACCACACCGCCGTTATACTTGCACTGAAGGGCATTTTCGCGCTCACCGCGCGCCACTTTCAGGGCGAGCTCGGCGGAATAGTATTCCGCCATGCCGATCAGCATACTCTCCACCATAATGCCTTCAGGCCCCTGCGAAATGGGTTCCATGGCAGACACCAGATGGACACCGTTCTTTTCCAGCTGGTACTTGTAGTTCACGGCATCGAATCGGTTCCGGGCAAAGCGGTCCAGCTTCCAGACCAGAACCACATCGAAGATTTTCTTTCCGCTGTCCTTGATCATCCGCTGAAAGTCTGGGCGGTCATCCGTTTTGGCAGAGTAGGCACGGTCAATGTAGGTGCCGACCACGGTGATGCCGTTCTTCTCGGCGTAGTCCTTGCAGTCGCGCAGCTGTCCCTCAATGGACGCTTCACGCTGGCTGTCGGATGAATAGCGGGCGTAGATCACGGCGGTCATGGTTGCACCTCCTTGGCGCGTATTCGACTTGCCTTTATAGTATCGGGTCAAGCGCAGCTTGTCAACAATCTGCGAGCAGATTGAAATGTGAAAATTGCGAAACGCAGCGAAAAAGGTGAGAGCAAGAATCGTCCCGTGGCCACAAATTTTCAATTCTTGAAAATTCTTGCCCCTTTGGGACAGCTTCTTGTTGGGGCGTGCCTGCCCCAAACCCTGCTAGGAACGAGTACAGCAAACTGGAATTGTTTACTTCTTCATCTTAGGTGCAATAAGTAGCACGACTGTTACAAGAAAATATAAACCATACAGTAACCAAGTAATGGTATTGTTCCAAGGAAAACTCATTTCTGGATGGTTCAATGCAAACATTATAAATATAACAGCTATAATCAGCATTACCAAACCGACGATTCTTGATGTGCTCTTTTTCATGTAAATCACCTCGCCAAATTCTTATTTGTTGAACTAAGCCGAGTATACCATACTCTCCAATGAAAGAACACCCCGATATAGTGAAATTTTGCCATTTTTCTGCGTACGTGCGTACACGCTCCGCAGGGATTCTAAGGGGCTTGGCCCCTTGGCACACAGACTTTGGCACAAAGTCTAGTGTGTTACACCTTGTCAGAGGTGTACAGGCTCCCGGTACGCACGTACGCAGCGACTACCCCCAAACGCGCCATATAGGGGGGACGACCAAGTTCGCACAAAGCGAACTTGATTCCGCAAAGCAAAAGGCAGGATACCACCGTCATAGTGATACCCTGCCTTTGCTCGTTTAACGCTCTGTGTAGTCCTTCCGCAGAACTTCCGATAAACAAAAAACGTACCCGAACCCTTTCTCGTAAAGAATCGGGTTCGAGTACGAACTGTATGGTGGAGAATTAGGGACTCGAACCCCAGACCCCCTGCGTGTGATGCAGGTGCTCTAACCAGCTGAGCTAATCCTCCATATTGCTTGTGTTGTTCGTTCCGAACTGGAACGTGATTATTATAGCACGGCCTTTGCAGAAATGCAAGCCCTAATTTAAAATTATTTTACTTTTCTCGAAACGCTTTCTCCGGCTGCAAAAATGGTGCGCCGACCGCCGGGCGTGCAACATTACCGCCGGGCAGCCGCATCGGCTGCACCCTGCACAAAAAATGTGCGGCAGGCTGTTGCTCTTTGCCTGTAAATCGTGTATACTTGGGGCAGAAAGCCGTACAAAAGAAATCGAGGGATGAATATGACACTTCGCGGGATCATCACGCTGGTAATATTGGCTGTGCTGTTTGCGCTGGCTGTGGTCTGGATCTCCAGACAGGGCGGCTGGAAGGGCGAGGGCTGCAACGGCAATTGCGCCTCCTGCCACAGCCATTGCGAGGACCCGGACACCAGGAAGAAATAACCAAAACAGGGCTGCTGCACGAAACACGGTGCAGCAGCCCTGTTTTATGGTTGTGCCACAGAAACGACCGCGAGCGTTTCTGGGGCACTTTTCACGGCTGTTTGCTCAGAACGCGCCGCGCTGGGCGGCGTAGACAGCGATGGTGCTCAAAAGGTCCTGCAACGCCTTCTGGTAGGTGGTGCGGCCGATGTGCAGCTGCTCCAAGATCTCGTCCTCCGGGCGCTGCTCAAAAAAGCGCATTCGCAGCAGGTCTGCCCGCATGGGGTCGTGCGCCTGATAGTAGTCGAGGCCCTCATCAATGGCGCTTTGCCAGCGGCGGTTTTCCGGCGTGCGCGCCCAGTGCCGCTCGCCATACTTGCGCAGGGCGTTCCGGGTCACATCGCGCTGCTCCGGTGTCACTGGCGCTTCCCCCTTTTGGGCAGCTCCAGCGTTGCACTGCGCGAGAACCGGTTCTCGGCATCGAAAAAGCAGGCGTCCCGCTCGGCCATCGTCAGGCCCAGCATGGTGGAAAGCCGCTCGGCCTCGTCCAGCTTGAACTGGGTCTCGCCCAGCAGCTTGTGCCGCAGGGTGTTGCTGCTGATGTGCAGCACACTGGCCACATATTGCAGCTTGTAGCCGCTGTCCTGAATGTAGGTGTAGATCAGATTCGTGTTTGCCATGGCTTCTCTCCTTTTTTGTAGTTCGCTGCATTTGAAACAATCATTGGTTGTATTATACTCCGTTGTTGATTATCTGTCAACCTATTATTTCCAAAACGCGCTGTAATTGTTGATTTTCAGGAAATTTTCTGCTATACTCAGAATAGAAAACCGCATTTCATACCACAACACATAGTTTTCAGGAGAACCGTCATGTCTGATCTGTCCACCCGTGTCCGTCTGCGCCGGGAGCAGCTGGGTCTTTCGCAGGAGGAGCTTGCCCGGCGCATGGGCTACCGCTCCCGTTCCTCCATCACCAAGCTGGAAAAAGGCATCAACGATCTGCCCCAGTCCAAAGTGGAGGAGCTGGCACAGGCGCTGGAGACCACTCCCGCCGCTCTGCTGGGGCTGGACGCGCCCTGCGCCTGTCCCCCGGGCTTTGAGCCGCTGCCCACCATGGTGCAGGTGCCGCTGATCGGCTCCATCGCCTGCGGCACGCCCATCACCGCCGAGCAGAACATCGAGTGCTATATCGGAGTGCCCGCCGCGTGGCACGCGGATTTCGCCCTGACCTGCCACGGCGACAGTATGTCTCCCACGATATGCAACGGAGACATCGTATGCATCCGTTGCCAGCCCGAGGTGGAGCAGGGCGAGATCGCTGCCGTGCGGGTGGGCGAGGAAGCCACCCTCAAGCACTTCCACCGGCAGGGCGATGCCGTGATGCTGCTGGCCGATAACGCCGCCGTCTGCCCGCCCATGTTCTACGCTGGAGAGCAGCTTTCGGAGCTGCACATCGAGGGCAAGGCCGTGGGGCTTTGCCGCGGCCTATAAGATAAGGAGAGAAAGGAGCAGCCTGTGTTCGGCAAAAAGAAAATGTCCCCCTCCTACGACCCCGCCGCCCAGAAGCCGGTGCTGCGGTGCAGCATCTGCACCGGGGAGCAGGTGGCCGGGTTTCAGGATCTGCACACTGGCCATTTTACCGAGGTACAGCTGATCCGCAGCCCGCAGGAATTGCAGGCCTTCCGCAGCCGGTACGGCATCCCCGCCGACTGCCCCATTGAAAAGATCTATTGAGCAAGGAGTTCATCATGCAGCAGGCACCCGAAGCCATGACCCTGAAGGTCATTGCCCATATCCATACCGCCTTTCCCACCAAGTTCGGCATTCCGCGCCAGAGCGGGCTGGTAGAAGAGCTGCGGGGCGAGATCGTTTTCACCCCGGAATACCGCAACCCCGACGCCCTGCGCGGACTGGAGGATTTCAGTCATATCTGGCTGGTGTGGCAGTTTTCCGGCGCGGTGCGGGAAAGCTGGTCTCCCACCGTGCGCCCGCCGCGCCTTGGCGGCAACACCCGGGTGGGCGTGTTTGCCACCCGCTCCCCCTTCCGACCGAACCCTCTGGGGCTTTCCAGCGTAAAGCTGGAGGCCATTGAGCAGCGCCCGGACGTGGGGCCGGTGCTCATCGTGCGCGGTGCCGACCTGATGGACGGCACCCCCATCTACGATATCAAGCCCTACATCCCCTATGCGGACTGCCACCCGGACGCCGCCGAGGGCTTTACCGGGCAGACCCGTACCCACCATCTGGAAGTCTCCTGCCCGGAAGCGCTGTGGCAGACCGTACCGGAGGCAGACCGCGCCGCTTTGCAGGGCGTGCTTGCCAGCGACCCCCGCCCCTCCTACCAGCACGACCCGCAGCGGGTGTACGGCATGGAATTTGCCGGGCTGGAGGTGCATTTTACCGTGGACGGTGCTCAGCTCACCGTGCGGGACATTACCCTGTTATAAAAGGAGCCGTTCATGGAACTGCGGACTGTCAATACCTTTTTGCACATCGCTGAGCTGCACAGCTTTTCCCGCACCGCGCGGCAGCTGGGCTACTCGCAGTCGGCGGTGTCCTCCCAAATCGCACAGTTGGAAGCCGAACTGGGCACCCCGCTGTTTGACCGTGTGGGTAAAACGGTGCGCCTGACCGATGCCGGGCAGACCTTTTTAGGCTACGCCCGCACCCTGCTGGAAACTGCCCAGCAGGCACAGGCCGCCTTGCAGCCCGCCCAGCAGGTGCGGGGCAGTCTGCGCATCGCGCTGGCGGATTCCGTGTGCAGCACCTTTTTACCGGGGCTGTTGCAGCGCTATCATGCCCGCTGCCCGCAGGTGGAGCTGGTGCTGCACACCGCCAGCTCGGACGAGATGCTGCAATTGCTGAGCACCAATCAGGTAGACCTTGTCTACACGCTGGATCAGCCCCTTTTGCAGCCTGCACTGGTGCTGGCGGCAGATGTACCAGAGCCGGTGTGCTTCATTGCGCCGCTGCAGCATCCGCTGGCGCAGGAAAGCGTGCTCCCGCTGGACATTCTGCCCCGGCAGGAATTTCTGCTCACTGAGCGCGGCATGAGCTACCGCGACGCTTTGGATCAGTGCATGGCCGCCCGCGGCCTTGCCATCCACCCCTATCTGGAGCTGGGCAGCGCTGCGCTGCTGTGCCAGATGGTGGAGCAGGGCATGGGGCTTTCCTTTTTGCCGGAGTACATCGTGCGCAGCGCGCTGGCCGAAGGGCGTCTGGCGCGGCTGAACGTACCGGACTGCACCGTCATGATGCACCGGCAGCTGTTCTACCACCGCGATAAATGGGTGACCCCGCAGATGAATGTATTCATCGAGCTGGTGCGGCAGGGCGCACAGACAAAATGATTGGGAATGCCCGCCGCGTTGCTTTGGGCATATTCAGCGTAAAAATTATTTTATTTCGGGGTTCAGAAACGCCTGTGGGCGTTTCTGAACCCCATTTTCACGGGAGGGTTTTCCAAAACGAAAAACCGCCGAAGGTTTTCCTTCGGCGGTCTTTCGTATGATAGGAGGATCAAAAATGATCTTTGCTAAGTCTTAGTTCAGGATGGTCTGCTCGGTCTCGATGTCGAACAGGTGCACCTTATGGGGATCGAATGCAACGCGGACGGTGTCTCCGTTGCGAGCCTTGGAGGTGGGAGCAACACGAGCGGTCATCTTGTTGCCCTTGTACTCCAGGTACAGGTAGATTTCAGCGCCCATCATTTCGGAGACATCCACCTGAGCATCCAGCTGGCAGTCTGCGTGCTTTGCCATAAACTCGGGCTCGTCGTCGATGTCCTCGGGACGGACGCCCATCTTGATCTTCTTGCCGACGTAAGCATCCAGCTTGCCGTCGGCGGTCTTCTCCTTGGGCAGGGGGATCACGTCGCCGCCCAGGTCAATACCGTACAGGTCGCCCTTCTTGATCAGGGTGCCGTCCAGGAAGTTCATCTGGGGGCTGCCGATGAAGCCGGCAACGAACATGTTGCAAGGGTAATCGTACAGGTTCTGCGGGGTATCGACCTGCTGGATGATGCCGTCCTTCATAACCACGATACGGTCGCCCATGGTCATAGCTTCGGTCTGGTCATGGGTAACATAGATGAAGGTGGTAGCCAGCTTCTTGTGCAGCTTGATGATCTCGGTACGCATGCTGGTACGCAGCTTAGCATCCAAGTTGGACAGAGGCTCGTCAAGCAGGAAGACGGCCGGGTTACGAACCATTGCGCGGCCCAGAGCAACACGCTGGCGCTGACCACCGGACAGAGCCTTCGGCTTACGGTCAAGCAGGTGCTCGATTTCCAGGATCTTAGCAGCTTCACGAACGCGCTTGTCGATGTCGTCCTTCGGGGTCTTGCGCAGTTCCAGACCGAAAGCGATGTTCTTGTAAACGGTCATGTGGGGGTACAGAGCGTAGCTCTGGAACACCATGGCGATATCACGATCCTTCGGGGGAACGTCGTTGATCAGACGGCCGCCGATGTACATCTCGCCCTTGGAGATTTCCTCCAGACCGGCGATCATACGCAGGGTGGTGGACTTGCCGCAGCCAGAGGGGCCGACGAAGATGATGAACTCCTTATCCTGGATCTCCAGGTTGAAGTCGGTAACAGACGGGGCAGTTGCGCCCGGATAGATCTTGTAGATGTGCTGGCAGCTAATGGAAGCCATAATCGTTATCCTCCGTAAATATTTGGTGTTTCACGCCCTTGACGGCGTGTTGTTTCGTTGGTACTATAATAGCAGATAATTTTGTGATATAAAATAGCATTTTATTGATTAGAGGTGTCAGATATTGCTGTTTGACTGGAACACCATCGCCGCACCGGCTGCACTGCTGGACGTGCAGCTTTCCGCGCCCCGCACCCTGACCGGCGAAGGGCTGTGGGTCTGCCTTGTTTCCAGCGGCAGATGCACGGTTTCCCTGCCCGGGGCGTCGGCTGCGCCCGCCGGCTCTGTGCTGGTACTGCCGCCGCAGTCCGCAGCGGCGGGGCACCTGATCTTAAGCCGCGCCCCGCTCACCCTGACCCCGGAGGATAGCTGCCACCTGCTGTGCGTCCAGCTGACCGGGCAGGCCAGCACGCAGTTTTTAAACGGCCTGCGGGAGCTGCCCTACCTTGCCAAAGGCGAGACCTGTCCTGCCGCCGCCGAGCTGATGGGGCGCCTTGCGGAGGAAAAGCCCACCCACAGCCGCGCCCGCAGCCAGCTGGCCTTTGCCCTGCTGTGCGAACTGGCAGATGCAGACAGCGCCGCGCCAGCCCTGCCGCCGCTGGTGCAGGCCGCTATTGAGGACATCCGCGCCAATTACGCCGGGCTGTACGGCGTGGAGGAGCTCAGCGAACGGCTGGGCGTCTCCAAAAGCCATCTGGTGCGCACCTTTACCGCCGCCGTGGGCGTGCCGCCGGGCAAGTACCTGACCACCGTGCGCATCGAAGCCGCACAGCGGCTGCTGCTGCACCGGGAGTACACGCTGGACGTGGTGGCCAGCCTGTGCGGTTTTTCCGGGGCGAACTACCTGTGCCGGGTATTCAAAAAAGAAACCGGCCAGTCCCCTGCACAATGGCGGGCACTGACCGGTCGCGCCGCACAGTCGCTTACGCCCGAAGAGACCATGCGGGGGAACAGGAGATGTATATTTAAGCTTTTCCGCTCTCTTTTCTGCGCAGCAAAAACAGGGTCAGCAGCACGGTGAGCAGTTCCGAGGCTGGGAAGGCAGCCCATACGCCCGGCATCCCGAACACCGCGCTGAGCACCAGCGAGCAGGCCACAATGGCCACCATGCCCCGGCAAATGGAGGTGATGGAGGCCTCTGCCGGGCGGTTCACTGCGCTCAGATAGCCCGCCGCCATAATGTTAAAGCCTGCAAAGAAGTAGCCCACAAAGTACATCCGCATCCCGGTGTGGGCGTACTGCGCCATCTGCACCGAGTTTTCGCTGTTGAACCAGCTTACAAGGGTATCGGTCAGGCCGAACACTGCGGCGTACAGCACCGCCGCCAGCACCAGCACCGTGCCGCTGCCCAGCAGCAGCAGTTTCCGCGCCCCGGCGTGGTCGTTCTGGCCGTAGCAGCGGCTCACCAGCGGCTGTGCGCCCTGTGCCACGCCGTTGAAGATGGCGGTAGCCACCAGCGCAAAGTTTGCCACCACGCCGTAGGCTGCTACGCCCACGTTGCCTGCCAGACCCAGCAGCAGAAAGTTGAACACCGTGGTGGTCACGCCGGAGGAAAGCTCGCCCACAAAGCCGGAGATGCCCAGCTGACAGCTCTGCGCCAGCAGCCTTGCCGAGGGCAGCTGCCGCACGAATTGCAGGGTGTTTTCCTTTTTAAGGAAATGGCGGCTGCAAATGGCGATGCTGATGATGGGCGAAACCGCCGTTGCCAGCGCCGCACCGGCCAAGCCCAGACCCATGGGGAACATGAAGATATAGTCGAACACCACGTTGAACAGGCTGCCGCTCAAGGTCGCCACCATGGCAAGGGAGGGGTCGCCGTCGTTGCGGACAAAGGCCGAAACGATGTAGTTGCACATAAAAAACGGAGTGAACAGCAGAAAAATGCGGGCGTAGGGGATGCCCAGCGCCACGATGCCCGCATCGCCGCCCATGAGCCGCAGCAGCGCCCCCGGGCGCAAAAACACCCGCCAGCATCCACGGGATGGACGCCAGCACGGCGCACAGGATGGCGTTGGAGAAATACCGCTGCCCCCGGGCATCGTTCTGCGCCTTGGCAATGGCGTAGCGGGTAGCCGAGCCCAGCGCGATCATGGAGCCAATGGCAAAAATAAAGTTATAAATGGGCAGGCAGAGGTTGAGCAGGGTAACGCCGTCTGTACCGGCGGCCTGCGCAATAAAATAGGTATCGGCCAGAATATAGCACGAGGTGCCCAGCAGGCCAAAAATATTCTGCGAGACATATTTAAAGAACTGTTTTGTCAGATCCATACACTTTTCCCTTTTTCCCTGTTTTTGCATACGTCTGGAAATTGTAGCATATCTGCCGCCGCAAGTCAACCGCAAAACCCGCCCATTACCGTATAAAAGAAGCAGTTGCGCACAGCGCCCTGCGGGTGTATACTGAACACTGCCGCACCTTGCGGCACACCTGTATGCAGAAAGGAAGAAGCCCTATGTCCGACAGGATCTTATTTTCCATCGGCGAAGCGCTGATCGATATGATCCCCTCCCGGGTGGGGTGCAGCTTTGACGAAGTGCCCGCCTTCAGCCCCCGGGTGGGCGGCGCCCCGGCCAATGTCTGCGCCGCCGTTGCCCGGCTGGGCGGGCGCAGCGCGCTGCTGAGCCAGCTGGGCGACGACCCCTTTGGTCACAAGATCGCCCGGGCGCTGGCTGGATGCGGCGTGGAGCTTTCCCATCTGGAATTTACCAGTAAAGCCAGCACCGCGCTGGCCTTCGTCAGCTTAGCGGAAAACGGCCAGCGTACTTTCAGCTTCTGCCGCAAGCCCTCCGCAGACCTGCTGTACGCCCCGGAGCAGATCGACCCGGGCTGGTTCTCGCAGGCCTTTGCCCTGCATTTTTGCAGCGTCTCGCTGGTGGACAGCCCCATGCGCTACGCCCATTTGGCTGCCATCACTGCCGCGCGGGAGGCGGGCGCCATCCTCAGCTTTGACCCCAATCTCCGCTTTCCCCTCTGGCCGGACCGGGAGCAGCTGCGTCAGACCGTGTGGCAGTTTCTCCCCCTGACCCATATCCTGAAGCTCTCGGACGAGGAACTGCCCTTCCTCACCGACACCGAGGATATTGAAGCCGCGCTGCCCGCGCTCTTTACCGGAGATGTGCAGCTGGTGCTGTTCACCTGTGGCAGCAAGGGTGCCCGCGCCTACACCCGCACCGCCAGTGCCCGCGCCCGCAGTCCCAAGGTAACGGCGGTGGACACCACCGGCGCGGGGGACGGCTTTATCGGCTCGTTCCTGTGGCAGCTGCAGCGGGACGGCGTGACCACCGCCGAGCTGCCAAAGCTTTCCCGCAAGCGCCTGACCGAGTATCTGGCCTTTTCCAACCGCTTCTGCGCCTTCAGCGTGCAGCACCACGGTGCGCTCGACAGCTACCCCACCTTGGCACAGATGGAGCAGCCGGAGGCCGATTTCCCCATGCCTTGAGGGCAAATTTACAGCACATTTTGTATTTTTTAATATTTATATGCTATATTGTATAAAAAATCCGCTCTTTCACCACCCAAAAGGAGGATCCCATGCCCTTTGAGTTTGTTTTTCTGGACTGGCTGTACCAGTTCCGCAACCCGGTAATGAACACGATCTCCATCTTTTTTGATTACGCCGGTGCTCACGGCGAGATCTGGATCGCGTTCACCCTGCTGCTTCTGCTCTTCCGGCGCACCCGCAAAGCGGGCTTTGCCATGGCAGTGGCGCTGGTGCTGTACATGGCGGCGGGGCACTTCTTCCTCAAGCCGCTGTTCGCCCGCCCCCGCCCCTGCGATCTCAACACCTCCATCACCATGCTGGTGGCGCGCCCGCATGGGCACTCCTTCCCCTCCGGGCACACCGCCTCCGGGGTGGCGGCTGCCTACGCGCTCTGGCTGCAAAACCGAAAGCTGGGCGCGCCCGCGCTGGTGCTGGCAGCCTTTATCGCCTTTACCCGGCTGTACCCCTATGTGCACTTCCCCACCGATGTCCTTGGCGGCGCGGTGCTGGGCATCGCACTGGGCACTGCGGCCTCCGCATTTGCAAACTATATGGCGAATCTCAAGAGTAAACAACAAATTGTATAAAAATTTTCGTGCTCTTTTTTATTCCAGCTGCCGTTCCCCTCTACGACCCCCCGTGAAAATGCCGGAGCGTCCGCAGACGCTCCGGCATTGCTCTATTTAAAATAATTTTTCCGCTGAAAATATCCAGAGCACAAGCGGCGGATATTCCAAATCGTCCCGCTTAAAATTATTCCTCCGGGAGCTGCACTTTCCGGTTCTGTACCGGGTCCCAGCACACCAGCTCCAGCCGACTGCCCGCAGGCAGGGCGGCGTCCGGCTTTGCCGCCTGCCAGCAGCGCTTGAGCGCCGCAGCGGCATCCTCTGCGCCGGGCAGTTCGGTGCACAGCACCGTGCCCTGCCAGCCGTTTTCCGTGTACAGGCTCAGTGCGCCCGCCTTGCCATCCAGAATGGCGGCGATGTCCTGCTGCAGCTGCGTGTACCCCTCGGCGGAGGCGGCGTACTCGCCGTGCCACTTTTCAAAAAACACCGAGAACTCTCCGCACAGTTCAATGAGCAGATCCTCTGTGCCGGAGGGGCTTTGCACCACCAGTGCCAGATCCTGCTCCTCCATATAGTCAAAGTCCGGGTCATCCCATGTGTGCACGGTGACTTGCTGCCGGCTGAGCAGCATCAGCAGTTCTCCCCCTGCTTTTCAGCGGTATCAAAATCGCCCTGCGGGCTGTTCCAATCTGTGTTCATCGGTGTTCCTCCGTTTATCCGTTGTGCGGGCAGAATTTCAAACTGTCCGCTCGCTGTCGTCTCCGTGCTTTTCCGCTGCGGCACGGGCCTTCTGTTCCTTTTTGGCGCAGTAGAGCGCGCGGTCGGCGCGGTCCTTCACTGTGACCACGTCCTCCCCGGAAAAGGCGGCAGAGCCAAGGGAGACCGTCGGCAAAATGGCAAACACCTTGCGCCGCTCTGCCAGCAAAGCTTGCATCGTTTTTGCGCAGCGGGCTTCGCTTTCCTCGTCCTTCAGCAGCACGCAGAATTCATCGCCGCCGATGCGGTAGCAGTAGCCGCAGCGGGCATAGGCTTTTTTGATGCAGTCCGCGATCTCGGCAAGGCAGACATCTCCCTGCAAATGGCCGTAGCGGTCGTTGATCTGCTTGAAGTCATCCACATCAAACACCACCAGCACCCCGCCGCTGCGGCGCATCTCGGCGGTGCGGTTCAGGTAGCTGTTCTGGTTCAAAAGCCCGGTCAGCGCGTCCAGCTGGTTCCACATTTCGCTGCAATAAATATAGTACAGCACCGACAGCAACGTGACGCACAGCCATGTAACGTGCAGCTCCGGCAGCGCGAGCTGGATCACGGTCTCCGCGCCCAGAAACAGGGTCAGCGGGTAGATCAGCGTGCGGCTGCGGTTCTGAAAGGCCGCCGCCGTGCGCACCGTAGCCACCATAAGGTACAGCATGGCGGCATAGTACATGGCCACATAAATATAGAAGTACGCGCCCCGGGCGTAGAGGTTTTCCCTGCTCACCGAGAACACCAGCCCATAGGGCAGCGTTGCCGCCAGAAAAAGCAGATACGCACCCTCGCAGCACACCGCCGCCTTGAATACACGCCGGATGATGGATTTTTTATCCAGCACATATACCAGACACAGCGGCACCGCCGGTGTCAGTCCAAAGCCAAGATAGTTGGACAAAATATTCAGCCAGCGGTAGCCCGGCGGTGCGCCGTCCACCACGATGGTGATGACCTCCAGCACCGAGATGCACGCAATGAGCGCAAAGGCCAGAAGGAACCCGCGCTTCTGCTTTTTATTTAAAGATTCGCTCAGCCTTGTAAGAAGACACATAAAGCCGAGCACAAAAAGATCAATGGTCGTTAAAATAAAAAAATATCTATCCATTGCAAGTTATACCGTTCTGTGAACTGATGCCCCGGACAGGGCACATACAATAGTATTGTATCACTCCACAAAGCTTTTCTCAACCGGGAGCTGCGGATTTACCTTCGCAGTCCATTTGCAGGGAAAATTGCAAAACGTTCTTTTCTCTGCATAAAAGTCCTCGGCAGAGAGGACACGCTAAAAATGCTTCAGCGCTTCCCGGACGGCTTTTTGCGGTGGATCTCCAGTTTGGACAATGCACATACCGTCTCGATATGCTCCGTATGCGGGAACATATCCACCGGGGTAAAGCCCTCGGCCTTATAGCCCAGCTTTGTCAGGGTGGCAAGGTCGCGGGCGAGGGTGACGGGGTTGCAGCTGACATAGACCACCCGCTTCGGTGCCATGCGGGCCACGCTGGCAAGAAATTCCGGGGTGGAGCCCTCGCGCGGGGGGTCCATAAAGATCACGTCTGCCTTCTCCCCTGCTGCGGCCGCTTCGCGGATCCAGCGGGTGGCGTCGGCGGCAAAGAAGCGGGCGTTCTTTACGCCGTTGTGCCTTGCGTTGCCAATGGCGTCCTGCACGGCGTCCCGGTTCAGTTCCACGCCCACTACCTGCTTTGCATGGTCGGCGGCGGTCAGGCCGATGGTGCCAATGCCGCAGTAGGCATCCAGCACCACCTCTTTGCCGGTCAACTTCGCGGCCTCCACCGCAAGGCCGTACAGCACGGCGGTCTGCGCCGGGTTCACCTGATAAAAGCTGCGCGGGCTGATGGCATAGGTCTTGCCGCAGAGGGTGTCCAGAATGAACCCCTTGCCGTACAGCACCTTTTCCGCTTCGCCAAGCACCACGCTGGTCTTGCGGCTGTTCACGTTCTGCACCACGGTGGTCACAGTCACGCCGCGCTGCGCTGCCTCGGTCAGCAGCGCCTTGACAAAGTTCTTGGCCCCCGGCAGCACCGGCTGCGCTGTCACCAGCACCACCATCACCTGCCCGGTGGCTACGCCCCGCCGCAGCAGACAGTGGCGCAGAAGGCCGGTGCCCTTGTCCTCATCGTAGGACTGGTAGCGGCAGGCGTTGGCGGCAGCACGCACCGCCTGCATGGTCTTGTCCAGCACCTCGTCCTGCAGCAGGCAGCTTTCCACCGGCAGCACCTTGTGGCTGTTTGCCGCATAGATGCCGGAGGTCAGTTTTCCACCCCAGCCGGTGGCAAAGGTGGAAATCACCTTATTGCGGTAGTGGTAAGGCTGCTCCATGCCCCGGATGGGGTGCACCGGGCCGTATTTGCCCACCAGAGCACGCACTTTTTCTTCCTTCTGTTTCAGCTGTTCGGCATAGTCCAGCCCCAGCAGGGGGCAGCCGCCGCAATTTTTGGCACGCAGTTTGCAATCCATGGCAGTTTCTTCCTTTATATAACAGATACTCTCTTTTCAGGATATCACAGGGCGGGGTGGATTGCAACCGCAAGCCGGTGCGTTTTTTGCAGTTTTCTTTTTTTTTTACCGCCGGGGCTTTACTTTCCCGCGATGATTTGCCATAATAGGGACAGAAAACGACCGTTTACGGGAGGGCTACAAGATGAAGATCATGGTTTTTGATGTAGGCGGCACCGAGATCAAATACTCGGTCATGGATGAGCAGATGCACCGCACGAACAGCGGCGCGGTGCCCACGCCGCAGGATACGCAGGCGCAGTTTCTGGATGCAGTCTACCGGCTGTATGCGCCCCATAAGGACGAGGTGAGCGGCATTGCCATGGCGCTGCCGGGCTTTGTGGATAACCGCACCGGCTATGTTTCCAACGGCGGAGCGCTGCTGTACAACACTGCCACCCCGGTGGGGCAGCTGCTGGCGGAAAAGTGCGGCTGCCCTGTCATACTGGAAAATGACGGCAAAGCCGCCGCCATGGCAGAGCTGGCAAACGGCGCGCTGAAGGACTGCTGCAACGCTGCGGTGTTCATCATCGGCACCGGCGTGGGCGGCGGCATTATTGCCAACGGGCAGCTGGTACGCGGGGTGCACTTTACCGCCGGAGAGTACAGCTTTGTCAACACCAACGCCGAGGCGTGGGACGCCCCGGACCAGAACATGGCCTGCCAGTGCAGCACCAGCAATCTGCTTAAATGGTACCGCGCCCGCAAGGCACTGCCGGAGGATGCCCCGTTGGACGGTCGGAGCTTTTTTGCCGCCGCCAATGCCGGAGAGCCGGAGGCCTTAGAGGTGCTGCGGCGGTTCTGCCACGCGGTGGCGGTGCAGATCTACAACCTGACCGTATTGCTGGATGTGGAAAAGGTAGCCATCGGCGGCGGCATCAGCAAGCAGCCCCTGCTGCTGGAAAGCTTGCGCAGCGCCTACGATGGACTGTACGCCTCCCGGGCGGGACAAGCTTACATGGAGGGCTTACCCCGCTGCCAGATCGTGCCCTGCGCCTTCAGCAGCGAGGCCAATCAGGTGGGCGTCGCTGCCGCATATTTTGAAGCTATGCAGAAAAAATGTTGATTTCCAGCCGGTTTCATGGTACTATATCTGCCGTGTGCTCTGCACGCAAAACACGAAACAAGGAGATTTTGAACCATGAACACTCTGCATAAATTTGCCGTTCTGACCCTCAGTGCTGTGCTGACCGTCTGCCTGCTGGCAGGCTGCGGCGCTTCCGCTTCCTCTACCGCTTCCAGCGCAGCCTCCTCTGTGGCTTCTTCTGTGACCGCTTCTGAGGCTGCTTCTTCCGCTGCCAGTAAGGCACAGGCCACGGTGGAGTTCACCGTTACCGCTGCGGACGGCAGCGTTTCCAGCGTACTGCTGAACGTAACCGACGGCGAAAAGCTGAGCACCGCACTGGCCGAGGCCGGGATCATCAGTCAGGAAGAAGCCGAAGCCGGCTTTGTGACCACCGTGAACGGCGAGACTGCCGACTATGATAAGGACCAGGCATGGTGGTGCCTGACCGACGCTACCGGTGAGATGACCACCGTGGGCGTGGCCGACATTGAACTCCACGACGGTGACAGCTATGCCTTTACCTACACCAAGGGGTAAAAAGCCGGTGGCGCTGCACACCCGGGTGCTGCGGCTGGTGCTCAGCGGCCTGATGGGCGCGCTGCTGGTGGTGAGCAAGCAGGCCATGAGCGGTCTGCCCAATCTGGAGCCGGTGAGCCTGCTCATCATCCTGTTTGCACTGGAACTGCCCCGGGAGACCCCCGGCGCCATCACGGTATTCATTCTGCTGCAGGGCGTGCTGTACGGCTTTGGCCTGTGGTGGGTGATGTACCTGTATGTCTGGTATCTGCTGGCGCTGTTGGCATGGCTGCTGCGCCGGATGGACAATGCCCTTGGATGGGCGGTGTTCAGCGGCATCTACGGTCTGTGCTTCGGCGGCCTGTGTGCGGCGGTGTATCTATTTGCCAAAACGCCCGCCTTTGCCCTGAGCTGGTGGCTCAGCGGCCTGAGCTACGATGCACTGCACGGCGTTGGCAATTTTGTGCTGATGCTGCTGCTCTACCGCCCGCTGTGCCGTGCGCTGCAAATGGCAAAAAAAGCAGCTGCGGGTATAAATAGTATTATATAAGCGATGGGGCTACTGCATTTTGCAGTAACCCCATCGCTTTATGCTTTATTTATTTTGGCAAAGGCCTGCCGGACATCGCCGGAGAAATACAGCGTTCCCAGTGCGCACACCGGGCCTTCGCCGCCCAGTTCTTCCGCACGCGCTACACCGGCCTCAATGCTGTCCGCAGCCTCGGCGGTGCAGCCGTAGGCGCGGATATGCTCCGCCAGCGTCTGCGCCGGCATGGCGCGGGGGTTGTGCGCCGTCACGGTCACGAACCGCTCGGCCAGCGGTGCCAGCAGCGCCAGCATCTCGTCCACGTCCTTGTCGGCCATGATGCTGACCAGAAAGACGAATTTCTGCCCGGGGAAGCGGTCTTTCAGGCTCTGCACTGTGGCGCGCATCCCGTGGGCGTTGTGGCTGCCGTCCAGCACAAAGGCCGGGCTGTGGCGCAGCAGCTCAAAGCGCCCGGGCCAGCTTACCTGCTCCAGCCCGGCGCGGATGGCACTTTCCGGAATGTTCCAGCCCTGCTGCCGCAGCACCCGCAGGGCGGTGATGGCCAGCGCGGCGTTGCGGGGCTGATAGCTGCCGATGAGCGGCAGCCGCACCCCGTCCAGCCCGTCAAAGCTGAAGGTAACTGCGTCCAAATCCCCGCCGGTGATTTGCAGCTTTGCAAAGTCCACCTCGGTAAAGGGAGCGTGCTGCTGTGCCGCCACCCGGCGCAGCACGGCGTCTGCCTCCGGTGCGCCGCCGTAGCTCACCACCGGGCAGCCCGGCTTGATGATGCCGGCCTTGGCGGCGGCGATATCCGCCAGCGTGGGGCCAAGCTCCTTGACGTGATCCATGCCCAGTGCCGTGATCACCGCGCAGGCAGGCTTTTCAATAACATTGGTGGAATCCAGCGTGCCGCCAAGCCCCACCTCCAGCACCACGATATCACACTGCTGCTGCGCAAAATAGAGCATTCCCAGTGCGGTGATGATTTCAAACTCGGTGGGCACATCCTCCATGGCATCGGCGGCGGGCTTTACCTGCTCCACCAGCTCCACCAGCGCTTCGTCCGGGATCTGCTGCCCGTTGATCTGGATGCGCTCGTTGAACCGGTTGATGAAGGGCGAGGTATACAGTCCCACCCGGTAACCGGCGGCTTGCAGGCAGGAAGCCAGCATTGCCGCCGTACTGCCCTTGCCGTTGGTGCCCGCCACATGGACGAATTGCAGCTTTTTGTGCGGGTCGCCCAGTGCAGCCAGCAGGGTGCGGGTACGGGTAAGCCCGGGCTTATGCCCCGCCCACTGCACCGCGTGGATGTATTCCATTGCCTGTTCGTAGTTCATAGATACTGCCTCGATTCAAGGAATAATATTAAAAATTTCGGAACACCGGAGCGTCGGCAGACGCTCCGGTGTTCCATTTTACGAGTCTCTTACTTCTTTGCCAGCTTCATCAGGCTGCGGTTTTCCAGCAGGATGCGCAGCAGCACAACGTTCACGGCGCTCAGGATGAGGGCGTTGGGGATGCGCACCGCCAGCGTTGCCCACGGATAGCCGTAAAACAGGCGCAGCGCCAGCGAGGTGATGACCATGGAGCCCACAAAATGCCCCAGCAGCACGCTGGCTGCAAGCCGCAGGTTGGTGGAGAGGCTGCTCAGCTTCTGCCACGCAAAACCCGCCACTAAGCCGATGGCGCCCGCACCCAGCGTGATGAGCGGGTTGATGGCGTAGCCCGCCAGCACACCGCCGATGATATCGGCCACTGCACCCACCGCAAAGCCTGCGCCGGGGCCGAACACCACCGCCGCCAGCAGCACCGGCAGACTGCCCAGATTGAACCGGACGAAGCCGGTGGAGATGCTCAGCACCCGGCTGAACACGATGCTCATGGCTACCAGCAAAGCCAGCATGGTCAGGGTACGCACCGAAGTTTTTTTGTCGTTCATTGTAGTTGTCCTCCTTAAAAAGGAACAGCAGGCAGGACGCAAAAACGCCCTCCCCTGTGACAGACCGCACAAAGGAGGGCGTGAATTCCAACAACATTCACTTCCGGGCAAAAACCGCAGACGGCTCTCGCCTGCACCCAAGTCCATGCAGCAGCGGGATGCAGACCCTGCACCGCGGTCAATACCTTCGTCCGCAGCACAACTCCCCGTTGATGCGGCACTTAACGCGCAGGGTCTTACTCTGTTGATGATGCCATTATAATCCTTTTTTTGCTGCACTGCAAGCACCCAAACAGACATCTTTGCCAAAGGAGCGTTTTTATTTTTTTGGCAGTGTTGTATAAACGTAGGACTTTTGCTTGCCTGTCTCCCTCTTTTCTTTTGGCGCAGAACGTGGTAAGATGAACACAAGATACCAAAGGGGAAACTGCCCCGGAAAGGAAATTTTCCATGAAATTCAGCGAAATGACCTATACCCGCCCGGACATCAACGCCCTGCTGGCACGGTGCAAGCAGCTGGCCGCCAAGGCCGCCGATGCGCAGGACGGCGACGCCCTCATTCAGGTGTACTACGAGCAGAGCCGCGCCTTTGCGGACTACACCACCGCCTCCCAGCTGGCCAACATCCACTACACCTGTGACACCCGCGATGCCTACTGGAAGGCTGAGCAGGACTTTTTGATGCCAACGGCCCCGCCGTGACCAACGCCAGTGTGGAGATCAGCCGGGCATTTCTGGCAAACCCCTATGTGGATGCCCTTACCGAGCACTTCGGCACCACCTGCGTAGCCGGCATGAAGAACGCCGTGCTGGGCATGGACGACCGCACCGTGGAGCTGCAGCAGGAGTTCAACGCGCTGGTCAGCCAGTACCAGCAGATCTACGGCGGTGCGCTGGTGGAGCTGGACGGCAAGCAGCTGACCATCCCCCAGCTGGGCCCCTACAAGGAGGATCTGGACCCCGCCGTGCGCCGCGCCGCCTACGAAGCCGAGGCCGGTTACTTTGACGCCCACCGGGACGAGCTGGACACACTGTACACCAAGATCGTCAAGAACCTGAATCAGCAGGCCAAGGTGCTGGGCTACAAGGATTACAGCGAGCTTTCCTATGTGCGCATGAACCGCATCGGCTACGGACAGGCCGAAATTCAGGCCTTCCGGGATCAGGTGGCAAGGGACGTTGTGCCCGAGCTGCAAAAGGTGATGGCCATGCGCGCCAAGCGCACCGGCATCACCCACCCCACCTTTACCGACCTGCCCATCATCTTCAAGGACGGCAACCCCAAGCCCATCCCGGGCTATCAGGCACGCATGGATGCCGCCCGCACCATGTACCACGAGCTCAGCCCTGAAACGGCGGAGTTCATCGACTTTATGCAGGACAATGAGCTGTTTGACGTGGAAAGCCGCCCCGGCAAGATGTCCGGCGGCTACATGACCAGCCTGCCCAGCTACAAGGCGCCCTTCATCTTTGCCAACTGGAACAACACCTCCGGCGATGTGGACGTGCTGACCCACGAGTGCGGCCACGCCTTTGAGGGCTATGTGGCCGAGCGCGACCCCAACGTCCTGCCGATCTGGAATGCCCCGCCATGGAGAGCGCCGAGATCCACTCCATGGCCATGGAGTTCCTCACCGCGCCGTGGCACCACCTGCTGTTCGGCAAGGATACCGAGAAGTATGCCCTGCTCCACGCCGAGGACAGCTTTGTGTTCCTTGCCTACGGCTGCGCCGTGGACGAGTTCCAGCACATCATGTACCAGAACCCGGACCTGACCCCCGACCAGCGCAACGCCGAGTGGCTCAAGCTGGAAAAGAAGTACCGCCCGTGGATCGATTTTGACAACCTGCCCTTCTACGGGCGCGGTGCAGGCTGGCAGCGCCAGCTGCACATCTACGAGTGCCCCTTCTACTATATCGACTACTGCCTGTCCACCATGGCAGCATTGCAATTCTTCCTGCTGAGCCTTGACGACCACAAGGACGCATGGGAGCGCTACCTCAAACTGGTGCGCCGCGCCGGTCTTGCCAGCTACACCGAGCTGCTGCAGACCGCCGGGCTGAAGGTGCCTTTTGCTGAGGGCAGCGTCAAGGGCATTGCCCAGCAGATGACCCGCTGGCTGGAAGAGCATCAGGTGGGCTAAAGACAAGCGAAAATCGTTTCGTGACAGCGGCAGGGCGTTTCGTGTCAGTTTTCTTGCTTTTTCTGTCGTGCTGCGATATACTGAAGCCAGAGATCCCCCTTCGAAAATGGAAAGGAGTGCTGACTTATGAGATCTTCCCGTTTGTTCCGGCGCGTCGTTGCCGGTCTGTGCGCTGCCGCCATGCTGTGCGGCGGCATGGCCGCTTCGGCTGCTGCGCCCGCACTGCCCGCCGCCCCTGCTGCAGTGGAGGCTACCAACGCCGCCCCCAGCGATGCCGAACTCAAGGCCGCCTTTTCCAAGTTCACCGTCACCTACGACGAGGAGACCGGCGGCTGGGATCTTTCCTCTCCGCAGGAGCAGGCCAGCATGGATAAAAAGTCCTGCGGGCTGTACCCCTATATGTTCTTGCAGGACGATAGCATTGCCTTTAATATGATCCTGACCTATGTTGGCAGCAAGAAGCTGGACATCAAAACGGTCAACGTATCTGCTGATGACGAGCTGTACACCTTTACCTGTGACGAGGAATACGGCGGCGGCTACGATCAGGATCTGGGCTGCTGGTTCGACATGGAGCTGTTCCAGCTGAGTGACGAGGAGGTCAGCCTGCTGAGCGAGTGGCTGAACGCCAAGAGCGTCACCGCCGTATTCGTTGGCCGGGACGGCACCACCCAGAGCTATGCCCTGACCAAGGAGAACCGTACCGCCATTCAAGAGATGGTCACCGCCTACAACCTGATGCTCTCCTCCACCGTAGAGCAGTGCGAGCCCATCCTGACCAGTCTGGCAAAGTAAACGCATTTCCAGAGTCCCCGGAGCGTCTGCGGATGCTCCGGGGACTTTTTGCACTAATTTTTTATTTTTTGCAAAAAAAGCTTGCAAAGCCGGCAAAGCTGTGCTATACTTATCGAGCTGTGATGTGCTGCTATAGCTCAGTTGGTAGAGCGCATCCTTGGTAAGGATGAGGTCTCCAGTTCGAATCTGGATAGCAGCTCCAGCTTAACCGCCCTGAAGTCTTAGGACTTCGGGGCGGTTTTCGTTTATCCTTTCAGCCATACTACAAAAATACCGCCGCACAGCTGTGCGGCGGTATTTTTTAATCCTCGTCGGGGATATTCTCTGCGTCCAGCAGATACTCGGTCTCGGTCTGCTGATCCATCTGCTGCTCTGTCCAGTCCAGCTGCACAGCGCCGCTCAGGTCCAGCGAATAGTCCTCGGTATACAGCAGACTGCCGGTGTTCAGGCTGCTTTCTGCCGGGCTGCGGGCATCCCATGTAAAGTGCAGCTTTTCCGGCGGCACGGTGCACTGCTTTGCCAGTGCGGTCAGGGTGTAGCAGTCCCGGGCAAAGGCGGCGGCGCTGTCGTAGGGGCCGAACAGCTCCACGGTCAAGGTCAGGCAGGTATCCCCCGGCGGGCAGGGCGGCGGCCTGCTGCAAAGTTTCGACCTGCGGGCCGCTCAGGTACAGCCTGCCGCTGATATCCCGGATGGCAATATCCTGCGCGTCCCGCTTACAGGCGGTGTACAGTTCGTCAATGGCCTGTGCGCTCAGACGGTTCATGGTCTGCTGATTTTCGCCGCTCAACTCGTCCCACAGCAGGGGCAGCATCGCCATGCAGAAGCAGCCCGCCATCAGCACCAGACAGACCAGCACGGACACAAAATCGTACTTCCAGCGGCCGGGGCGGGCGGCAAAGAACAGCACCTCGCATCCCAGCAGCACCAGCGCCACCGCCGGGGCAATTTTCAGGGTCAGCTGCACATCAAAGCCCGGCACGAAGAAATACAGCAGGAAGAGCACGCCCGCCGCAATGAGACACGCGCCCAAGGTCAGGCTGCCCACCCGGCGCAGGGGCTTTTCAGCGGGTCGTTTTTCTGCCGGTTTCTGCTCCGGCGCGGGCGCACTGCCCGGCTGTGCCGTCAAGGGGGTCTTATTCTGCTCGGTCATCGTCATCCTCCGCAGGGGTTTCGTCCTGCTCTGCACCGGTCACCGGTTTCCCCAGCAGTGCCGAAAGCTCCGGCATGGCAAAATGGGCGTCCGTGTCCGCAGTGCCCTCGGCATCCTCGGCATCCTCGGCATCCTCGGCCTGCGGCGCAGCCGTGTAGGCGTGGAAGTCCTCGGGTTCCTCCTCGGCGGGCTGCTTGCCCTTTTTGTTTTTCGGGCCGCGCACCAGCCACATACCGCACACGATCAGCGCCACGCAGACCACGATCTGCGGCAGGGCATCCAGCATCAGGTAGATGGCGCGGAAAACCGGGTTATCCTGTCCCCAGCGCCACATCACATCGCCCAGCACCCGCATGATGATGTTGTTGTAGAACACGATCGCGCCCAGCGCGATGAGCCCCCAGCCCACCAGCTTGTGGCTTTCGCCCATGAACTGGGTCATGCGGGCATCGTGCCAGTTAAAGTGCACCAGATAATCGTCCTCCGGGGCTTTTTCTGCCGCCAGCTGTGCGCGGAGGTTCAAGGTATCGAAAAAGCTGTACATATACACAACGATGCAGCCGACTACCAGTGCGTCCAGCCCCGTGGTGCTGCCTAGGATAATAAACAGGCAGAACATGGTGATGAGCGAGAGCCCCCGCTTCATATAGCCCTGATACATCTGCCCCGCACCGGGGATGCAGGCAAACAGCAGGGTCAGGATCCCGTTTTTCTTCATAATCAGTTCCCTCATTTCTCAGTGGTGTCTGCACTGTGGTGCAAAAGCGCGTCCAGTGCATCGGATAGTTTTTCAGTCAGCTGCTTTTTGTCCTCTATGGGCTTGCCCAGCGGGGCGGTGGAGGGCTGCGGCGCTTTGTCGTTCACCGGCTTGCCCAGCAGTTCCGGTTCGGTCTGTTGCGTGGTCTGCGGCAGCCATGTGTTCAGCTGCTGCCCGGTGTGCAGGATCTGCTCCAGCGTACCGGCGCGCCACAGCGTCAGCGCCAGCACGGCGGCTACGGTGGCCACAGCGGCGCGTCCCCATGTGTTCTGCATCAGCCGTATCCAGATGGTGCCCATCACCGCGCCCCGGGCGGAGCGCGGCGGCTGCTCCAGCACATCATCGGTCAGCAGGGCGGTGTAGCGGTCCATGCAGCGGTCGCAGTAGGCAAGATGCTCGGCGGCTTCCAGCCGCTGCGTTTCGTCCAATTGCCCGCCGACCAGTGCCTGTAAGCCTTCCTCACTCAGACAGCCTTTTGCGTCAAACAGTTCCATGTACGCTCCTCCTTTCACAGGGTATGCGGTCGTTTTGCAAGATCTGCTGCGCCAGCATCTTTTTGGCGCGGTAGACCTGCGCTTCCACCGTTTTGGGCGGGCGTCCGCACAGTCTTGCAGCTTCGGCCATGGTGTGCTGCTCCAGCAGCACCAGACGGCAGGGCGTGCAGTAGGGCTCGCGCAGATCTAAGATCATCTCCGTAAGCTCTTCTTCGCCCAGCGCCTCCAGCACCTGCTGCTCCGGCTGCATACCGGGCGGCGCGCCCTCCAGCGCCAGCACCTCGTCGCCGGGGGTGTTCATCTTGCGCACCCATGCGCTGCGCAGATAACCCTTGGCTTTGTTGGCGGCGATGCGCGCCAGCCACTGCTTTTCAAAGCCGGGCGGGCAGCGGTCGATGGCCCGCCATGCTGCCAGAAAGGTCTCCTGCGTCAGATCCTGCGCTTCCTGTACATCCGGTACCAGCTGGTGGCAGACCGTGTACACGAGCGCCTGATATTTCTGCACCATCGTGCTGAATTCCTGTGTTGTCAACGCGCTGCACGGCCTCCTTTCCGGTTTTGGATGCGCTGCTCTGCGCCGCCCTTCTGTCTTTAATACGAGGGAGCGGCGGCAGTTCCTGCAAAAAACTAAAATATTTTCAAACTTTTTCTTCTGCCGCAGATATGGTACAATAGCAGTATAGCACACAGGGAGGATTTTCGCCATGGCTTCTACCACCCGTCAGGCGCTTTTACAGGCGCTGAGCGCCGCCGAGGGCGCATATATTTCCGGCCAGCAGCTGGCGCAGCAGCTGGGGGTCAGCCGCGCTGCCGTGCACAAGGCGGCAGCGGCGCTTACCGCGCAGGGCTATGCGCTGGAAGCCGCCTCCCGCCGGGGGTACCGTCTGCTGGGCGGCGACCCCTTCTGCACCGAGGCGGTCGGCCCCTACCCTGCCCCGGTGCAGCTGTACGACACGTTGGAAAGCACCAACCGCACCGCAAAGCTGCTGGCGCTGGAAGGTGCCGCCCACGGCACGCTGGTGCTGGCTGGCGGGCAGACCGCCGGGCGCGGGCGGCTGGGACGCAGCTTTGCCAGCCCGGCGGGCAAGGGGGTGTACTGCTCGGTGGTGCTGCGCCCGCCGCTGCCTGCCGCCAACGCCCAGACCGCCACCATCGGCGCAGCAGTGGCAGTGTGCCGGGCGGTGCAGACGCTGTGTGGGCTGGAACTTGCCATCAAGTGGGTGAACGACCTGTATTACAGGGGCAAAAAGGTGTGCGGCATCCTGACCGAAGCCGGCACAGACCTTGAAAGTGGCCAGCTGGAATGGCTGGTGGTGGGCATCGGGCTGAACCTGACCGCCACGGCGGAGGACTTTCCCCCGGAGCTGACTGCCAAAGCGGGCAGCCTGTACCCCGGCGGCCCTGCCCCGGTAAGCCGGGCGGCGCTGGCAGGTGCCATCGGGCGGGAGCTGTTAGCGCTGTGCCCGGGCTTTGCCTGTCTGGACGAGTACCGCGCCCGCTGCTTTGTGCCCGGTCATTGGGTGACCGTGTGCACCGGCTCCGAGACCTACGCCGCACAGGCGCTTTCCATTGACGATGCCGGGCGGCTGGTGGTACAGCGGGAGGGCGGGCGCACCGAGGCGCTGCGCTGCGGCGAGGTGACTATTCGTCCCACTAAGACGGAATAAACGGGTACAAAAAGCCCGCCGGGCATTGTGCACGGCGGGCTTTGGTTTACAGTTTACTCTGCCTTGGTCTCGGGCTTTGCCTCAGCCTTGGCTTCCGGCTTTGCTGCGGGAGCAGCAGCGGGAGCGGCGGGCTTCACCACGGGCTTCGGGGGATTGGGATCGTCCTTCAGCGGGAACAGGATGATGTGCTTGGGGCACTTCTGGGCGCACATACCGCAGCCCTTGCACTTGTCGTAATCAATGCGTGCCACGCCGTCCACAACATGGATAGCGTCGAACTTACAGGTGCGCTCGCACATGCCGCAGGCAATGCAGGAAGTGGTGCACAGCTTGTTTGCCACAGCACCCTTGTCCTTGTTGGAGCACATGACCACCGGCTTGCGGGGGCCGCCAACGTCGATCATGATGACCTGCTTGGGGCAGATGTTGGCACAGGCACCACAGCCGGTGCACTTGTCCTTGTCCACCTTTGCCACACCGTCTACGATGTGGATGGCGTCGAACTTACACACCTTGGTGCAGTCGCCCAGACCAATGCAGGCGAAGGTGCAGGTCTTGGGGCCGCCGTACAGGGCTGCCGCAGCAGCACAGGTCTGGATGCCCTTGTAGTCGTAGGCGGGCTTGCAGTGCTCGGAGCTGCCCTGACACTGCACAACAGCCTTCTTTTCTACGGCGCTTGCCTCGCCGCCCATGATCTTGGCAATGGCAGCAGCAGCCTTGGGGCCGCCGGGTGCGCACTTGTCACAGGGCACGCCGTCCAGAACAACTGCCTTGGCGTAGTCGGAACAGCCGGCGTAGCCGCAGCCGCCGCAGTTTGCGCCGGCCAGACAGGCAGAAACTTCCTCAATGCGGGGGTCTTCCTCCACCGCCATGAACTTTGCGGCGGCCACCAGAACGATAGCACCCACAGCGCCCACGATGGTGCACAGGATAACAGCAGATACAATATTCATAGTCCTGTTCCTCCCTTACAGCGTAACATTGAACAGGTTTTCGACGATGCCGCCGAAGCCCATGAAGGACAGGCTGGTGATTGCAGCTGCGATCAGGGTGATGGGCAGGCCCTTGAAGGGTGCCGGGGGATCGCAGGCTTCCACGCGCTTACGCACGCCGCTGAACATGACCATGGCCAGCATAAAGCCGCAGCCTGCGCCGATAGCACAGATCAGAGCCTCGATGTAGGCGTAGCCAAAGCCGTGTGCAGCCACATCGGCGCCGTAGTCGCCCACGACCAGAATGGTCACGGCCAGCACGCAGCAGTTGGTGGTGATCAGGGGCAGATAAACGCCCAGCGAGTTATACAGTGCAACGATGTACTTCTTGAGGAAGATCTCGATGAACTGCACCAGCACAGCGATGACCAGAATGAACACGATGGTCTGCAGGTAGCCCAGACCAGCCGGGTCCAGAATGAAGATCTGGATGGGGAAGGTAACGGCCGTTGCCATGAACATGACGAAGATGACAGCACCGGACATACCAACAGCGGAATCCAGCTTTTTGGAAACGCCCAGGAACGGGCAGATACCGTAGAACTTCACCAGCACATAGTTGTTGACAAGGATCATGCTGAAGAAGATCGCAGCGAGTTTGACGAGCATCTTATTCCGCCTCCTTCTTCAGATTGTCAAGATCACAGCAGCTCTTGCGCTCGATGCGGGCGTCCAGCTTGCCTTCCAGCCACACACAGCCGGCCATCAACAGGCCAAAGCAGAAGAATGCACCGGGAGCCTGCGTCATGATGGAGACCTTGGCAACGCTTTCCGGGATCACCTGGAAGCCCAGCCATGTGCCGCTGCCCAGGATCTCACGGATGGATGCCATCAGGGTAGCGGTGAGGGTGTAGCCAACGCCCATGCCCACGCCGTCCAGTGCGGAATCCACCACATTGTTCTTGCAGGCGAACATCTCGGCACGGCCCAGAATGATACAGTTGACAACGATCAGGGGCAGGAACACGCCCAGAGCGTTGTACAGGCTTTCCATGTAGGCCTGCATGAACATCTGCACGATGGTCACAAAGCCTGCAATGATGACGATGTAGCAGGGCAGATGCACCTTGCCGGGGATGACTTTCCGCAGCAGGGAGATCATGATATTGGAGCACACCAGCACGAAGGTGAAGGCGGCGCCCATGCCCAGTGCGCTGGAAACTGCCGTGGTAACGGCCAGAATGGAGCAGGTGCCCAGAACCAGACGCAGAACAGGGTTTTCTTTGATGATGCCGTTGGTAAGGATGCTTACCTTGGACTTATTTTCTTGTGCCATTTCTTACCAACCTCCTTTTATGCCAGCTCGTTGAAGCAGTTGATACAATCATTGATGGCAGCAAACAGAGCGGTGGACGAAATGGTTGCGCCACTGTACGCATCGAAATCCTGATTCATCACAATGTTCTTGGTGCCGTCCATGCCGTCGAACTGTGCCAGGAAGTCATCGGTGGACACATTGGAGCCGATGCCCTTGGTCTGGGTAGAAGCATCTACCCAGATGCCGGTCTCGGCGCCGTTGGCGTCAAAGCCCATGATGACGGTCAGGATGCCGCCGTCAAAGCCCTTTTCCTCGGCCTTGATGGCAATGCCGCCATCCGGAGCCTTTACCACGCCGGTAACATTGGCGGTGGTGTAGTCGGTCACTTCTTCCAGCTCGCTGGCATCCGAAACGGAGGGCAGCACGCCGACATAAGCGGCCAGCGTGGTGCGGCGGGTGTTCTCCTTGATAACGGGAGCGGTCATGCCGTTCACCAGAGCCAGCAGCAGGCTGACGATCAAAGAGATGACGGTCAGCACAACAATGGGCTTACCGGTGGTTTCCCAGCTGGAATTTGCAGTCTTACTCATTTGCCAGCACCCTCCTTCGCTTTCTTTGCAGGCTTCACATAGCCATACGGGGTCTGACGGGTCAGATCATTGATGTACGGAACCCACAGGTTCATGAACAGCAGCGCGAAGGACACGCCCTCGGTGTAGCTGCCCCAGTAACGGATGGCAAAGGTAACGATGCCCAGGCACACGCCGTACACCAGCTTGCCCTTCAGGGTAAAGGGGCTGGTAACGTAGTCGGTAGCCATGAACACAGCGCCGAACAGCAGGCCGCCGCTCAGCACGGCAACCAGTGCGCTGTGCAGATCCTTGGTAGCGATCAGGTAGAACACGAACATGCTGCCCACATAAGAAGCAGGGATGGCGATGCTGATGGTCTTGGTAGCCACCAGATAGACAAGACCCAGCACGATAGCCAGTGCGCAGGTCTCGCCCAGCACACCGCCGTGGATGCCCATGAACAGATCCAGCAGGCTCAGCTTGGAGGGATCTGCCACAGCCAGCGGGGTAGCCTTGGACAGCTGATCCACCGCTGCATCCGGGAACACCCACTTATTCATGGAACCGGCAAAGCTGATAAACAGCACGATACGGCCCACCAGAGCGGGGTTTGCAAAGTTCATGCCAATGCCGCCGAACAGCTGCTTGACAACAATAATTGCCACCAGATCGCCGATGATCAGCTGGCCGATGGGCATACCCACGGGCACGTTCATGGCCAGAATGATGCCGGTGACCACAGCGGACAGGTCGCTGATGGGGTTCGGGCGCTTCAGCAGCTTGCAGTACAGCCACTCAAAAACCACACAGGCCACCACGGAAACGGCGGTGACCAGCAGGGCACGCACGCCGAAAATGATCGCAGAGGCAACCACGCAGGGGCACAGTGCAACGATCACGTTGGCCATCAGGCTCTGGGTGGTCTCATCACTGCGGACGTGCGGGGAAGCCGAAACAATAAGCTTCGTATCCATTACTTATTGCCTCCTTTTTTGATTTCGCCAAGATAGAAGGCCTTGGCCAGACTCATCATCTGGGTAACAGGGCGCTTTGCCGGGCAGACGAAGGAGCAGCTGCCGCAGTTGAAGCAGTAGTCAGCGTGCAGCTTGCCCAGCTCCTGCACATCGCGGGCGGCGTAGGCCTGATTGACCTCCACGGGCTCCAGACCCATGGGGCAGTACTCCACGCAGCGGCCGCAGCGGATGCAGGGGTTGACCTGTGCGGGCTGTGCAGCTGCCTTGCTCAGCAGGATCAGACCGGAAGTGGTCTTGGTGGTGGGGTAGGAAAGGTTCTCCACAGCGGGGCCCATCATGGCACCGCCGGCAACCACCTTGCCCAGCTCGCCCTTGACGCCCACATAGTCCAGAATGTCCTGATAAGCGGTGCCCACGGGCACAACAACATTCTGGGGTTTTGCGCAGGCATCGCCGTCCACGGTGATGGTACGCTGGACCACCGGCATACCGGTAGCCAGATACTTGCCCAGCGTGGAAACGCTGGTCACGTTCATCACGATAGCGCCTGCATCGGCGGGCAGACCGCCGTGGGGCACCTCGCGGCCGAGGCACTTCTCAATGAGGATCAGCTCTGCGCCGGTGCCGTAGACACTGGGCAGGGGCTTGACCTCAATAGCGCTGTCGTCCTTGGTCTTTTTGCACAGCAGGTCGATGCACTCGGGCTTGTTGTTCTCAATACCAATGATGCACTTCGGAATGCCGGTATACTGCAGCACAGCCTTGATGCCGCGGATGATATCATCGCTGCACTCCAGCATCTCCTGCGTGTCGCTGGTCAGCCACACCTCGCACTCGGAGGCGTTGATCAGTAAAGTATCCACCGACTGCTTGGGCTGCAGCTTCACATCGGTGGGGAAGCCTGCGCCGCCCAGACCGACCAGACCGCACTCGCGCACGGCGGCAAGGAAGCTGGCCTTATCGGTGACTTCCGGTGCCTTGACAGCCGGGTCTACGGTCTGCTTGCCATCGGTCTTGATGACAACAGAATCGCACATACGGCCATTGGACAGACGGAAAGGTTCCACTGCAGCTACCGTACCGGAAACGCTGGAGTGGATGTTTGCGGAGACAAAGCCGCCCGCCTCACCGATCTTGGTGCCGACGAACACTTCATCGCCTTTTTTGACCAGTGCCTTGGCGGGTGCGCCAATGTGCTGGCTCATAAGGATGCGTACCTGCGCGGGCAGAGGCATCGGGATAGGTTTGCTTGCAGCAGTTGCTGCTTGTCATGCGGCGTATGCGCGCCAAGCGCCGCACGTTTCAGCTTGTTCAACATGGATTTCAAATCCCCCATTCTGCTTGAATTGCCATCCCCACGCCCATGCAGGCGCACTGGTACAGGGACAGCAGCTGCTTAACACACTTATTGTATCATTTTGGCGCGGGAAGTCAACGACATCACGGCTCAAATGATGAATTTTCCTGAACTTTCTTATTCGTTTTCGCCGATTAGTTTTAACTAACTGCCGTATTTTTCTTTTTGTTCTCCCTCTTCTGCCGTTTGCCTTTACTGTGGGAATATGCTATACTATACCTAACATGACAGGCGGAACGTCCCCCGCTCCGCTCCCGAACTTCACAAGGAGGCACCAAACCATGAAAGTTCTCAAAGCTCTGCTCGCCGTCCTCACCACACTGGCTGTCGCCCTGACCGCCATTCTGCTGCTCTGGCAGGATAAAAGCGCCCCGCGCTATATCAAGATCTACGAAAACGAGCAGTAATATTTTTCTTGCAAAACAGCACCCCGGCCAAGCGGTAAAACCGCCCGGCCGGGGTGTTTTTGCGTTATCCGGCAGACCACACAAAAACGCCGCCGACTTTTTGTCAGCGGCGTTTGCTCGTATCAGTAGGTCATCACGACCACCATAAAGGGGCAGTTTTCCATTGTCGCATGGTCGGTGTTCTGCACAACGCCCACGCCCACAAGAGTGGCTTCCTTCTTGACCAGTGCATTGTTGCGTTCTACGCTTGCTTTCTCTGTCTCGTCTTTCCACTTCTTGCCTGCCCACGTTTCGAACTGGATCGCATCCGGGTAAGCGCCCTGCAGTGCACCAACACCGATCGATGCTTTTTCGCCCACCTTCTTCTTGCGGACTTTTGCACAGGCAGCACTATAATCCGTGTTGGTACTCGGATTCTCGCCGTACTTGCCATTGACGCCATCCAGCTGCACCTGTGCCATCTCCTTGGCGAACGCACAGGCCTGCTCGTTCAGCTCCAGCGGGGTGTTATTGCCGTAGTTCTTGCGCACTGTGTTCAGTGCTTCCACCACTGCGGCCACCTTCTGCGCCTCGGTCTTTTCGTCGGTGGGGTCTTTGCCGGTCTCGCTGCTGCCCGGCTTATCCGGCGCATCCGGCGCGGAAGGGCCGGAGGGCCCGCAGGCTGCTAAAAGCAGCAGCGCCATTGCAGCTGCAAGAGCCGCTGCCGTCCATCGTTTCCAAAGCTTCATCTGTGGTCCCCCGCTTTCTTCTTATGGGAGTGCGTTGCTCCCCGGTTTCATCTTATCCCCTGCTGCGGCGCGCTGTCAATGGACAGATGCGCCAAACTTTGCCGGAAAGTTTCGGCAAAGCGTGCAAAAGCAGGAACATTTTGAATGCGCGCCGCGCCTTCCGGGTTGCGGCACCCAGCATCCGCATCGTGCCTTGGGCGGCACTCGCATCTTGCTGGCCGCTGCCCCAACAACTCCTCCCTGTTTCCGCCACTGGCGGCGGTCGTCGTCGTTGCAGTGGAAAAATTATTTTTTATTCGCAATTCCGGAAAATCTGCCGATTTTCCGGAATTGCTTTTTCACAGGCGCGTCTGCACGCGGGCTTTTCTGCACGCAAAAAAGGCTGCTGCACAGTCTGTGCAGCAGCCTTTCGGGCTTAGTAATCCTTTTCGCAGCCAAGCAGGAATTTCATGTAGGCAAAGGTGCGCTCCCGTCCAAGGTCCCGCACCATGCACAGCAGCTTTTCCAGCAGCGCCCGGGTCTCCGGGTGCATCAGGTAGTGATCCTTGCTGCGCTGGTAGTACTCCCACGCGGAGGCATCGGTGTACTTATCGCCCAGATAGATCTGGCTTGCCGCCACCCGGTCGCACACCATCTCGCAGACGTAGCGCAGGGGGATCTTCATGCCGGTCAGGCCGGTCTTGGTGGTGCTGTAATCGATCCAGTATTCCAGATGATGCTTGTTGCGCCCCTTGTGGTGCAGCCACGCCGAGGTGTAGCCCTTGGCTGCGCGCTCGGCCTCGTTGGGGCTGTGGTCACCCTGATAATAGATGCACCCGGGGATGAATTCGGTGGGGCTGTACTTGCTCAGGTCGTGGGCAAGACCCTGCTCATACAACCCGCATTCAAAGCAGTATTTCATCACCAGCAGCTTGTGCCGGGTGATAGTCTCGAAATGACCCTTGATGTTCATGCTGTTATTCCCTCCACTGCACCGTGATGCGTCCCTCTTTCAGCCCGCGCAGATCATCACTTTCGGAAAAATCCTCCCGGTCCATGGTCAGGTTGGGGTTGTAGTAGGGGTCATGCAGGATGTTCTCCTTGCCGTGCACCTCGTACAGACGCTGCTGCTCGGCGGCAAAGCGCCGTGCCTTTACCGGGTCTTTCTCGTCCCCGCCGCGGCTCTTGCTCTCGTAGTGGGTCAGCTGGGCGTAGGGCGTCCACGCAATGCGGTAGCCCGCATCCCGCACCCGCAGGCAGAAGTCCACATCGTTGAAGGCCACCGCAAAGGCTTCGTCCAGCCCCTTTACCTCGTCCCACACGCTGGTCTTTACCAGCAGGCAGGCACCGGTAACGGCAGAAAAGTCCTGCACCGTGGCGGTGCGGAACAGATACCCGCTGCCGCCTGCCTTTTTGTACTTGTGGCTGTGCCCCGCGTAGCCCCCCAGCCCGGTAATGACGCCCGCGTGCTGGATGGTCTCGTCCGGGTAAAAGAGCATTGCACCGCACACTGCCGCCCCGCCGGGGTGAGCGCATTGGCGCAGAAGTTCAGTGAGCCATTCGCCGCTGCGCACCTCCACGTCGTTATTCAGCAGCAGCAGATATTCGCCGGTGGCGTATTTGCGGCCAAAGTTGTTGATGCCGGAAAAGTTGAAGCCCTTTTTCGGGTAGGTGACCACCCGCAGGCCGTCGTAGCGCTGCTGCGCCTTTTTATAGTAGGCAAAGGTGGCGGGGTCGGTGGAGTTGTTCTCCACCACGATCACCTCAAAGTGCTCCCATTCGGTCTTTGTCCAGATGCTGTGCAGACACTTTTCCAGATCCTCGGTGTGGTCCTTGTTGGGGATGAGGATGCTCACCTTCGGCTCGCCCACGATGTCCCACTTCACCCGGTAGGTGCTGGGGAACAGGCCGTCCTCCACCGTGCCGGTGCGCCCGGTGCGGGTCAGGTGGTCTGCCAGCGCCTTTTTGGCCGCTGCCGCAACGTATGGCTTGGCGTCTGCACCGCCGGAGGTAGACCCCGCGTGCACCCGCCAGTAGTAGAGCACCTGCGGCACATGGGCGGCACCGCCGGTCTTTTCCAGCAGCCGCAGGAACAGATCATGATCCTGACTGCCGTCGCATTCCGGGCGTTCGCCGCCCAGCTGCTCCCACAGCGCTTTTTGGAACACCGCCAGATGGCAGATGTAGTTGCAGCACAGCAGGTAATCCGGGGCGTAGTCCGGCTTGAAGTGCGCCACCATGGGGCGGCGGATGCTTTTGGTGAACAGTGCTTCATCGCTGTATAGGAAGCCGTCCGGCTCGCCGCGCTGCCGCAGCTGCAAAATGGCCTTGCCCATGGTGTACAGGGCATGGGGTGCCAGAATGTCGTCGTGGTCAGCCAGCGCCAGATACTCCCCCGTTGCCAGCTGCGCGGCAGCGTTGGTGTTGGCCGCGATGCCCTTATTTTCGATCTTTTTGTATACGATCTGTTGATTCTTTTGCTGATATTCCTTTACGATCCGTTCCACGTCCCCGTGGGCGGCGTCCGAAGCATCGGCAAGGCAGAGCTGCCCGTTGGGGGCCGTCTGGCCCACAAAGGAATCCAGAAATTCCCGCAGGTATTTTTCCGGGGTATTATACAGCGGGGTCAGCACCGAAATGGTGGGCAGGCCGCAGTCTGCCGCCGTTTTGCCTGCCATCTCTGCGCGCTGGGCTTCCAGCACCTTTTTGGCGGGCAGGTAGCGTGCACGCTTGCCAAAGCAGCGGCGCTTGACAAAGCCCGCGCCGCGCCTGACCATGGTGGGCAGGCCCTCTTCCTTTGTCAGCTGCACGGCGTAGCCGGCCAGCTCCTTGGCGCGTTTCAACCGTACATTCATATCAGACCTCGCCGCGCTGGGTCGCCTTGTAGGCGGCGCAGACTGTCTGGGTGTCCCCGTTCATTTTCAGGTGGCCGTGGCTCAGCCATGCCACCTTGGTGCACATCCGCTCGATCTGCTCGATGGAGTGGGACACCAGAATGACCGTGGTGCCGCCCGCCATCAGCTCCTGCATCCGCTTTTCGCACTTCTGCTGGAACAGGAAATCGCCCACCGACAGCACCTCGTCCGCAATAAGAATATCGGGCTTTGTGATGGTGGCAATGGCAAAGCCGATGCGCGCCACCATGCCGGAGGAGTAGTTTTTCAGCGGCACATCCAGAAAGTTTTCCAGTTCGCTGAATTCTACGATCTCGTCAAATTTTTCGTCCAGATACTTGGGCGAGAAGCCCAGCACCGTGCCGTTGAGATAGATGTTCTCGCGGGCGGTCAGGTCCATATCAAAGCCCGCGCCCAGCTCGATGAGCGGGGCGATGGTGCCGTTGACCGTCACCTTGCCCTTGCTGGGCTTGTACACCCCGGCAATGGTCTTGAGCAGGGTGGATTTGCCCGAGCCGTTCAAGCCCACAAGGCCGTAAAAATCGCCGGGCATAATGTCCAGACTGACGTCCTTTAAAGCGTAGAACTCGTCGTATTGCAGCCGTCCCTGCACCATGGCCAGAAAGTACTCCTTCAGGCTCTCATGCTTTTCCTTGGAAAGGTTGAAGCACATGGAAACATTGTCCACTTTGATGATCGGTTCCATTGTTCTCCCTCCTTAAATGTGCAGCACAAAGTGGTCCTGCGTTTTGCGGAACACCTGCAGCCCCACTACCATGGACACTACGGCGCAGATGCCACAGACAAGGAACATATTCCAATCCAGCGGGATGCCCCACATCACCGTGCGGCGGAAGCCTGTGATATACCAGTACATGGGGTTCAGTTTGATGATCTGCTGCATATTGAAGCCGCCGATGGAAAAGGTCATCTGGGTGGGGTCGTAGAAGATGGCGGAGAAATACAGCAGCGCCGTGACGAACACGCTCCAGATGTGCATGATATCCCGGAAGAACACGGTAGCCGCCGCTAAGAACATACTGACCCCGAGGCTGAAGAAGAACAAGGTCACCAGCGGGTACAGCGCCTCAAAAATGGTCAGGTGGAAAGGCGCGCCGGTAAAGATCATGACCAGCAGCAGCGCCACAAAGCTGAAGATGCAGTTCACCATGGCAAAGCAGCACTTTTCCAGCGGGAAGATATACTTGGGGATATACACCTTTTTCAGCAGCGGGGCGGCGCTGAGCACGCTGCTCATGCTGGTGGAGGTAGCCTCGTTGAAGAAGTTGAACAGCAGCTGACCGCACATCAGAAAGACGGCAAAGTTGTCGATGCCGCTGCCGCGCATATCCATCAGGCTGCTGAACACCGCCCAGTACACAAGGCACATCAGCAGCGGGTTCAAAACGCTCCACACCACGCCCAGCACGCTGCGGCGGTATTTCAGCTTGAAATCACGGCTTACAAGGTTCCACAGCAGATAGCGGTAGCGCCAGAAGCCATTCCACATTGCTTTGAGTTTTGCCACGGGCGATCACCACTTTTCAAAATACTCGAACTTCTGGGCGGCAAAGGGCTCGTGCAGCTTGTCCTTTGCGCTGGTCTTGTGCTCACAGCCGCAGTCCGGCCACTGCACGTTGACGGTGGGGTCATCGTAGGGGATGCCGCCCTCGCTGGTGGGGTCGTAGACATCGGTGCACTTATAGCAGAACTCTGCCACATCGCTCAGCACCAGAAAACCGTGGGCAAAGCCCTCCGGGATATAGAACATCTTCTTGTTGTCCTCGGAAAGGGTCACGCCCACCCACTTGCCAAAGGTAGCGCTGTGGGGACGGCAGTCCACGGCTACGTCATACACCTCGCCCTTGGTCACGCGCACCAGCTTGCCCTGGGTGTGGTTCTTCTGGAAGTGCAGCCCGCGCAGCACGCCCCGGGTGGAGCGGCTCTGGTTGTCCTGCACAAATTCCTTGTCGATACCGGCCTCTGCGAACTGGTCCTTCTGGTAGGTCTCCATAAAATAGCCACGGTCGTCGCCGAACACCTGCGGCTCAATGACCACCACGCCGGGGATCTCGGTCTGCGTAAAAATAAACTTACCCATGATATTGTACCTCTCTTTTTTTTTTTCTGAAAGCTTTTTCTTTATCTGGAAAAGTCTGGTTTTGAACAGGCTTTTACGCTTTTTTATGGTGCCTTGCCGTTTTGCGGCGCTTTTTCAGGCGGGAATGTACCCGCAGCACCAGTACGGTAACCACGGCTGCACCTATGGTGCACCCCACCGAGATGCCCGCCAGCACCCATGCGCTGCTGCCCGGTTCCACGTCCCTGGCGGCTTCCAGCTTTGTGCCGACGCTCTGCTCCAGCAATTCCGCCAGACCTGTGATCTCCGCCTTTACCCGCACGCTGGTGCTCTCCTGCTGCGCGCCGCCGTTCAGGGTGTACACCGCATACACGGCGGGCTCTGCGCCCAGCAGATACTGCTCCGGCAGCTCCAGGTCCACGGTCACATCCTGCGCGGATAAGCCCTCGGCCAGCAGCAGCTTCACCCCGGGGTCGGCTACGGTAACGGTGCCAAGGCTCTGCCCGCCGCCCGCCACAGCCAGCTGTGCGGTGACCGTGCCGCCGGGCAGCTGGGTGTAGCTTTTATAGGTGGAAAAGGCGTAGTCCAGCAGGGTGCGCATATCGTTATATTTATCGGTGCTCAGCTGGCTTTGCATGGTCGCGCAGATCAGCCGCACCCCGTCCTGCTCCGCCAGACAGACATAGCTGTACCGGGCGGTGTTGGTATAGCCCAGCTTGGAGCCCAGCACACTGTCGATATGGTAGCGGCTGGAGCCGATGCGGATCTTATCCTGCTGAGAGAAGTAGCGGGTCACCGGCTGGATGTTGGTGGGCTGCATGGTGTACATCTCGTTGCGGGTGAACAGGTCCTCAAACCCCGGCTGCTGCAGCGCCCAGCGCAAAATCTGTGCCATATCGTAGCAGCTGGTATAGTGGTCGTCATCGCTGATGCCATGGGGGTTTGAAAAGTGGGTGTGGGCAAGGCCAAGTTCCTCCACCTGTGCATTCATGGCCGCCACGCCGTCCGCGATGGTGCCGCCGCCGAAATACTCCGCCAGCAGGTTGGCGCCGTCGTTGGCGCTGGCCATCTGGGTGGCGTACAGCGCATCCACCAAGGGGACTTCTTCCCCTTCCCGCAGGGCAATATGGCTGGAATCCGTGCCCGCCAGCGAGTAGACGTCCTCGTGGGTCACGGTCAGCTTTACATCGTCCCAGTCCCCCTGCGCCTTCTCGCAGGCAAGACCAAGGGTCATTACTTTGGTAATGGAGGCCGGGTGCAGTTCCTCGTCCATATTCTGCTGCGCCAGCACAAGGCCGGTGTCTGCATCCATGATGCAGTATGCCCGGGTATTGGCCAGCGCCGGGCCGGCTGCTGCCGCGCCGGGCACCAGCACAGCGCCTATCAAAAGCAGCACGGTGCACAGTGCTGCGGTAAATTTTTTCATCTGGTATTCTCCGCTTATCCGTTTTATGCCGACAAGACATCATTTGAAGTATACCACATTTTTTCCCCGCTGAAAAGAGATTTACACATTCCTTTGTCCCAGCAGCACCGGTTGCAGCTGCTCACCCCGCAAAGCGGCGTCCACGGCGGCGGGCAGCAGGGCAAGGTCGGCCTTCAGGCTCTGGGGCTTGGCAAAGGGGTCGTCCTGCCCGTAGGGCACAAAGTAATAGTGCTTGCGCTGGCACAACCGCGCCATATTTTCGCCGGAGGCGCCAAGGCCGTCGTTGGTAGAGACTGCCAGCACCACCGGGCTGCCCACCCGCAGCAGGCTTTTGGCGGCAAGGGTCACCGGCGTATCCGAAAGTCCCGCCGCCAGCCGCGCCAGCGTTGCGCCGGTGCAGGGGGCGACCACCAGCGCCTGCGCCAGCCGCCGGGGGCCCAGCGGCTCCACCGCCTGCAGGGTGTCCAGCACCGGCTGCCCGGTAACGGCCTGTAAGCGCTGCCGCCAGCTTTCCCCGGTGCCGAACCGGGTATCCTGCTGCGCGGCAAAGCTCATAACGGGCAGCAGCGTCCAGCCCTGTGCCGTCAGTGCCTGCGCCGCGCCCAAGGCGTCCTCCAACGTGCAAAAAGCTGCCGCACACCGCAAAGGCAAGACAGCCCTTTTTCTCTATGATCATATCTTCTCCTCCCGCTCCTGCAAAATGGCTTGCACCGTGCGCGCCAGCGCCTCCCCTGCTGTTTCCGGCGCCCAGACCGTCGGCAGGCTCAGCGCGTGCAGCGCCGTGTGCCCCAGCCGCCGGGCGGCGGCAAAGTCCGTACCGCCGGGCTTTGAGGCCAGATCCACGATCAGAGACCCCTTCGGCAGCGCCGCCAGCACTTGCGTTGTCAGCACCGGCGCGGGGATGGTGTTCACCACCGTATCAAAGGCGGCAGCTGCGGCAGCAAGGTCTGTCAGCGACACCGCCCGCAGACCCAGTTCCTCTGCCATGGCCCGCTGCACCGGGCGGCGTGCCGCCACGGTCACCCGCGCGCCCAGTGCCGCCAGACGCACCGCAAGCGCCCGCCCCACCGGGCCAAAGCCCAGCACCAGCACCGCCGCGCCCCACAGGGTACGGCTGCGCCGTTCCAGCAGAATGCCGATGCAGCCCTCGGCGGTGGGGATGGCGTTATACACGGTCAGCTCCGGGCGGGCAAAGTAGTCCACCAGTTCCACCCCCGCTGCCCGGGCGATAGTCCTTGCGCTGTCCGTCACCTTACCGCCCAGCGCCAGTGCCCCGGGCTTTGCCATGCCCAGCAGCTGCGCCAGCGGCAAATCCGCCTGTTCCAGCGGGAGCGGCAGCAGGATGCAGTCTGCCTGCGGCAGCTGCTGCACGCCGCCCACCGTATACCCCGCCCGCGCCAGTGCACGTCCTGCCGCCGCCTGCCGGGCATCGCTGCCCACCACCGCAAACCGCTTTGTCTGCCTCATGTCGTCATCTCCCCTTTTCCGCTGTGCACCATCCTATGCAGGAAGAGGAAACTGCGTGAGCGGAAAGATGCTGACCGGCAGAAACAAAAAAGCTCCCCCTTTCGGGGGAGCCGTCATCGCGCAGCGGTGACTGAGAGGATTCTTATTTCAGCGCTTCTTCCAGCACCTTCAGCAGGTGCGGGATATCCAGCGGCTTTGCGATGTGGCCGTTCATGCCCGCATTCAGGGCGTTCTGCTTGTCCTCCTCAAAGGCGTTGGCGGTCATGGCAAAAATGGGGATGCCCGCCTTGCGGGGGTCGGGCAGGGCGCGGATACGCCGGGTGGCTTCGTAGCCGTCCATCCGGGGCATCTGGATGTCCATCAAAATCAGGTCATATTGCCCGGGCACGGACTGCTCCATCTTTTCCACTGCTTCAACGCCGTCTCCGGCGGTATCCACAAGGAAGCCCGCTTCCTTTAAGATCTCTATGGCGATCTCCCGGTTCAGGGCGTTATCCTCCACCAGCAGCAGGTGCTTACCGCTGAAGTCTGCCTTGGGCTGCGGGGCAGTCGTCTGCTCCGGTTGTACCCGGAAGGGCTCTGCCAGTACCTTGCGCAGCTCCGAGAGGAAGAGCGGCTTTTCGCAGAAAGCGGTCACACCGGCGGCGCGCGCCTCCTCCTCGATATCCGCCCAGTCGTAGGCGGTCAGGATGATGATGGGGCAGCTGTCCCCGATGACCTTGCGGATCTGCCGCACGATCTCGATGCCGTTCATATCCGGGATGAGCCAGTCGATAATATACACGCTGAAAGCATCGCCCTGCTCCACGGCGTACTTCGTGCGGATAACCGCCTCCTTGCCGGAGATGGTCCACTCCGGGCGCATGCCGATCTTGGAAAGCATGGTGCTGACGCTCAGACAGGTGTTGGTGTCGTCGTCCGCCCAGTGCCCGCAGCCCTTCCAGTTGGGGCAGCTGCTTGATCTCTGCCTTCTGCCCGCTGAGGGGGAAGCAGAGATTCACGATAAACTCGCTGCCCTTGCCCGGCTCGCTCTCAATGGCGATGGTGCCGCCCATCAGGTCCACGATATTCTTGGTGATGGAAAGGCCCAGACCCGTGCCCTGAATGCCGCTGACGGTGGAGCTTTCCTCACGGGCGAACTCCTCAAAGATGTGCTTCTGGAACTCCTTATTGATGCCGATGCCGTTGTCCTTGATGCGGAACTCATAATTGCCGCAGCCCTTGGGCGTGCCGGGCTTCTGAGCAATGCGGATGCTCACCATGCCGCCGGTGGGGGTGAACTTGATAGCATTGGAAAGGATGTTCAGCAGCACCTGATTCAGCCGCAGCGGGTCGGTGATGATATCCTCGTTCTCCACATCCATGGTATCAATAAAAAGCGACAGCCGTTTGGAACTGATGTTGGGCTGGATGATGGAGCGTTATCGTGCACGAGATCCGGCAGGTGCACTGCCTTTTCCTCGATCTTTACCTTGCCGCTCTCGATGCGGCTCATGTCCAGCACATCGTTGATGAGGGAGAGCAGGTGCTGGCTGGAAGTGGAGATCTTTTTCAGGTAGTCCAGCACCTGTTCCTTATTATCAGCATGGGTCGCCGCCAGCGAGGTGAAGCCGATAATGGCGTTCATCGGGGTGCGGATGTCGTGGCTCATGTTGAACAAAAACTCCCGCTTGGCGCGGTTTGCCGCTGCCTCGTGCCGAAGCGCGATCTCCAGCTTGCGGTTCTGCTCTTCCAGCTGGGCGTGATACTTCTGCTCCTGCTCCCTTTTTTTGCTGCTCCGCTAGCTTCATGGAGCGGCGGCGCAGCGTTTGCAGCACTGCCACACAGATCAGATAGAAGATCAGTGCCGTCAGCAGTGCGCTGCTGAAATTGCGGAACACCGATTTTTCGTCGATATAGAGATACAGATCAAAATTCTGTCCGTTGCTGTACATCCCGAAATAGCAGCCGGAATTTGCCCAGTCGCGGGTGTGGGTCAGAATGTCGGGCGCACCGGCCTTGCGGATGCCCTGCACCAGCGGGCTGTTCGTGGTGTACAGTCCGATGAGGCTCGGGTCGTTTGCGGCGATCACCTTGTTGTCCTGCACGATAAAGATGGTGCCGCTGATGTTCTTCGGGTAGCCGTCCAGCACGCTCTGGATGGACAGGGCTGTCCCCTCCACAAACTCCGGCGGGGTCACCCGGTACGCCAGCAGCACGGCGTCCCCTGCTGCGGCGCGGCGGGTGGCAACATCCACCGCCGTGCCATCCTGTAACAGAATGCGCTTGAGGTAGGTCTTTTGCGGGTTTTGCAGCACGTTCAGCGCGGCTTGCTCTCGCAGCGATTCCGCAAACTGCGCATAGCCGATATTACCATCCGTATATTCGCACAGTGATTCTCCATTTTCGTCCAGCACGGCAATGCCGGTAAGCCAGAGGGGCTCCGTTTCTGCCCGGAGGCTTTCGGGGTCGTAGAGATCCAAGGTATCATTTTCGGCCAGCTGCCGCACCGAGACCGCCATCCGGCGCAGCGACTTTGCGGTGATGGTATCGTTATATTTTTCGTAGCTGGTGGACTGCACCTTTACAAAGTTGATGGTGCGGTCAAAGTATTCCTCGGTAGCGCGCATGGACTCCCGCCCGGAGAAGAGGGTCACTGCCAGCAAAAGCAGCACGCCCATCAGCAGGTAGAGCGCCGCCACCCGCATATTGGGCGTGAACGTTTTCTTGTTACGGTTCAAGGGCGTCCACCTCCAGATATTTTTCCGGGTCCGGCAGATATTTGCCTACGATCTGCTTCATCGTGCCGTCGGCGCGCATGGCGGCAAAGGTCTCGGTCAGCTTTTCGTCCAGCCCGCGGGTGTCGTTCAGCGCAAAGGCCACGCCGATGCCGGTGACCAGCAGCGGCTCCTCCAGAATGCGGAAATTGGCATTGCATTGCATCCTGCATATACCGCAAAATGGCGGCCTCGTGGGCGGCAATGGCGTCCACATAGCCGCAGTTCAACATGGCGTACTGCACGCTGCGGTCCTCGGCGCTCAGCAGTTCACCAAACTGCGGGATGCGGGGGTCGGTGCCGGCGAGGAAGATTTCCTCCGGCTTGGTGGTGCTTTGCACCATCATGGTCTTGCCCGCAAGGTCGGCAAGCGTTTCAATGCCGCTATCGGCATTGACCGCCACCACCTGACGGCTGACCATATACGGCCCTACCCAGCGGTACAGCTGCTCCCGCCCATCCATGGAAAAGCAGCTCCAGATGCAGTCAATGGCGCCGCTTTCCACCAGCTTGGTTTTCTGCTCCCAGTCAATGATTTCAAACCGTACCGCATACCCTATGCGGGCAAAGGCCTCGGTGGCAATGTCCACATCAATGCCGGTGGGCGTGCTGTCATTGTTCAGGTAGATAAAAGGCGGGTAGTTATCGCTGCCCACCGTAAGCTCGGGCAGCGCTGCCGCCGCCTGTGTTTTGCCGCAAGCGGTCAGCCCGGCTGCCGCTGCCGCCGCGCACACCTTTAAAAAGGTACGGCGGGGTATTTTATGGTTGAATCGCTGTTTTGTCACGCGTAGATGTCCTCACATTACCATTGTAAAATTTCCTGCTTCAGTTCCCCCTGCACGTCCAACAGACACTGCAGCAGCAGCGGGTTGAAGGCTCCGCACTCGCCGTTCGTGATCATCTGGACAGCCGTTTCGTGCGGGAAAGCCTTTTTGTAGCATCGCTCGCTGGTCAGCGCGTCATACACATCCGCCATGGAGACCAGCTGTGCGCTGATGGGGATATCGTCCCCCTTCAGCCCGTCCGGGTATCCCCTGCCGTCCCAGCGCTCGTGGTGCCAGCGGGCGATCTCGTAGGCGGTCTGCAACAGCGGCTGGTCTGCAAAGCTTTCAGTCTTTTGCAGCATCTCTGCGCCCAGCATACTGTGGGTCTTGATCACCGCAAATTCTTCTGCGGTCAGCTTGCCGGGCTTGTTCAGGATAGCTTCGTCAATGCCGATCTTGCCGATATCGTGCAGCGCCGACGCCAGCGGGATGTTATCCTGCTGCTCGGGGGTCAGGTCGTAGCGGCTGGTCAGCTCTATCAGCCGGTGCAGCAGCGTCTCGGTGATGATGCGGATGTGCCGCACATGAGAGCCGGACTCGCCGTTACGGAACTCCACGATCTGGCTCAGCACACCCACCAGCACATCGGTGTTCTTTTCCCGCGCGCGGATCTGGTCAGACACCATCTGCACCAGCCGCCGCTGCTTGGCGTACAGCTTGATGGTGTTGGACACCCGGCGGTAGACGATCTTGGCGTCAAAGGGGCGGCTGACGTAATCGCTTGCGCCCAGCTCATACGCCTTGCGGATGGCTTCTTCCGAGTCGTCGCTGGAGATCATGATCACCGGCACATCCTCGATGGTGTGGTTGGTGTTCATGGTGCGCAGCACCTCAAAGCCGTCCATGACCGGCATATTGATATCCAGCAGCACCAGCGAGATCTGCCCGGCGCACCACGTTTTCCATAGGGTCGGCAAGGGTCTGCAGCGCGCCGCCGATGCTCAGCGACAGCCGGAAGCGACAGGGGGTGGGGGCCCGGCACCACCGTTTGCTGCACGGCGGTGCGGATCTGCTCCAGCTTTACCTTGAAATAATCCGCCGGGATGCCGGGCAGCACCAGCAAAAACTCGTCGCCGCCGTAGCGGATCAGCAGATCTGTTTCCCGGATGCAGCTGCGGATGGCCTTTGCAACGGTTTCCAGTGCCAGATCTCCGGCGTGGTGGCCGTAGGTATCGTTGCAGATCTTGAAATCGTCGATATCCATCAGAGCGATGCCCGCCGGCCCGAGGTTATTGCGCACCACTTCCTCGTAATAGCGGCGGTTGTAGGTGCCGGTCAGGGCGTCGTGGTTCAGCCGCTGCCGGTAGCGCTTTTCTTTTTCCATGCTCCGGGCAGTAGTCTGGGCAAACTGCGCCTTCTGCTCCTCCATCTGCTGCATCATCCGCAGCAGATTATGGTTGGCGGTTTCCAGCGCCTCCCGCTGGGTACGGTTCTGCTGTTCCAGCTTTTCCCGCAGTTCCATATAGGGGGTGATATCCGTGATCGTGCCCACGATATAGCCTTTGCCGTACCATTCCACCTGATTGGCAGCGTTGGTGACCCAGCGGTAGCCGTTTTTGCCCAGAATCCGGAAGATGCTGTCACCATTCTTGGCGTAAGTCGCGCTGTTTTCCGCATTCCGGTAGCGCAGCCCGGCCGCCAGATCATCCGGGTGCACCAGCGCGGTGTAGCGGTTATCGAACCTTGCCGCAAATTCTTCCCGCTCCCAGCCCAGTATCTCCAGAAAACGGTCACTGACATAAGCAAACGGATAGCCGTTTTCAGGATCCTCTGCGCAGCAGTGAAAGCCGCCCGGTATATTCTGTGCATAGCGTTCCAGCCGCAGAAATCCTTTTTTTATTGTCTCGTCTGTTTCCATTTTACCTTTCCTGCCTTTTTCTCCGCGCGCCGCAGCACGCAGTACCCCCTGTTACCGCAATTTCAAACTTTACCTTCCTGTACACCCTGCTTTTGGGCATACTGTAACAGTGTAATTCTATTATCAAAACCGCCTAGATGCAAGCATTTTTTGCCAGTTTTGCCAATGGAAAGGCAGGTAAGGCAACGCAAAAAAGCCGCCGCACAAAAAGTGCAGCGGCTTTGCGGGGCGTCACCTCACAGCCAGCGCTCTGCGATGATCCACCACATACCGGGCAGGTTGATTCGACCCAGCAGATGCTCCAATACGATCAGCATGGTATTCTCCTTTCAGACCGTCCGTTTCAGCCGAACAGCCCCTTCAGTAAAAACAGAAGCAGCTTTGCAAAGCTGCCGCCGCCCAAAAGGCTGAGCAGCGGCCCAAGGCCTTGAAACATGGAAGGTTTGCTCCTTTCGTTTCATTCCGTCCCGACTGCTGCCGGGTGCCGGTCTGCTTTATATACGAACCAGTCCGCTGCAGGATTGCAAATGCCGTGGTGGTAAATATTGGGAGTAATGCAGCTGCCGTCTGCCTTTACGACCCCTTCCCGTGAAAAAGTTGCTCAGAAACGCCCGCAGGCGTTTCTGAGCAACAAATCAAAAATACTATTTCCGCTGAAAATGCCCATAGCAGCGCGGAGGGCATTCCAAATCGTCTTACTTAAAACGCTTCCATGCCGGGGTAGACGGCGCTTTCGCCCAGCTGCTCCTCAATGCGCAGCAGCTGGTTGTACTTTGCCACACGCTCGGTACGGCTGGGCGCGCCGGTCTTGATCTGGCAGGTGTTCAGCGCCACAGCCAAGTCCGCAATGGTGGTGTCCTCGGTCTCTCCGGAGCGGTGAGAGCTGATGGCGGTGTAACCGGCCTTGTGGGCCATTTTGATGGCTTCCAAGGTCTCGGAAACGGAGCCGATCTGGTTCAGCTTGATCAGGATAGCGTTGCCCGCACCCAGCTGGATGCCCTTTGCCAGACGCTCGGTGTTGGTCACAAACAGGTCGTCACCCACCAGCTGTACCTTGCCGCCCAGCTCGCGGGTCATCTGCTGCCAGCCCTCCCAGTCCTCTTCGTCCAGACCGTCCTCGATGGAGATGATGGGGTACTTCTCCACAAGGCTCTTCCAGTGTGCGATCAGCTCGGCAGAGGTGAACTCGGTGCCCGCCTTGGGCAGCTTGTAAAAGCCCTTGCCCTTGGGGCTCTTCCACTCGGAGGCAGCGGCGTCCATTGCCAGCATAAAGTCCTTGCCCGGCAGATAGCCCGCCTTCTCGATGGCAGCCAGAATGGTCTCGATGGTCTCCTCGTCGCTGGAAAGGTTGGGCGCAAAGCCGCCCTCATCGCCCACGGAGGTAGCCAGCCCCTTGGACTTCAGGATGGCAGCCAGCGCATGGAACACCTCGGCGCACCAGCGCAGCGCTTCCTTAAAAGAGGGTGCGCCCACCGGCATGATCATAAACTCCTGTGTATCCACAGTATTCGTTGCGTGTGCGCCGCCGTTCAGAATGTTCATCATGGGCACAGGCAGGCGGTTGCCGTTTACGCCGCCCAGAAAACGGTACAGCGGCATTTCCAGCGAAGCGGCTGCTGCGCGGCAGGCTGCAATGGACACCGCCAGAATGGCGTTTGCGCCCAGATTGGACTTGTCCTTGGTACCGTCTGCTTTGATCATGGCGGCGTCGATGGCGTAGATGTCGGAGGCATCCATGCCCACAACAGCATCCGCGATGACCGTGTTGATGTTCTCCACTGCCTTGGTCACGCCCTTGCCCAGATAGCGGCCCTTGTCGCCGTCCCGCAGCTCCAGTGCTTCAAACTCGCCAGTGGATGCGCCGGAAGGGGCGCAGCCGCGTGCCACGGTGCCGTCGGCCAGAGTGATCTCCGCTTCCACAGTGGGGTTGCCGCGGGAGTCCAGAATCTCGCGGCCAACAACAGCTTCAATTTCCAGATAATTCATCTTGAAACCCTCCTGAATATCATTTTCTCTCCCATACCGCCCGGGCGGGCAGACGGGGAACTGCTCTATTTAGATAGTTATATATAACTAACCGCCAATATCCTACCACGCTTTGCACCCCGGCGCAAGAGCCGGTGCGTATGTTTGCAGACCTAAATTTTTAACGGGAACGCAAACCGCCGTGGAAAACCCGTTTACAGTCTGCCCTCTTGCGGCAGCGGGGATACGTTATGCTTACCATGTGTTTTTTATATGGCAGATATGCCAAAAATTTTCTTTACTTTTTGGTGATTCGGTTCTATACTGGTTGCGGCGTTTTCGCTGTTTTCCCATTTATAGTCGTTATAGAGGAGGATTTTTGCAATGAATAAGGATCTGACGGTCGGCAAGCCGTCACAGGTTTTGTGGCAATTCTGTCTGCCAATGTTCGGCAGCATCATTTTCCAGCAATTGTACAACATCGCGGATAGTCTGGTAGCGGGCAAGTTCATCGGTGAGAACGCACTGGCTGCGGTGGGCAACAGCTACGAGATCACCCTGATCTTCATCGCCTTTGCCTTTGGCTGCAACATCGGCTGCTCGGTCATCGTGTCCCGCTACTTTGGCGCAAAGGAATACCGCGAGATGAAGACCTCGGTCTACACCTCCCTCATCGGCTCTGCCGTGCTGTGCGCCGTGCTGATGGGCATTGGTCTGCTGGGCTGCGACGCCCTGCTAGAACTCATCAACACCCCGGAGGAGATCCTTGCAGATTCTGCGCTGTATCTGGACATCTACGTTCTGGGCCTGCCCTTCATGTTCTTCTACAACATTGCCACCGGCATCTTCTCTGCCCTTGGCGACAGCAAGACCCCCTTCTATTTTCTGGCAGTCTCTTCTCTGTCCAACATCGGCGTGGACATCCTGTTCGTGGCCGGTCTCAAGATGGGCGTAGCCGGTGTGGCATGGGCTACCTTCCTGTGTCAGGGTGTCAGCTGCGTGCTGGCCATGGTGGTGGTGTTCCGCCGCATCCGCGCTTTCCACACCGAGGGTCATGTGCAGCTGTTCTCGTGGAATATGCTGGGCAAGGTGGCCGTGGTGGCTGTCCCCAGCATTTTGCAGCAGAGCTTTGTCTCAGTGGGCAATATCATCCTGCAGAGCATCATCAACACCTTTGGCGCCAGCGTCATTGCAGGCTACTCTGCCGCCGTCAAGCTGAACAACATGGTCATCACCTCCTTTACCACCTTGGGCAACGGCATCTCCAACTACACCTCCCAGAACATGGGTGCAGGCAAGATGGACCGCGTGAAGGAGGGCTTTGGCGCAGGCCGCAATCTGGTGTGGCTGTTGTGCGTGCCGCTGGTGGTGCTGTACTTCTTCTTTGGCCGCTTTTTGCTGCTGCTGTTCATGAACGACCCGCAGGGCCCTGCCATTGACACCGGTATGCTGTTTTTGCGCATCCTCTCTCCCTTCTACTTTGTGGTGTCGGTCAAGCTGGTGGCAGACGGCATCCTGCGCGGCTGCGGCCTGATGGTGCGGTTCATGATCGCCACCTTCACCGACCTGATTTTGCGCGTGGGCATTGCCGCCGTGCTCAGCGCCACCGCGCTGGGCTCCACCGGCATCTGGATGGCATGGCCTGTGGGCTGGTGCATCGGTACGGCGCTTTCCATGGTGTTCTACGTCACCGCCATCCGCAAGGCACTGGCAGAGCCGTTGGCTGTTGCCGAGGCCGAGGGACAGGCCGCCGAAGTCCGCGCCGAGGCCGAATTTGCCGCCGACGCCGAGATGGAGACCCTGTAACCATTTTGCAACTTGTGAATTTGTTTCATGTCACAGATAAACAAAATGAACAATTTGAAATAGTGCACAAAATCACGCTTTAATTTTTGTATAAAGTATCAACAAAGCCGAGAAAATGCGCCCAAAAGTATGGACGGTTTGTGAATTGCGGATTTGAACCCAGATAGCTATAATAACAGACAAGAACAGAAGCAAGGCCGCTTTAGAGGGGAAGGGCCTTGCTTCCGTTTTTATCAATTTACTTTATAGAACACTCCGGAGGAGGAGATTTTTATGAAAAAGATGATCACTCGTCGTCAGTTCATGGCTGCTGCCGGTGTTGTTGCCGCAGCAAGCGCTCTGACTGCCTGCGGCGGTTCTTCCGCAAGCACGGCCGCTTCTTCTGCAGCCGGTTCCGCTGCTGCTTCCGGCAGCACTATCAAGGTGGGTGTGATGGGCCCCCTGACCGGTGACGCTTCCGTTTACGGTCAGGCTGTTGTAAACGGTGCCAGCCTGTACATGAAGCAGGTCAATGCCGATGGCGGTGTCAACGGCAAGCAGCTGGAGATCATCGCCATGGACGAGCAGGGCGATGAAACGCAGGCTGTGACCTGCTTTACCAAGATGGTGGATCAGGGCATCACCGCTCTGGTGGGCGATGTAACCACCGCTCCCACGCTGGCAGTTGCTGCCGAGAGCGCAGATTACAACATGCCCATGGTCACCGCTTCCGCTACCGCTGAGGCTGTTACCTACGATGCCGAGACCGACACCGTGAACGAGAATGTGTTCCGTGCCACCTTCACCGACCCGTTCCAGGGCATCAAGATGGCTGACTACGCTTACCAGCAGTTGGGCTACACCAAGGCAGCCGTCATCTTCCAGAAGGGCGCTGACTACAACGAGGGTCTGGCAGAGAACTTTGCCAACGAGTTTGAGGCAAAGGGCGGCACCATCGTCGATCAGGAGAGCTACTCTGAGGGCGACGTGGACTTCAAGACCCAGCTGACCAGCATTCTGGGCAAGGGCCCCGAGATGGTGTTCTGCCCCAACTACTATCAGGAAGTGGGTCAGATCCTGGCTCAGGCTGAGAGCGTCGGCCTGAACGTTCCCTTCCTGGGCGGCGACGGCTGGGATGGTCTGGAGGGCTACGCCACCGCCGACCAGCTGAAGGACTCCTACTTCTGCGCAAACTACGCAAGGGCTCCAGCCCCGAGTTTGAGGATGCCTACAAGGCCGAGTACGGTGAGGCCTACCCCAACGGCTTTGCACCCTTGGGCTACGATGCTGCCATGACCGTCGTGTACGGCATCAAGGCAGCTGAGGAGCAGGGTCTCGAGGCCGGCTCCGACGAGTACAAGCAGGCCGTCATCGATGCCATTGCCGGCGGCACCATCGAGGGCATCACCGGCACCTTTACCTTTGATGAGCACCACGATCCCGTCAAGAAGACTGCGATCCTGACCTACGTGGACGGCAAGCCCGAACTGAAGGAAATGTTCTGATCCGCGCTGTTCCATCCACCGGTGATGGAGCCGCCCGCACAGATCAACCCCCATGATTTTTTGGAGAACGCCGGAACAGCTTTTTTCTGGTCAGGCGTTCTCCTTTTTTATATCAAAAGTGTAAACGCCGCAAAGAAAGGAAGTATCCATCCATGACAGTGTTCTTTAGCCAGCTGATCAACGGCTTGTCCCTTGGCAGCATCTATGCACTGATCGCACTGGGCTACAGCATGGTGTACGGCATTATCCTGCTGCTGAACTTTGCCCACGGCGATGTCATCATGGTGGGCGCATACATGTCCTGGTTCGTTATGAACCAGCTGGGTCTTGGCCCGGTCACCGCTGTGTGCGCCACCATCATCACCTGTACGCTGCTGGGCGTGGTGATCGAAAAGGTTGCCTACACCCCGCCTGCGCAACGCACCCCGCATCTCCCTGCTGATCACGGCCATTGGTGTCTCCTTCTTCCTGGAGTACACGGCAGAGCTGATCCTTGGCTCGGGTGCAAAGGTGATCCCCGCCTACTACACCAACCAGACCTTCCGTCTGGGCAAGGTGCCGCTGGGTCTTACCTCCATCATCACGCTGGTGGTCACCGTGCTGTCCATGCTGGTGCTCACCTTTCTGGTGCAAAAGACTAAACTTGGCAAGGCCATGCGCGCCGTCTCGGAGGATATGGATGCTGCCCGCCTGATGGGCATCAACGTCAACAGCACCATCTCCTTCACCTTTGCCGTGGGCTCCGCGCTGGCGGGCATCGGCAGCGTGCTGTACTGCTGCTCCTACCCGCAGGCTACCCCCACCATGGGCTCCATGCTGGGCCTGAAAGCCTTCGTTGCCGCCGTTCTGGGCGGCATCGGCTCCATCCCGGGTGCCATGATCGGCGGCATTGCCATCGGTCTGTGCGAGTGCTTTGTTTCCGCCATCGGCCTTTCCGCATGGAAGGACGCTGTTACGTTTGCAATCCTGATCATCGTGCTGCTGGTCAAGCCCACCGGCTTCCTTGGCCGCAAGGTTCAGGAAAAGGTGTAAGGAGGGCATGAAGATGAATACCAAACGCAAAACGCTCAAAATGCCCGTGCGCTACCTGATGAATCTGGTGCTGGTGGGGCTGCTGTTCGTGGGGCTTTCCTATGTGACCGGCAATATGCTGTCCACCTACCAGAACAAGGTGCTGCTGACCGTGGGCATCAATATCATTCTGGCGGTCTCGCTGAACGTTGCCACCGGTTATCTGGGGCAGCTGCCGCTGGGTCACGCCGGTTTTATGGCGGTAGGTGCCTACGCCTGCGCCCTGTTCACCAAATCTTCCAACCTGCCCAAGGGCGTGGCCTTTGCCATCGGTCTGGTGCTGGCATGGGTGATCGCCGGGCTGTTCGGGGTGCTTATCGGTATCCCTGCCCTGCGCCTGACCGGCGACTATCTGGCCATCCTGACGCTGGGCTTTGGCGAGATCATCCGCATCACCTTGAACAACATCGATGATGTGCTGGGCTTCAAGCTGTTCTATGGCTCCAAAGGTCTGAAAAACATCCCCAAGTATTCCAACTTTACCAACGTGTTCCTGTGCGTGGTCATCACCTGCTTTTTGATCCACGCCATGATGAAGAGCCGCCACGGCCGTGCCGTGCTGGCCATCCGCGACAATGAGATCGCCGCCGAGAGCTGCGGCATCCAGACCACCTACTACAAGGTCATGGCCTTTGCCTTTTCCGCTGCCTTTGCGGGTCTGGCAGGCGGCCTGTACGCCTGCTACATCGGCGTGCTGAACCCCTCCACCTTCGGCTTTATGAAGTCCATCGAGATCCTGGTCATGGTGGTTCTGGGCGGCATGGGCTCCATGCTGGGCTCCATCCTCTCCGCGACGGTCCTGACCATCCTGCCCGAGGCGACCCGCAGCTTTGACAGCTACCGCATGGTGGTCTACTCGCTGGTGCTGGTCCTGATGATGATCTTCCGCCCGGGCGGACTGCTGGGCAGCTACGATTTCTCCCTGAGCCGCATCGTGGAAAAGGCCATGAATGGCGAACTGTTCCGCAAACATACCAAAAAGGAGGCCGCTGACCATGAGTGAGTTCAAGACCAGACTGCACAGTGTGCCCTCCGGCGGTTTTCTGACCGACCGCGACAAGGACAAAAAGCCCATTCTGGACGTGCGTGAGCTGGGCATCGACTTCGGCGGTCTGACCGCCGTGGATGGCTTCAACCTGATGATCGGCCGCAACGAGATCACCGGTCTGATCGGCCCCAACGGTGCCGGTAAGACCACGGTGTTCAACCTGCTGACCAACGTCTACCAGCCCACCCGCGGCTCCATCCTGATCGATGGTATGCCCACCGCCGGCAAAAAGACCTATCAGGTCAACCGCATGGGCGTGGCCCGTACCTTCCAGAACATCCGCTTGTTCAAGGAGCTGAGCGTCATCGACAACATCAAGGTGGGTCTGCACGAGTCCATGAAGTATAATCTGGCCTCCTCCCTGCTGCGGATGCCGAACTACTGGAAAGAGGAAAAGCAGTGCACCGAGCGTGCTCTGGAGCTGCTGGACATCTTCCACATGGCAGACCTTGCCAACGCGCAGGCCGGCAGCCTGCCCTACGGCGCACAGCGCCGTTTGGAGATCATGCGTGCACTGGCTACCGGCCCGAAGCTTCTGCTGCTGGACGAGCCTGCCGCCGGTATGAACCCCTCCGAGACTGCGGAGCTGACCGAGACCATCCGCCGCATCCGCGACGAGTTCAACATCGCCGTGCTGCTGATCGAGCATGACATGAGCCTGGTCATGGGTATCTGCGAGGGCATCGCGGTGCTGAATTTCGGCCGCATCATCGCCAAGGGCACCCCGGATGAGATCCGCAACAACCCCCAGGTCATCGAGGCCTATCTGGGCAAAAAGGAGGGCTGAGCCATGGCTGATACATTACTGAAGGTGGACGGCATCAACGTCTACTACGGCAACATCCACGCCGTAAAGGATATCTCTTTCACCGTCAACGCAGGCGAGATCGTCACCCTGATCGGTGCCAACGGCGCTGGCAAATCCACCACCCTGAAGACCATTTCCGGCCTGCTGAAGCCCAAGACCGGCGACATCCTGTACAAGGGCAACAGCATCAAGGGCGTACGCGCCCACAAGATCGTGGAAAGCGGTCTTGCACAGGTGCCGGAGGGACGCCATGTGTTTTTGCACATGACAGTGGACGAGAACCTTGATATGGGCGCTTACACCCAGCCCGCTTCTACCATTGCCGCCAACAAGGAAAAGGTGTTCACCCTGTTCCCCCGCCTGAAGGAGCGTCGCAAGCAGCTGGCCGGTACCATGTCCGGCGGCGAACAGCAGATGCTGGCTATGGGCCGTGCCCTGATGAGCAACGCTTCCATGCTGATGCTGGACGAGCCTTCCATGGGCCTTTCGCCGCTGCTGGTGCAGGAGATCTTTGACATCATCCGCGATATCCACAAGGAAGGCATGACCATCCTGCTGGTGGAGCAGAACGCGCAGATGGCGCTTTCCGTGGCCGACCGCGCCTATGTCCTTGAGACAGGCCACGTGGTCATGGATGGCACCGGTGCAGAGCTGCTGACCAACGAGCGCGTCCGCAACGCCTATCTGGGCGGGTAAACGGAAAAATAGTTTGATTTGCAGTTCCGAAACGCCCTTGGGCGTTTCGGAACTGCTTTTTCTGCTATCACTTTACTTTCGTAAAGTGCCATAATGAGTGCAGTATTCCGGCTTTGCAAAAGCCACGCCCCGGCTCGGGAAAGCGGGGCGCAAACCACACAGAATGAGGGGTAAACGTTATGAGCAAGATCATCATCCCGGCAAACTACACACCCGCGCTGAATCTGTACGACACCCAGCGCGCCATCGGCACGGTGAAGCGGCTGTTCGCTGATACCCTGTGCGCTACGCTCAACCTGTACCGCGTGTCTGCACCGCTGTTTCTGGAGGCTTCCACCGGCCTGAACGACGACCTGAACGGCGTGGAGCGCAAGGTGACCTTTGACATCAAGGACAGCGGCACCGAGGCACAGGTGGTGCAGTCGCTGGCAAAATGGAAGCGGCAGGCGCTGAAGGACTACGATTTCCGCGTGGGCAAGGGTCTGTACTGCGACATGAACGCCATCCGCCGGGACGAGGAGCTGGATAACCTCCACTCGGTCTATGTGGATCAGTGGGACTGGGAAAAAGATCATCACGGTGGAGGACCGCAACGAGACCTACCTGAAAAACGTGGTGCGCTGCATCGTGTCTGCGGTGTGCGCCACCGAGATGAACCTGCACGCCATGTTCCCCCAGCTGCAGGATCTGCCCCTGCACACCCCCAACGTAACCTTTGTCACCTCACAGGAGCTGGAGGATAAGTACCCCGATCTGACCCCGAAGGAGCGGGAGAATGCCTTTGTCAAGGAGAACGGCACCACCTTCCTGATGAAGATCGGCGCACCCCTGCGCAGCGGCAAGCCCCACGATGGCCGCGCCCCGGACTATGACGACTGGGATCTGAACGGCGATCTGCTGTTCTGGAACGACCCGCTGCAGTGCAGCTACGAGCTGAGCAGCATGGGCATCCGTGTCAGCCCGGAAAGCATGGACAAGCAGCTGACCATGGCGGGCTGCGACGACCGCCGCACCCTGCCTTTCCACAAGGCGGTGCTGGCTGGTGAGCTGCCCTATACCATCGGCGGCGGCATCGGCCAGAGCCGCCTGTGCATGCTGCTGCTGGGCAGCGTCCACATCGGTGAGGTGCAGGCCAGCGTGTGGGACAAGGCCACCCGCGAGGCCTGCGCTAAGGCCGGCATCCCGCTGCTGTAAGCAGAACGTTTTTTCAGCGGAAAAAATAATTTTTTTGATTTGAAATACAGCCAAGCCTGCGGGCTTGGCTGTATTTCGCTTTTTCTTTTTAAAAACCAAGAAGGGACAGCCCGCGGGCTGTCCCTTCTTCTGCTTTATATCTTATTAGTTCTGCTTTTTCCAGCGGCGCATGACACCCATGCCCAGTGCATAGGGGCCGGTGTGCACCGCGATGGTGCAGCCGATCTGCAAAAGCCCTACCTCGCACTGTGCGCCGGGGTACTTGGCGCGCAGGGCGGCGCGGGTCTGCATCCACAGACGCTTGCCCTCGTCGGCATCGTAGCCGTAGCCCACCGTGATGCGGTAATCGTCCGGGGTGCCGCCGTGGGCATCCAGATAGTTCATCAGCTGCTCCAGCGCCTTTTCAAAGCTCTTCTGACGGCCGCGGGCCACGCCGCCGGAGAAGATCTCGCCGTCCTTGAACAGGATCATGGGCTTCAGTCCCAGCATATTGGCGGCGCGGCCAGTTACCTTGCCGATGCGCCCGCCCTTGATGAGGTAGTCCAGATCACCCACGGTGAAGAAGATCTGGTTGGTGGATTTTTCCGCTTCCAGCCAAGTCACCGTCTCGTCTAGGGTGCAGCCTGCGTCCCGCATGGCCACGGCGTTTTCCACCATGGTGGATTCGGTCACGGTGGCGGCGGCAGAGTCGATGACCTCGATGCGGGCATCGGGGTAATCCTCCAGCACCAGATCCCGGGCGTTGCGGGCGCTGCCCACGCAGCCGCTCATCTTGCCGGTGAACACCAGACACAATACCGCCCGACCCGCCTCGGCGTGTGCGCGGAAGGCCTTTTCAAAGTCCTCGATGGAGGCCAGACTGGTCTTGGGGTAGGCCGCCGGGTTATCTACCATGAACTGATAGAAGTCCCGCACAGGGATCTCCAGCCCTTCCTTGCGGTAATGCTCGCCGTCCAGCGATACATAAAAGGGCACGACCTCGATGCCAAGCTGCTTGGCGGTGTCCAGCGTCAGGTCGCAGGCGCTGTCGGTAATGATATCAAACATCTGTGACGCTTCCTTTTCTGAAACTCGGGGGCTGCTTTTTGCGGCAGCTCAGCCGCGGTGGATGTAGGCCTCGCGCTCTGCGCCCACCGAGATATAGGTGATCTTGCAGCCCACAGCCTTTTCCAGGTATTCCACATAATCGCGGGCCTGCTGGGGCAGGTCCTCCCACTTGCGGGCTGCGGTGATATCGCAGTGCCAGCCGGGCAGGTACTCCACCACGGGCTGAGCGGTATCCAGTGCCTCACCCATGGGGAAGCGGGTGGTGGTGGTGCCGTCGGTCAGCTTGTAAGCGGTGACCATGGGGATCTTTTCCATGTAATCCAGCACATCCAGCAGGGTCAGAGCGACCTCGTCGCAGCCCTGGCAGAACACGCCGTAGCGGCTTGCCACCAGATCGATGGGGCCGACGCGGCGGGGACGTCCGGTAGCTGCGCCGTACTCGTGGCCGGCCTCACGCAGAGCGTGCTTCTCTTCCTCGGTCATAGCCAGCTCGGCGGTGAAGGGGCCGTCGCCCACGCAGGAGGAGTAGGCCTTCATCACGCCGATGGAGTTGTGCAGCTTGTGGCCCGGGATGCCTGCGCCGATGGGAGCATAAGCACCGATGACGTTGGAGGAGGTGGTGTAAGGGTAGATACCAAAGTCGATGTCGCGCAGAGCGCCCAGCTGAGCCTCGAACAGGACCTTCTTGCCTGCAGCGTCTGCATCGGCCAGATACTGGCCCACATCGCAGATGTAGTCCTTGAAGATGGCGGCATACTTTTCGAGCCATGCCCACATCTCATCCACGCTGATGGGAGCTGCGTTGTAGCTGCCCTCCATGACCAGATTCTTGGAATCCACCATGGTGACCAGACGCTTCTTCACGGCGTCGTCCAGATGCAGCAGATCGCCCATGCGCAGGGTCTTTTTCATGTACTTGTCGCCGTAAGCGTAGGCAATGCCGCGCTTGGTGGAGCCGAACTGTGCGCCGGTCTTGGACAGGCGTGCTTCCTCCAGACCATCCTGCTCCACATGGTAGGGCATGGTGATGGTTGCGCGGTCGGAGATCTTCAGGTTCTCCGGGGTGATCTTAATGCCCTGCTCGCGCAGCTTATTGATCTCGCCGTCCAGATGATGCGGGTCGATGACCATGCCGTTGCCCATAACGCACACGACGTTGGGGCGCAGGATGCCGGAGGGCAGCAGGTTCAGTACGAACTTGCCGCGCTCGTTTTTAACGGTATGGCCTGCGTTGTTGCCGCCCTGATAACGTGCAACGATGTCATACTCCTGGCTGATCAGGTCGACCATGCGGCCCTTGCCCTCATCGCCCCAGTTGATACCCGTAATTGCAGTAAGCATAATAAATGACCTCTTTATCCTTTTTCAAAAGACAGCCTTTTCCGTGCACCTTGCCCGGGATACGCTACCTTGGGTAAAACGCACCGGTTTGCTGCCCTTGCGGCACGCACCAATGCTATTATAGTATAGCACAGTCTGCCGCGCAAAAAAAGGGGGAATGCACCTTTTTGCGGCGTATTCCCCCTTTAAAATCATGTTCTCAGTTGCGCTCCCCGGTCAGGTCGGTGCGGCGGGTCACCTTGTGGATGGTGCCGTCCGGTTCCTGAATGGACGTGCGCTCCAGCTGGCTGCGCAGGCTGGCTTTGATGTCGGCCAGATACTCCTGCCGCAGCGCCTGCTGCTCGGCTTTTTCGGCCTCGGTCAGGCCGGCGGTCTTGCTCTTTTTTTTGGCCAGCGCATTGATGCGGGCGATCTTTTCTCCCGTCATAAGGGGAACCTCCTGTATTTCATCGTAAAATATGCTATAATGTAGGCAAGACCATTATAGCAAAGGATGATACCAATGGCAACACAACGCAACTATGCCCAGCAGATGGACGCCGTGCTGGCGGGCCTTGGCGGTACCCGCCCGCGGCTTTTGCTCCACGCCTGCTGCGGCCCCTGTTCCAGTGCCGTGCTGGAACAGCTGTGCCGGTATTTTGAGATCACGGTGCTGTACTATAACCCCAACACATGGCCGGCGGCAGAGTATTACCGCCGGGGCGAGGAGCTGCAAAAGTTCGTGGCGGCAGCCCACCCGCTGGGGGTGACCGTGGTGGAGGACACTTACGACCCGCAGCAGTTCTACACCGCCGTAGCCGGGCTGGAAAACGAGCCGGAGCGCGGCAGCCGCTGCACCGTCTGCTACCGGCTGCGGATGCGCCGCGCGGCGCAGTACGCACGGGACAACGGCTTCGACTGGTTCACCACCACACTGTCCATCAGCCCGCATAAAGATGCCAAGCGCATCAATGCCATCGGGCAGGAGCTGGAAGCCGAGTTCGGCGTAAAGCATCTGCCCTCGGACTTCAAAAAGCACAACGGCTACCTGCGCAGCCTGCAGCTTTCGGAGCAGTACGGCCTGTACCGGCAGGACTACTGCGGCTGCGAGTTCAGCGCAAAAGCAAGAGGCATTGAGGGATAACGCAAAATGATTTAAAATGCGCTGCGCGTTCGCTTTGCGCATCATCAGCGGAATCATTATTTATAATTTCGGGGTTCAGGAAAGTCTGCGGACTTTCCTGAACCCCATTTTCACAGAAAGGGTTATAGGGAGGCGGCGCATCATTCCTCCGGCAGTCTAGCCACCAGCAGCGTAAAGACCACCAGACCCACGCAGGGCACGATGTTGGAGGCCATACCGGCGGCAAGCCCCGCACGCTCGGCCACCATGCCGATGACCCACGGCATGAGGATGGCACCGCTGGAGGCCACCGGCAGCATGATGCCCATGCTGGTCACGCTGGTCATGCGGCCTGCGCTGGCCACGGCGGTGGGGTTCAGCCCGGACATGGAGATGGCAAAGGCAAACAGCAGCGCAATGGCTGCGCCCTGCGTGTGCGCCATGACCAGCAGCACATAGAACACGGTGCACAGCACACTCATGCCCACCATGGCCTTGCGGGGATTTTTTAAGGGGAACACAAAGGCGATGAGCAGACGCCCCACCAGCGTAGCGCCCCACATCACGGTAACGGTGTAGGCCGCCAGCGTGCCCGCAATGATGCCGCTGCCCTTGAAGTAGGTCACCATCCAGCCGTTGACGCTCTGCTCGGCGGCGTTCTGGAAGAACAGCAGCCCGGTCAGCAGCCAGAAACGGGCAGAGCGCAGAAAGCTCCAGTCGATGGCTTCCTTCTCGGCACTACTTTTGCTCTTTCCGCCGCGCAGCGGGGTAAAGACGTACACCAGCCAGAGCACAAGGCCCACGGCTGCCAGCAGAAAGACCGCCAGCTCAGTGCTTACCCGGGCTGCCGCCGCAATGAGGAAGGGGCACAGCAGTGCGCCGCAGGCGTAGCAGCTGTGCATCAGGTTCATGCCCCGGGTGCGGTCGGCGGAGTGATCACTGACCAGAATGGTACAGGTGTTGATAACGCTGCCCTTGGCAATGCCCACCACAAAAAAGGCCGCTGCCAGCAGCACCACTGCGCCGGTCAGCCCCATGACGGCGTAGCCCACCGCATAGCCGATGGTCAGCAGCAGCACACTGCGTTTCATGCCCAGCGCACTGGGCAGCATGCCCATGAGCAGCCCTGCCAGCAGGTTGCCCACGCTCATAAGGGAGAGCAGCGTGCCGGTCATGCCGTAGGCAAAGCCGTAGCGCTCCTGCAGCAGACTGACCACCACACCTGCGCTGATGGCACAGATGCCGCTGAAGAAAAAGGTCGCAAAGCCCGCATTGCGCAGGCGCGTGTTCTGTTGTTCCATGGTGTTCCTCTCCTTGCGGAAATATCCTTTCTCTATTTAACCATTTTTTCGCATCTTTGCAACCGGATTTTCTTACAAAAAGCAGCAAAAAAAAAACTGCCGCACAAAACGTGCAGCAGTTTTTTCTTTTATAATAAGTATTTCTCAGTCCAGATCTTCGGCTTCCAGCACCGCAACGCCTTCGTTTTCAAAGGTCTTGCGGAGGGTTTCGGCCAGACCCGGGTTGGGTGCCTTGTTGTGGATGCACAGGATGATCTTTCCGTTCAGGCTGGCAGCCTCCACACCCACGGATGCACCGTCCGGCGGTACCCAGACGCCAAAATCCGTGGTGTACTGTGCCAGCTCCGGGGTGGCAGGCATGAGCGGATTGCCCAGATAGCTGAGCCAGAAGTCCGAAATGGTGCCGCCGATGTACTCGCCCATCTGGAACACCCGCTGCTTGATGCGCAGGGGCGCTTTTGCTGGTCCACCTTGTATACCCAGCCCATCTGGTCGGCCATACGGTGACGCTTGGACTCCGGCTGCAGATCCCGCCTGATGTCTGCATCTACATCAGCCACAAAATCTGCCAGGCGGGTCTGGGCTTGCAGCTGCACCGTATGCCCAAAGCTGCATACGCAGTTGTACAGCGCATTCGGCACACCGGCCACATCGCGGGTATCGGAGGAGTAGGAATACTGGATCTTCTCCTTGCCCAGATACTCCCGCATGGCCATACACAGCAGACCCATCAGAGCGCTTACCGGCTTTGCGTTGTTCGCCAGCGCTTTTTCCACAAGGCTCTGCTTGCTCAGGCACACCCGGGTGCGGCGCAGCGCACCCTCGTAGGTCTGCACCACATCCCGCTGGATGACATCGCTCCCGTACTCCACAGGCGGGTACTCTGCCAGCATGGCCTCCATATCATAGGGCGGGTCGCACACGATCTGCGGCACCGCAAAGGCCGTGCCGTAACGCAGGTTGCAGTACTGCTCCAGAATGCTGGTGAGCAAGGGCGATACCCCGTGGCCGTCCAGCAGGAAGTGATGCCAGTCAAAGTAGACGGTATCCCCTTCGCAGCTGACGCAGAACAGGTAGCCGTTCGTCTGTTCCGGGATATTGCGCATGGTGCTGCCGGGGTACACAAGGCAGGGCTCCGTATTGGGCTCCAGCCACATCTCCCGCTTTTCCTGCACCAGACGCTGGGTATAATAGGGCGCACTTGCCAAGGCCGCTGTCAGTGCCCGCTGCAAAAGGGTGATATCCACCGCATCCCGCAGCGAGAACTGGTACCGGCACTGGATCTTTTCCCGACGGAAAAAGTACATGATTCCCTGAAAGTTATATTCCGTCGAGCGCTGCTGTGTTTGCATTGGTTTTTACCCCACGTTTGCTGCCAGATAATCCACCAGATCACCCATGGTAACAAAGTTGCGCAGCTCCTTTTCCGGGATGCGCAGGCCAAAGGTCTCCTCAAGATCTGCCACAATGGTCAGGATCTCCATAGAGGACAGATCCAGATCGTCCATCAGGACGCTGCTTTCGGTCACATCCTCCGGCGATACCTCTGCGACATCCTCCAGAATAGCCGTGATCTGAGAAATGATTTCTGCACGTTCCATCGTATTATGCTTCCTTTCTGTTGCGTTTTACTTGCGCACCAGCTTGCCCGCGGCGTTGCGGGGCAACGGCGTTTCGCTGAATTCCACCACGCCAATGCGCTTGTACAGCGGGACGGTGCGGTTCATCTGGGCAATAAAGTCCCGCACCGTCTGCTGGTGCTCCTTTTCACAGTATACCACAACACCTATCTTTTTTGCCCAGTTCTTTTACGATACATTCCTGTACGGCGGGACATTTTTCTAACATGCCCTCCAGCTCCTCGGGACTGACGTTCTCGCCGCTGTCCAGAATGATCAGGTTCTTCTTGCGGCCGGTAATGTAATAGTAGCCGTCCTCGTCCACCCGGGCAAGGTCGCCGGTGTGGAACCAGCCGTCCTTGTCGATGACCGCAGCGGTGGCCTCGGGGTCCTTGTAGTAGCCCAGCATGATGCTGTCGCCCCGGATGCACAGCTCTCCGTCCGGCTCGAGCTTGTAGTCCAGATAATCGTTGCCCTGTCCCACAGCGCCGATGTGCTTTGCATCCTGCGCGTAGTTGATGATGCCATCGCCGCAGGTCTCGGTAGCGCCGTAGGTCTGCACCACGAATACCCCGTTGGTGGCCATATCCAGCATCACCTGCGGGTCGAACATGGCAGAGGAGCAGATGGGCACCCACAGCTCTCCCAGGCGGTCCTTGCGGCCGCGCATCACGTCCTTGCAGGGAGTTCATGATCACCGGCACCACCGCCATGACCTGACTGGGCATCCGCCGGATCTCCTTATAGAAATTGCGGATATCGCCGCTGATGTTCAGCGCCCAGCCTGCGTGGGCCCAGGAAAACAGGCAGATGAACGCGCCCAGATGGAACATGGGCAGCACGGTGTACTGGCTCATGACGAGGTTCGGTTCGTGCTTATACGCCATCATGCGCTCACCGATCTGCACATGGGCGCGCATCACGCTGAAGAAGTTGCGCTCGCTCAGCATCACGCCCTTGCTGCGTCCGGTGGTGCCGGAGGTGAACATCAGGATCATCAGGTCGTCGTGGCCGATGCAGCGGGGCATCTCTGCCACCGGCTCATAAGCGCGGAAGCCGTCCATGGGGCGCAGAATGCTGCCGTAGTCGGCCTGCAGCTGCTCCTTGGTGCCGTAGTCGTCGCCGTCGGTCAGGATGGCGGCGGGTTCCACCAGCCCCAGCTCGTAGGACAGCTCGTCCCAGCTCTTGTGCTGGTTGAGCAGTACCAGTACACCGCCCGCCAGAATGATGCCGAAGGTGTTCACGGCATATTCGTAGCTGTTTTTATTCAGCAGGCAGATCTTTTTGCCCTTGATATCCGGGATGGTGCTCTGGAAGTAGCTGACCGCACGGCGGATATCCCGCGCGTAGTCCTTATAATGGACTACGGTCACCTCGTCCGTTTCCTTATCATAAAAGCGGAGCGCCACACGCTCCGAAAAACGCTGTTCCATATTCAGGGTGACCAGATCATACACGTTGTCCAATACCTTGATCATTGTATTTTCCTCCTGCGTTGTTATTTCATCCTGCGGCAGTGCGCTGTACTGTGCTCAGTATACAATATTTTCCAATGCAATGCAATACTTCTGCAACATTTAATTTCTCACTTTGACAACTTTCAATTGCACATCTTGGGATACGCCCCGGCCAAATTCTACCTTTCGTTGCAATCCGCCGGTTTTCGTGCTACAATTTTTAGCGCAAAATACCAGTTCCGGTATGGTGCAGACTGCAAAACAAAATTGACAGTCTCTATAAAAAGCATTATACTAGCCATATATCATGGCAATGCTGTATAAAAAAACTGATCATTTGCGCCGTATCCGGCTTTTTCTCGAGGGGTATTGGCCCGGCGCAGGGAAGGAATCTTTCATGGAAACAACCAAGCCCCGCACTGTCAACTCCATCGGGATGTTTGATATGCTCAAGGGCGCTGGGATGCTGGCCATCGTGCTGGGACACACTGCGGAGCTTTACCCACTCCAGCTGGAGGGCGGCCTGTCGCTGACGGCCTTTGTCGGCTTTATCTACCGCGAAACGCTGATGGCGGCCTTTTTTATTGCCAGCGGCTACGGCTTCCGCACGCGCTCCATCAGCAAGTGCATCCACCAGCAGCTCAAAAGCCTGCTCAAGCCCTTTTGCTACACTGCGGTGTTCACCACGGTGCTGCACTTCATCATTCATTATAAAACCTTTCACTATCTGCCCGGCTCCATGACTGAGAGCATCAAGGTGGCGGGCGGCTTTCTGCTGGGTCTGCCCCATACTGCCACCTACTTCGGGCAGGAGTTCTTTTCCTGTGGGCCCATGTGGTATCTGCTGGCGCTGCTGATGGGCTGGATCTTACTGGACGTTATCCTGAATATCTTCCCGGAGCGGTACATTCCCTGGGCGGTGGGCGGTGCCGCCCTGCTGGGCTGGGGTGCCAGCCTTGTATGGGAGCTGCCCTTCTGCCTGATCCAGGGCGCGGTGATCACGCCGTACCTGTACCTTGGCTACCTTGCCAAACGGCAGCATTGGCTGGATCAGCCTTTGTCCCGCCGGATGTCCTGCATCCTGTGGGCAGCCGTACTGCTGATCCCGGCAGCCGCCCTTGCCACCCGCCGCACCGACTGTGTATCCATGGCCGAGTGGTCGCTGGGCCCCATCAGCATCCTGCTGGACGGCCTTGCCGGTCTGCTGTTTATCCGGCTGTTTTTGCGCTGGAGCCAGCGCCGCAACCCGCTGGTGCGCTTTTTCGAGGCCATCGGCCGCCGTTCCCTGTACATCTTCTGCGTACATACGGTGGAGCTGATCGCCATTCCGTGGTATCTGTTCGCCGCCAAATACGCCGACCGCCCTGTTTTGGGCATCAGCCTGCAATACATCCTTTCGCTGGGCTCCATCTGGCTGATCTGCGCCCTGCTGCAGCGGCGGCGGGATCTGATCATCAAGTTGTTCCCCGCCCGGCGGCGCACCCCTCAGGTACATTACGCCCCGCGGCACTGATTTTTCTGAATGTTGGCTGCGGCGGTGCAGCTGTTATAGGATAAAGGAAGAGGAGGATCCCGTTATGAACCACGATGCCCCCATGACCCCTGCTGCCATGCAGGCGCACATTGCCGAGCTGGAGCAGCAGCTCAAGCTTTCGGACGAGGGTGTTTCCCAGCTGGCGCAGCGGTGTCTGGAGCTGGAGCAGCAGCTGCTGGCTTGCCAGACCGAGCTTGCCAAGCACAGCGCCGAGGCTGAGAATATCACCCTTACCCTGCCGCAGCTGTTCTACGACACCGGCAGCGGCTTTTCGCCCCGGGAATGCCTGACTGCCACCGAGGATGTCTACAACGAACTGACCCACGAGGTCTCGGTCACCTTTGTCCTGCCGGAGGACGCACGCGCCATCCGTCTGGACCCCGGCGAGTTGGCCTGCTGCATCACCGACCTTGCCATCTCGGACGAGCGCATCAGCTTCCAGTCGGTCAACGGCCTTCTGCTGCAGGAGGACAGCCTGCTGTTTTTGGACGTAGACCCCAACCTTTCGCTGCACTGCACCACCGGCTTTGGTGCCGGCATGAAGTTTGCGGTGAACTATCACTACTACCCGCTGGGACGTTTTCTGCACGAGCAGCCCGGCAAGTCTCTGCTGCGGGCGCTGAACGACCTGAAGCTTGAGAACGCCGCTGCCGCGCAGGAGGCAGAGGAAGTATTGCAGGCCAGCCGCGCCGAGTGTATGCGGCTGAACCAGCAGCTGCTGACCTTGCAGGGCATCCAGCACGAATATCAGGTTTCGCTGGAAACGATGCGCGCCAGCAGCAGCTGGCGGCTGACCGCCCCGCTGCGCAGACTGCTGAACCTAGTGCGCGGTCACTGAGCCCGCCCGATATTCTGCCCGGAGGAGTTGGATCATGTACACCAGTTACAGTACCCTGCAGCGCAAGCAATTGTCCAAGCAGGTCTATACCGATACCCAGAGCACCTATCTTCTGGTCTATGCGCCGGGGCGTCACAAGGCGCTGCAAGCGGCGCTGCAAAACCAGCTGCACCGCAAGTTCCGTCTGGTGACCCGGCTTGAGGACGAGCTGACCCCCGATGTAGCCGGGGTGCTGCTGGTAAGCGAGGATGTGGAGTGCACCCCCACCGCCCTGACCTATTTTGCTGCCGCCCTGCGGGAGGGCGCAGACCTTGCGGTCTGCGACGCCTCCTTTGGCTTTGACGGCTCCACCGCCCTGTACCTGAGCACCCGGCACCTGCCCGGCAGCAGCTGCGCACTGGTGTCCCGCGCATTGCTGGACAAGGTACGCGCCGCCGCCCGGGGCAAGGACAGCGTTACCGAACTGCTGCGTCTGGCCCACGCCATGGCGCAGCACAGCCGCTGCATCCCGCAGGCGCTGCTGCACTTCCGCCGGGAGCTGTGCGCCGACGATGTATTCTCTGCCAAGGGCCGCCGTGCGCTGATTTTGAGCCATGAGCTGACCATGACCGGTGCGCCCATCGTGCTGGTAAGTGCCGTGCCGGTGCTGCGCAGCTTAGGCTTTGAGGTGGTGGTGCTGGGACCCTCGGATGAAGGCTCGCTGCCGCTGTTTCTGGACGCCGGGGCCGCTGTGGTCACCCGCCCGGACTGCGTTACTTCCAGCGCCCTGTGGGGGCTGGCCACCAGCGCAGACTTTGTGCTGGCCAACACGGTGGTGGAAGCGCCGGTGGTGAACACCCTGAACGGCTCCTTTGTGCCGGTGCTGTGGTGGCTGCACGATGCCTTTGCGGGCTACCCCTTCATCTCCCACAGCATCCCCAAGGCGCTGGGCAAAAACGTGCACCTCTGCGCCGTAGGCTCCCACGCCACCGCCGCCATGCACTCCGTCCGGCCGGATTTTGCCATCGAGCAGCTGATCTACGGTCTGCCGGACTATGCAGCCGAGCAATTCCCCCGCTATGACATCAGCTTTGCCGGGGGGCGTCCCCTCTTTGTGACGGTAGGCTCGCTGGAGCACCGCAAGGGTCCGGACATCTTCTGCAACGCCATCCGGCTGCTGCCCTCTGCAGTGCGGGAAAAAGCTGCCTTCCTTTTTGTGGGCAAAGCCGCCGACAAGGGGATGTACAACGCCGTGGACAGCTTGGTGCGGGACTATCCCCAGACCGTTTTCTACCGCAAGCGGCTGGAGCGCCCGGAGGTAAAATCCCTGATGGAGCAGTGCAACTGCGTGGTATGCGCCTCCCGGGATGACCCCATGCCCACCTTCGTCACCGAGGGCCTGATCTTCGGCAAGCCCTCCATCGTGTCGGAGCACACCGGCACCGCCGGGCTGATCACCGAGGGCGTGGATGGCTTCCTCTACAAGGACGACGACCCGCAGCAGCTGGCCGACAAGCTGGCCTGGGCCATCGAACACCCGGAGGCGCTGGCCGCCATGCACGGCAGTTGCCGCCGCCTGTACGAGCAGCAGTTCTCCAACGAATCCTATGTCGCCACCCTGACAAGGCTGGTAAAAGAGCTGACGGACGGGGAAGAATCATGAAAAAACAATGCCGGACAGCTGCACGCTGCCCGGCATTGCTTTTTCACGGGAGAGGTCTCCCCATTTTATCAAATCCCCCAAATTGCCCAACAAAGTTCCGCTTCCGTTCACAAAGGGCGGCGGGAGATGTGCTATACTGGTTCCAGAATTTCCGGTTGTGAAAGGAGTTTTGTTTCCATGAGCCAAGCCGCCGCGCAGCAGCCCTCCCGCAAAAAGGCCGTGATCTCTCTGCTGGTGCTGCTGGCACTTACCTGCATCATCGTGTTCACTTTTAAGGATCACTGGGCCGAGATCACTGCGGCGCTGGCGCAGCTTTCGGTGTGGCAGGTGCTGGCGGTGCTGGCGGTCGGCATCAGCTACCCCCTGCTGGAGGGGTGCGTGGCGTGGGTCATCGTGCGCAGCCGTCTGCCGCAGTTCACCCTGCGGCAGGGGCTGGATGTGGGCTGGTGCGGCACCTTTGGCAACGTGGTCACGCTGGGTGCCGGTGCGGTGCCGGTGCAGCTGTACTACCTGCACCGGGCCGGGCTGCCGCTGGGCCCCGGCGCAGGGCTGATGACGCTGGAATACGTTTTCCACAAGAGCACGGTGCTCCTGTACGCCACCGTGATGCTGCTGTTGCAGCACCGCTGGCTTGCCGCCAACACCACCGGTGTCATGCGGTATCTGCCCATGGCATACGCTGTGGTAGCGGTGATTATCGTGGCGCTGGTGCTGCTGTGCGTCTCGCCGCTGGTGCAGAACCTCGCCCGCTGGCTGCTGGGCTTTTTGCCCAAGACCGAAAAGTGGCAGCAGCGCCGCGCCGACTGGCTGGAGCAGCTGGAGGTGCTGGGCACCGAGAGCCGCCGCCTGCTGACAGATAAGCCCCGCTGCCTGAAAATTTTTGCCCTGCAGGCACTCAAGCTGTTCGGGCTGTTCTGCCTGCCCTACCTGTGCATCCGGTTCATGGGGCTTTCCCCGCTGGGCTTCTGGCAGGTGCAGCTGCTCACCAGCCTGATGCTCTTCGTTTCCAATGCCCTGCCCAACGTAGCCGGGATGGGCTCGATCGAAACGGCCTTCCTGCTGGTGTTCGGCAGCTTTCTGGAGCAGGGCGAGGTGATGAGCGTGCTGATGCTCTACCGCATCGCCAGCTATTATGTGGTATTTGCCGCCAGCGCCGTGGGCTTTTTCATCGCCCAGCGGCATCTGGCGCAAATGGAGCCGCCAAAGGAGGGGTGAGCAGATGAAAAGCTTCCACATTCCCCGCACTGCTGTGTTTTTTATCCTGTTTGCACTGGCAGCTTTTGCGGTGCTGTACCGTCCCATCGACCTGAAAGCGCTGGTGCGCGCCAGCTCGCAGGGCACGCTCCGCACCGAGGAAGTGGCGCATTTTGGCAGCACAAACGACATGGACTATCACCTCCTCTCCATGGACAGCGAAGAGTTCCAACAAACGGCAGAATTGCTTTCCACCGTCTCCTGCCGCAAAAAGCTGAACCAGAACTATTCTGCCTACACCCACGATACCTTCCCGGTGCAGTCGGTCACCGTCAGCTTTTATGACGATGCCGAGAACCAGAAGTTTCTGCTGACGGTGTATTCCGACGGCGTGTGCATCCTGAACAGCGCCTTTGTCAGCGTAAAATACCCCGGCGGCGGCGCAGCGCAGCTGTATGAACAGCTGGCGGGGATGGGGCAGTAAAAACAAAAAACGGGGCGTGCAGTTGGTCAAGCTGCACGTCCCGTTTTTGTTTTCTTTGCGTCGGCTGTGGTACCAAACACAGCCGGTGCCGCGCCGGAAGCAGCAGAGCAAACCGTGCTGCCGCTTCCCGTAGAAAAGAGAAAGGAATGGAGGAATGGAGCGGAGCGCTTGCAGACGCTCCTTTTTCTGGTGCAACGTGGTTAGAATTAGCTAACCACCGCTGCGAGAACAGGATACCACAGTCAGTTAGTCTTGTCAACCCTTAATTTGCAAATTTTTTCGCAAAGTTGCCGTGCCGCCGGGGTTTCGGCGTTTTTCTACATTCTGCCCAAAGAATAGCCTTTCCGCTGGAAGAAAACCCACTTGTTTTCTATTGCTTTTTAAAACGGTTCTTGCTATTATAATAACGCAAGATTTTGTGGGCAGATTTTTATTTTTGTCTACACCTTGTAGTAAGGGCTGCCGCTGTCGGCAGCGCAAGACCGTTTCGCCCCCAGAAAACCGCCCAGACAGAGCGGTTTTTCAAAGGCTCATTAGTTAGAAAACGCTAACTGCGTAATGGAGCAAGGAGGTTCCAATGATCCAGTTTGAACAGTGGGAAGGCTTTGAAGGCCGCATCTGGAAGGAAGAGGTCAATGTGCGTGACTTCATCCAGAAGAACTACACCCCCTATGACGGCGACGAAAGCTTTCTGGCAGGCCCCACCGAGGCTACCGATAAGCTTTGGGGTGCTTTGCAGCAGCTGCAGAAGGCCGAGCGCGCCAAGGGCGGCGTGCTGGATATGGAGACCGAGGTGGTCAGCAGCCTGACCTCCTACGGCCCCGGCTATATTGACGAAAACCTGAAGGATCTGGAGCAGATCGTTGGCTTACAGACCGACAAGCCCCTCAAGCGCGCCTTTATGCCCTACGGCGGCATCAAGATGGCAGAGCAGGCCTGCACCACCTACGGCTACCAGCCCTCTGCCGAGCTGCACAAGATCTTTACCGACTACACCCGCACCCACAATCAGGCTGTGTTCGATGCCTACACCCCCGAGATGAAGAAGGCACGCCACAGCCACATCGTCACCGGTCTGCCCGATACCTATGGCCGCGGCCGCATCGTGGGCGACTACCGCCGCGTTGCCCTGTACGGCATTGACGCCCTGATCCAGTTCAAGCAGGAGGATCTTGCCAACTGCGGCGACGGCACCATGACCGATGACGTCATCCGTCTGCGCGAGGAGATCGCCCGCCAGATCAGCGCCCTGAAGGGCATGAAGAAGATGGCCGAGGCCTACGGCTACGACATCTCCCAGCCCGCCAAGGACGCCAAGGAGGCCTGCCAGTGGCTGTACTTCGGCTACCTGGCCGCCATCAAGACCCAGAACGGTGCCGCCATGAGCGTGGGCCGCATCTCCACCTTCCTTGACATTTATATCCAGCGCGATCTGGACAAGGGCATCCTGACCGAAAGTCAGGCACAGGAGCTCATCGACCACATGGTCATGAAGTTCCGCATGGTCAAGTTTGCCCGCATCCCCAGCTACAACCAGCTGTTCTCCGGCGACCCCGTGTGGGCAACGCTGGAGGTGGGCGGCATCGGCATGGACGGCCGCAGCATGGTCACCAAGAACTGCTACCGCTTCCTGCACACGCTGGAGAACATGGGCCCCGCACCGGAGCCCAACCTGACCGTGCTGTACTCCTCTGCCCTGCCCGAGGCCTTTAAAAGTACGCCTCCAAGGTATCTGTCAACACCAGCAGCGTCCAGTACGAGAACGACGATGTGATGAAGCCCGTCTGGGGCGACGATTACTCCATCTGCTGCTGCGTGTCTGCCACCCAGACCGGCAAGGAGATGCAGTTCTTCGGCGCACGCGCGAACCTGGCCAAGTGCCTGCTGTACGCCATCAACGGCGGCGTGGACGAGAAGAGCCACGAGCAGTGCGGCCCCAACTACGCCCCTATCACCAGCGAGTACCTGACCTATGACGAGGTGCTGCCCAAGTATGTGCAGATGCTGGACTGGCTGGCAGGGCTGTACGTCAACGTGCTGAACCTCATCCAGTATATGCACGACAAGTACTACTACGAGGAAGCCGAGATGGCACTCATCGACACTGATGTGCGCCGCACCTTTGCCACCGGCATTGCAGGCTTCTCCCACGTCATCGACTCCCTGAGCGCCATCAAGTACGCCAAGGTGAAGGTGGTGCGCGATGAAAACGGCCTTGCCACCGGCTTTGAGACCGAGGGCGATTTCCCCAAGTACGGCAACGACGATGACCGCGCCGACGAGATCGGCGTGTGGCTGCTCAAAACCTTCCTTGAGATGATCAAGAAGCGCCACACCTACCGCAACTCCGAGGCTACCACCTCCATCCTGACCATCACCTCCAACGTGGTGTACGGCAAGTACACCGGCGCTCTGCCGGATGGCCGCGCCGCCTTCACCCCGTTTGCCCCCGGCGCTACCCCCAGCTACGGTGCAGAGCAGAACGGCCTGCTGGCCTCGCTGAACTCCGTGGCAAAGCTGCCCTACCACTGGGCACTGGACGGCATCTCCAACACCCAGACCATCAACCCCGAGGCACTGGGTCACAGCGAGGGCGAACGCGTGGAGAATCTGGTGCAGGTGCTGGACGGCTACTTCGATCAGGGCGCACACCACCTGAACGTGAACGTCTTTGGCAAGGAGAAGCTGCTGGACGCCATGGAGCACCCCGAGAAGGAAGAGTACGCCAACTTCACCATCCGCGTTTCCGGCTACGCTGTCAAGTTCATCGACCTGACCCGCGAGCAGCAGCTGGACGTGCTGGCACGCACCTGCCATGGCGTCCTGTAAGACCCCCTTGGTACGTCCACTCGCTGGAATCCTTCGGCTCGGTGGACGGCCCCGGCGTGCGCTTTGTGGTGTTTTTTTTGCAGGGGTGTGCCCTGCGGTGCAAGTACTGCCACAACCCCGAAACATGGGCAGAGGGCGGCGAGGCGTGGACGGCAGAAGCGCTGTTCCAGCGGGTATACCGCTACCGCAACTACTGGGGCAAAAAGGGCGGCATCACGGTCAGCGGCGGCGAGCCGCTGCGGCAGATGGACTTTCTGACCGAGTTCTTCACGCTGGCGCGTGCCAAGGGCGTGCACACGGCTCTGGATACCGCCGGGCAGCCCTTCCGCCCGGACGACCCGGCCTATCTGGCCGCGTTCGACCGCCTGATGGCTAACACCAATCTGGTGATCCTTGACCTCAAGGAGATCGACCCGGAGCGCCACCGGCAGCTCACCGGCAAGGACAATGCCAACATCCTTGCCATGGCGCGGCACATCTCCGACCTCGGCATCCCGCTGTGGATCCGGCACGTCCTGGTGCCCGGGCTGACCGATGACGAGGAAGGGCTGCGCAAAACAGCAGACTTTATCCGCAGCCTGAAAACGGTGCAGCGGGTGGAGGTGCTGCCCTACCACACCTTGGGGCTGTTCAAGTGGCAGAAGCTGGGCATCCCCTATCCGCTGCCGGACGCCGTGCCGCCCACCGCGGAGCAGGTAAAGCGGGCAGAAGAACTGCTGGAAGTGAGCCGCTATCCCGGGTAAAGCACCACCGTTTTGATTGCGCTCCGCTTCGCTCTGCGCAATTTCAGCGGAAAGAATATCTATGATTTTGGCCCCGGAGCGTCTGCGGACGCTCCGGGGCCCTTTTCAAAAAATGGGATATCGGAACGCCCGCAGGCGTTCCGATATCCCGAAATTTAAAATAATTCTTCCGCTGAGGATGCCCAGAGCAACGCGGCGGGCATTCTGAATCGTTCTTTGTTCCCTCCTTGACTTCCCTGCACCGCACCGCTATAATAAAGGGGTAAAAGGATAAATGCGTTTATCCGGGCAGAGTAGCGCCGCACACCGTCTGCGCAGAGAGAACAGGCCACTGGCTGGAAGCCTGTTTGCAGACCGCCGCGCAAAGTGCGCCCGGACAGCACGCGGCGGGAACCCCGTGGGGAAGTATCGCCGTGCGGTGCGCCGCCGTTACCGGCTTTGAGCGACAAACAGAAGTGGAACCGCGATTTTGATTTTAAAACCGCCTTCGGAGTTGTGCCTTGTGCACCGCTCCGGGGGCGTTTTGTTTTGCGGCTTCTGTTTGGAACAAAAAGGAGAATTGACCATGCAGATCTTCAACACCCTGACCCGACAGAAGGAAGAATTTGTGCCGCAGGTGCCCGGCGAGTACCGCATCTACGTCTGCGGCCCTACCGTGTACAACTATATCCACATCGGCAACGCACGTCCGCTGATCGTGTTCGACACCCTGCGCCGCTATCTGGAATACCGGGGCAACAAGGTGATCTACGTTTCCAACATCACCGATATCGACGATAAGCTCATCAAGAAGGGACAGGAAGAGGGCACCTCCATGAAGGAGGTGGCACAGCGCTTTGAGGCCGAGTACCTGAAGGATGCCGCCGGTCTGAACTGCGAAAAGCCCACCGTGCAGCCCCGCGCTACCGAGCATATCCCCCAGATTTTGGATATCGTCAAGGATCTGATCGACTCCGGCCACGCCTACGTTGCCAAAAACGGCGATGTGTACTTCCGGGTGAAGAGCGACCCCGGCTACGGCAAGCTGAGCCACCTGAATCTGGACGATCTGGAGAGCGGCAACCGCGAGCTGCGCAGCCAGATGGAGGACGATCTGAAGGAGGACCCCGCCGACTTTGCCGTCTGGAAGGCTGCAAAGCCCGGTGAACCTGCATGGGAAAGCCCCTACGGCATGGGCCGTCCGGGCTGGCATATCGAGTGCAGCGCCATGAGCCGCACCCATCTGGGCAAGACCATTGATCTGCACTGCGGCGGTCAGGATCTGATCTTCCCCCACCACGAAAACGAGATCGCCCAGAGCGAGTGCGCCAACGGCTGCGAGTTTGCCCGCTACTGGATGCACAACGGCTTCATCAACGTGGACAATCAGAAGATGTCCAAGAGCCTGCACAACTTCTTCACCGTGCGGGATGTAGCAAACCTCTACGGCTACGAGCCCATCCGCTACTTCATGCTGACCGCCGGCTACCGGATGCCCCTGAACTACACCGTAGACCTCATCGAGAGCTGCAAGAACAGTCTGGAGCGCCTGTACACCTGCCGCGAAAATCTGGACTTTGCCCTGAGCAAGGCCGACTTCGGCACCGACGAGACCCTGAAGGAAAAGGCTGCCGAGGCCCGCACCAAGTTCTGCACCGCCATGGACGACGACCTGAACACCCCGGATGCACTGGCTGCTGTGTTTGATCTGGTCAAGGAGATCAACACCCTGTCTGCCGCTTCCAGCAAGGCTGCGCTGGAGACCGCTGCCGCCGCCTTTGACGAGATCACCGGCGTGCTGGGTCTGCTGTACAACCGCAAGAAGGATGAGGTGCCCGCCGAGGTGACTGAGCTGGTGGAGAAACGTGCTGCTGCCAAGAAGGCCAAGGACTGGGCCACCGCCGATGCCATCCGCGCACAGCTGACCGAACTGGGCTGGGCTGTCAAGGACACCGCACAGGGTCCCCAGCTGAGCAAGCTGTAACGCCTTAAGTAGTTTTAAAATTTGGGAAGGGGTTCGGAAACGCCGTAGGCGTTTCCGAACCCCTTTTTTCACGGGAGAATGCAGGCGAAACCGGCAAAAGCCCCGCAGGGCGGTATGCTCTGCGGGGCTTTTGTCCATAGGGAAGGAGGCGTAATAAAGAAAGGACGGATCAGAAATCCACCTCAGTATCGTAGTAGCAGCACTTGAGCAGCTTCTCCATCTCCTCCTGACTGGGCTGGCGGGGGTTGGAGCCGGTGCAGGCGTCGGCGATGGCGTTCTTGGCGATCTCGGGCAGACGCTCCAGGAACACATTCTCCGGCACAAAGCCCTGCTCGGTGGGGTAGGAGTCCGGGCCGTAGTGCTCGATGCAGTGGGGGATGTTCAGCGCGTCGTTCATGCCGCGCAGGTACTCGATGAGCAGCTTGACCTTTTCGTCTTCGTTTGCGCCGCCCAGCTTCATCTCGTCTGCGATGACGCCGTAGCGCTTCTTGGCCTCGGGGTCCTTGGCGTTGAAGGCGATGACCTTAGGCAGGTACATGGCGTTGGCCGCGCCGTGGATGATGTGTGCGCCGTAGTCTGCAAAGGCAGCGCCGGTCTTGTGTGCCATGGAGTGCACGATGCCCAACAGTGCGTTGGAGAAAGCCATACCGGCAAGGCACTGGGCGTTGTGCATGGAGTCGCGCTTGGACATATCGCCATTGTAGCTGTCCACCAGATCGCCCTGGATCATGCGGATGGCGAAGATGGCCAGCGGGTCGGTGTAGTCGCAGTGTGCGGTGGAAACATAAGCCTCCACAGCGTGAGTCATGGCGTCCATACCGGTGTGGGCAACCAGCTTTTTGGGCATGGTCTCAGCCAGATCGGGGTCCACGATGGCCACGTCCGGGGTGATCTCAAAGTCTGCGATGGGGTACTTGATGCCCTTCTGGTAGTCGGTAATGATGGAGAAAGCGGTCACCTCGGTGGCAGTGCCAGAGGTGGAGGAAATAGCACAGAAGTGTGCCTTGCGGCGCAGCGGCGGGATGCCGAACACCTTGCACATCTCCTCAAAGGTGATCTCGGGGTACTCGTACTTGATCCACATGGCCTTGGCTGCATCGATGGGAGAGCCGCCGCCCATGGCGATGATCCAGTCGGGCTCAAACTTCAGCATGGCCTCGGCACCGCGCATGACGGTCTCCACGGAAGGATCGGGTTCGATGCCCTCGAACAGCTCCACTTCCATGCCGGCTTCCTTCAGGTACTCCACAGCACGGTCCAGGAAGCCGAAGCGCTTCATGGAGCCGCCGCCGACACAGATCATTGCCTTTTTTCCGGTGAAGGATTTCAGCGCTTCCAGAGCGCCCTTGCCATGGTACAGATCACGGGGCAGAGTAAAACGAGCCATAATACAAAACCTCCAAAAATAGTACGGCACACGCAGCGCTGTACCGCAGTTCATTATTATGTTAATTATATAACAATTTGGAGGCAGCTTCAATTGACGTAGCGGAAGAAAAAGTCGTTCTATTTTGGGCGGTTTCCACAAGCAGTAGGATGCAACAAGCCCCCTGCCCTGAAAAAGCGCAAAAAAACACCCCGAAGTCCTAAGACTTCGAGGTGCTTGCCTTTGGAGCTGCTATCCAGATTCGAACTGGAGACCTCATCCTTACCAAGGATGCGCTCTACCAACTGAGCTATAGCAGCAAATGGCGACCCGGATCGGGCTCGAACCGACGACCCCCAGCGTGACAGGCTGGTGCTCTAACCAACTGAGCTACCGGGCCATGATCGCTCAAGTTCGTGCGGCATCTTACCGCGGGAACGTGCTCTATTATATCGGAAAGTCGGTCTGTTGTCAAGCACAAATTTGCGGAAAATGCAATTTTTTGCAAAAGCGGGTAAAGGTGGGCTGTTTGGGACGCTGAGACGATTTTAAATGGCTTCCGCTTCGCTCTAGCCATCTTCAGCGGAAAAAATATTTTAAATTTCGCGTTTGTCGCGCTCTGCGGAGCGCTCCAAACGCTATTTTCACGGGAGGGGTCGTGGCGGGAAACGGCAGCTGCTGCGCTTGCTCCCCGGGGGGAGCTGTCGCGCAGCGACTGAGGGGCTGCAAATCGGCGGAGCCGGAAAAAACGGTTAAAAGATCTTCACGCCGAACAGGCGTGAATCTTCAGTTTTTTCCGGTGTAGCCCTCCTCTTTGGGGTTAAAAGGGGCGAGCAGCCCCTTTTTCGTGGCTCCAGCGCGTCGAAATCGCTGGCACTTTTCTGGTTCTCTTTTGGTGTCAAAAGAGAACATGCCCAGCGGAGCGTCTTTACACTCCGCTGGCGACTGAGGAAGCAAAAAAAACAAAACGCACAAGTTCCGAAGAACCTGTGCGTCATGGCAGGGGTAGTAAGTTTCGAACTCACGGCACGCGGTTTTGGAGACCGCTGCTCTACCAGCTGAGCTATACCCCTATAGGCATTCGCTGAATGCTTGATTATTATAGCCGATGCAACGGGGAATGTCAAGCCTTATTTTTACTTATTCTCATTTTTCGCGCCGCCGCAGCTGCAGCAGCTCTCCTGCGCGGCGGAATCCGGCGCAGGCAGCTGGCTTGCCAGCTGTTCCAGCGTAACGCTGTCGATATACTGGTTGATCACCTCGTCCAGCCCCGCCCAGAACGGCAGGGTGAAGCACTGCTCGGACATGGGGCATTCGTTGGTCACGCTGCCAAGGCACGGAATGGGCGCTACGCTGCCCTCGATGGCGCGCAGGATCTCGCCGGCGGTGTAGTCGGCGGGGTCTTTCGTCAGGCCGGTAGCCGCCCTGACTGCCCCGCTCGCTCTTGACCAGCCCCACCCGCGCCAGCGGGGTGACGATCTGCTCCAGATATTTCAGGCTCAGGTTCTGCCGCTCACTGATCTCCTTCAGGCTGACGGTGGTGCCCGGCGCATAGCGCGCCAGCTCCGCCATCAGGCGCAGGGCGTAGCGGCTCTTGGTGGAAAATTTCATGGTAGTCCTCTCCTTGTTGCAGTTTATAGTATAGCACGTTACTCGGATTTTGCAAAGGAGAAACCTCTTGTGCAAACAAAAAAGGTCTGTTATCATAGGATGGAACAGAACCTATCTTTGAGGAGTGAGAGTATGACAGAAAAGATCACCGCCGCAGACGCCATCCGTCTGCTGGATACCGGCAAGGCTGTCGCAGTGGATGTGCGCGAGCCGGACGAATACGCCGTTGGGCACATCCCGGGGGCAAAGCTGCTGCCGCTGGGGCAGGTCATCGACCGCGCCGCCGAGGTGCTGCCGGACAAAAACGCCCTGTGGCTGGTGTACTGCCGCACCGGGCGCCGCAGCGCCGACGCTGTGCAGAAGCTGGAAGCCCTTGGCTACACCCACCTGCGGGACCTTGGCGGCATTTTAAGCTGGCCCTACGAGATCGAGGGCGATTTTGAGGGGCATTTTTAAGGTTATATACTTTATAAGAAGCACAAACCCACAACAGAAAGGAAACCATGCCATGTCGTTCCATGCAAAAGAGTTCGCGGGCAGTCACTGCGGCTGCCGTTACCAGCAGGATTACCGCCCTACTTTAGGTCGGGACGGCAAAAAGGAATCCGGCACGCTGGAGGTCATCAAGTTCTACTACGATGGCGCCATCCGCTTTGAGCAGCACTGCTATGGCGAGGCTGCCACCTTTGTGTTCGGCGTGTGGGCGTCCGGCATGGATGAGGACGGCACGCTGCACTGGGTACTGCCGGACCGCCGCAAGAGCTATTACGACGAAAGCTATCTGCCCAAAAAGCTGGACCGGGTGGACGAAGCCGGAAACCTGTACTTTGACGGCGGCATCTTCCCGTGGAAGCTGGCGGACGACTTTGCCGAGGATAAGCGCTGGGGCTACCCCAAGTGGAAGGTGGCGCTGGGTAAGCTGACCGGAAAGGGCAAAAAAGGTGACTGAATCACGAAAATCCAGTATTCATATTGACATACTAGGGAATGATATGGTATAACTTATCCGTTGAAAGGATTCCGCATCTGCACAGGGCATTTAAGGCTCCCGCAGACGCGTTCAATAAGAAAGGATCATTCCTATGGAAAACATGGAAAAAGTGGTTTATCTGGATAATGCTGCCACCACTCCCTGTGCTCCCGAGGCACTGGAATTGATGGTCAAAGCCCTGAGAGGTGCCTGCGGCAACCCCAGCAGCCATTACAGCATCGGCTATGAGGCAAAGGAATTCGTGGACACCGGCCGTGCGCAGGTGGCAAAGGCCATCAATGCAAGTCCGGCTGAGCTCTTCTTTACCAGCTGTGGCTCCGAGGCCGACAACTGGGCCGTAAAGGGCACTGCCTTCACCAAGGCACGCCAGAACAAAAAGCACCTCATCACCAGCGCTTTTGAGCACCACGCCATCATGCACAGCATGGCTGCACTGGAGCGCATGGGCTTTGAAGTGACCTATATCAAGCCCACCGCCGAGGGCTACATCCGTCCCGAGGACGTGGAGGCTGCCATCCGTCCCGACACCGCACTGGTCAGCATCATGATGGCCAACAACGAGATCGGCACCATCCAGCCCATCAAGGAGATCGCCGAGATTGCCCACAAGCATGGCGTGTGGATGCACACCGATGCGGTGCAGGCTGTGGGTGCCATCCCCGTGGATGTGAAGGAGCTGGGCGTGGATATGCTGTCCATGAGCGCCCACAAGTTCAACGGCCCCAAGGGCATGGGTGCACTGTACTGCCGTAAGGGCGTATGGCCCCAGAACTTGATCGATGGCGGCAGTCAGGAGGCCCGCCACCGTGCAGGCACCGAGAACGTGGCCGGCATTGCTGCCATGGGCAAGGCACTGGAGATCGCCACAGCGCATCTGGATGAGCGCATGGCCCACGAGAGCGAGCTGCGCGATTACGTCATCGACCGCATCCTCAAAAACATCCCGGAAGCCCGCCTGAACGGCGGCCGCAGTCCCCGTCTGCCCAACAATGTGAACATCAGCTTCCCGGGTCTGGAGGGCGAGACCATTCTGCTGGATCTGGATATGCACGGCATCTGCGCCTCCACCGGCTCTGCCTGCAACTCCGACAGTCTAGACCCCAGCCACGTCCTGCTGAGCATCGGCCTGCCGGAGGAGATCGGTCACGGCTCCATGCGGTTCACCTTTGGCCCGCAGAACACCATGGAAGAAGCAAAATATCTGTGTGACGTGCTGGAGGAGGTCATTCCCCGCCGCCGCGCTATGAGTTGTATGTGGCTGCAGGGTCAGAACAAGGCCCGCCAGTTCAGCCTGAAGGGAGAACAGTAATTATGGCAAGTATGTATAGTGCCAAGGTCATGGAGCATTTCGCAAATCCGCACAACGTAGGTGAGCTGCCCGATGCAAACGGCGTGGGTGAAGTGGGCAATCCCAAGTGCGGCGACATCATGCGCATGTACCTGAAAATTGAGAACAATGTGATCGTGGACGTTAAGTTCCTCACCTTTGGCTGCGGCGCAGCCATTGCCACCAGCAGCATGGCCACCGACCTGATCAAGGGCAAGACCGTGGATGAGGCACTGAAGCTGACCAACAAGGCCGTTGTGGAGGCTCTGGAAGGTCTGCCCCCGGTCAAGGTGCACTGCTCTGTTCTGGCCGAGCAGGCCGTCAAGGCTGCTCTGTCCGACTACTACCGCCGTCAGGGCATCGATCCGGAACCCATCGTGGGCAAGCTGGAAGAGGATTGCGAGCACTGCGAGAGCTGCGGCCACTGATCCTGACAGCATCCTAAACAAAAAAAGAGAGGACACCGCTTCGTGCGGTGTCCTTTTTTTTCGTTCCAACTTGTGAGAAAAGGGACACCGGAGCGTCCGCAGACGCTCCGGTGTCCCAAAGTTATAGATCCGTTTTCCGCGCCTTACACCCCGCCGTGACGGCGCTGCTCGGCGGCAAGCTCCTGCTGCAAAGCCGCCTTGCGGTGATCCAGCAGCAGATCCTTGTTGTACTTGAAGTACCGCTCACAGCCGTTCTCGGTGAGGAACTGGTGGGAAGCGGGATTCACCGTAAGCTCGGTGACGAACACCACCATCTCCTGACTTTCTGCAAACGCCTGCTCCATAAAGTCGAAGGCGGCTTCCAGCGCAGCAGCGGCGGTCTTTTGGGTGGCCTCGCGCTGGTCTGCCAGCGCACGGAACTGTCCGCGCAGCAGGTCGAAGGCTTCCTGCGTACCGGCGGCGTTGGCGCGGCGCAGCTCTCCTTCCCACTGGTGCAGTGCGGCCTGCACCTGCAGACGGTTGGTCAGCTCTGCCTTGCCCAGCAGCCCGGCATCGCGCTTTTGCTGGGTCTCGGCTTCGTAGTCCTTGATCTGCTGGCTGAACAGCTCTGCGGAGCCGTCCGGGATATCCTCCGGCAGGGTAGCCAGCGCCTTTTTGGTCTCCCGCAAAAAGGCGTAGCAGGCATCGGCCACGGCATCCGCCTGCAAAGAGGCGGCAAAGCGGGTATCCAGCCCCGCCAGCAGCAGGCTGACAAGGCTGAGCCGCTCGTCAAAGGGAGCCTGCAGCAGCCGTGCGAACACGGCGGGCTTTGCCTGCCCGGCAAGAATTTCCTCCACGCCGTAGTCGTCGCGGTACTTATAGTAAAGGTCGAGGTAGGCGGAGAAGTCCTCTGCAATCTTCGGGTGCTGGATGTACTCGCGGATCAGCTCTTCATCAGCCTGCAGACCCAGTGCTTCGTAGGTGTCCAGCAGGTTGGAAAGATCCTCCCAGCCGCGGGCGGTGACGAACTGGGTGCCGTCCACATCGGCGTTGATCTGGTAGAAGTTCTGCGGGTGCAGTTCCAGATAGCTCAAAATGGCGCTGTGGATGTGCGCGGCGCGGGCATAGTCCTTCCACACCGGCAGATCCGGCTCGATGTCCATGCGGCGCACGCGGTCAAGGGTGACGATGTCAAAATCCCGGACGGACTTGTTGTACTCCGGCGGGTTGCCTGCCGCCACGATGACCCAGCCCGCAGGCACAGCCTGATTGCCAAAGGTCTTGCACTGCAAGAATTGCAGCATGGTAGGGGCAAGCGTTTCGGACACGCAGTTGATCTCGTCGATGAACAGGATGCCCTCGGAAAGGCCGGTGGCTTCCATTTTGGCGTAGATGCTGGCGATGATCTCGCTCATGGTGTACTCGGTCACCGACACGTCCTTATCGCCGTAGTGGCGCTGCCGGATAAAGGGCAGACCCACGGCGCTCTGGCGGGTGTGGTGGGTGATGGTGTAGGCCACCAGTGCCACCCCGCACTCCCGGGCCACCTGCTCCATCACCTGCGTTTTGCCAATGCCCGGAGGGCCCATCAGCAGGATGGGGCGCTGCCGGATGGCGGGAATGGCGTATTCGCCCAGCGCATCCTTGGCAAGGTAGGCTTTTACGGTATGTTCGATCTCTTCTTTGGCACGTTTGATATTCATAATGGTTTCCCCCTCTTGTCAGGAGTTGTTCAACTCGCGGTACAGGTCATCCTCCTCGGCCAGCGCGTCCGCAAGGGCGCTGGCCGGGCGGGCTGCCGCACCGGTAAATTCTTCTTCATCCAGAACCACCTTCATGGCCCACGGCGGTACATTGGCATCGTCGAACCGCTCCCCCAGAAACAGAAAAGCGGTGTCGTAGGCCGGACGCTTGGCGGGGTAGGTGCCCATGCCGTCGGTGAAGTACAGCAGGCCGCGCAGGTTGGAAAACTTCTTTTCGGCGCAAAGCTGGTCCACATATGCAAAGGCCGGGCGGAAGTCCGTTCCGCCGCCGCCCCGCAGCTCAAAGTGGTTCATAGCGTGGATGAGTTCGTCCTCGTTGCGAATCAAAATATCCTGCCGCACGGCGTTGTCGGCCTGAATGAGGTGCAGATTCATGCGGTGGAAAAAGTTTTCCCTCCCTTTCAGCAGGGTGTAGGTCTCGGCCAGAAAGGCGCGCACCAGCTCGCCGGAGGTGGAGTAGCTGGTATCAATGACCAATGCCAGCTCCTCGATTTTTTTGCTTTCCCGGCTTTCCAGCGGCTCGATCAGGGGCAGGTTGCCGTACACCGAAAGGCCGTAGGTGTAGAAGTTCAGATCGAACTCGTCCGGGTCCAGTTTTACCTCCTCGCGCAGGACGCAGAACCGGCGCAGAAAGTCCTTGTAGCTGCGGCGGCTGCGGTTGGCGGCCTTCACCTGCTGCTTTAAGGCATCGGCACCCTCGCCCGCCTCCTTGTCCCGCAGGTCCAGCTCGGTCTGCATCCGCTCACCGATCTTCTGCCACGTTTTCTGCGGCAGAGGAGTGGGCATCTGCTGGGGCTGCTCCGGGGCATCCTTCGGCCACAGGCGGTGGTCGTCGGTGACAAATTCCCGCTCCAGCTGCCGCAGCACGCCGGGCGTCTGCCGGGTGAGCCAGCGGTACACCGGGGCTGCCGCCACCACCTTTTCCTCGGCGGTGATCTGCCGGTAGGCGTTCTGGCGCACATAGGTCAGCGGGCGCATGACGCTGGTGCGGTTCAGGCTGTCAATAACGTTTTCCACTGCGATATCACAGGCAAGGCTCCACAGCTGCGGCTCCCGGCGGCCTTTCAGCCACAAATGCCGGAATACGCAGTGGAATATGGTGTGCAGATACAACCGGTTGAGATATTTTGGGTTCTCCTGATAAAGCTGCAGCAGGCGCTGCGGCTGATAATACAGGGTCTGTCCGTCCGTAGCCAGCACCCGGCAGCGCTCGTCCGGGGCGGGGTTCAAGGCACTGAGTGCCATATCCAGAAACCGGAAGTCCAGATACAGCCCGCTGCGCACCACCGCCAGCACCTCGCCACCCATGCGTGCCTGCCACTCCTCGTGGGTCTCCGGCCGCTGGGACTGGAAGGGCTTGCGGGGGTCGAAAAATTTTTCCTTTGGCAATGATTTCACCTCACAACGCATCGTCATCCCTTATAAACTCCCCCAGTCGCCTACGGCGACAGCCCCCTCTATGATGGGGCCTTTGGCAAAACCGGAAACTCACCCTTACTGCCAAAGGCTCCCTCCCAGAGGGAGCTGGCTGCGAACAGCGAGAGCAGCCTGAGGGAGTGTCCTTGACTGAAAGGGCACTCCCATTAAAAATCAAAATCGTACCGCTGCTTTTTTTTGGGCTGGGGGCATATTTTTTGTGCTCCGCATCTGCCAACAGGGCGGCGGCGGCGGCGTTTTCTGCTTTGGCGGTAAGGGCGGCGGCGGATGCAAAACCGGCTTTGTCCAGCACATCCAGCGCCAGCAGGGCGCGGATGCTGTCGGTGTCCTGCGCCTTCAGCAGGCGGGCCAGCACCCGGTCGGTGTTGGCTGCCAGAAACGCCCGGTAGTGCCCGGCGGCAGCTTCGGTCAGCTGCCACGGATACCGCAGGCGGGCAAAGCAGAGCATGGTCATAACGGCGGCGTCATCGGCATCGTGCCCCTGCGGGAAGATGGCGTCATATTCTGCGGGGAGGAATTTATTGTCGAGAAAACACTGCCGGTAATGGTATCCCTGCCCGGAAAAGGTGTGCAGCAGGATGTGGGCGGGGGTCTCCTCGATATCCTCCCAGTAGGCGGGGTACCACAGCGCCGCCAGCGGCGCGGGGGCATCGGCGGGCCAGAACTGCGCCTGCACGGCCTCGGTGATGTTGTTCACCAGCGCAAACAGGCCGGTGGGCTGCTCCGGTGCGGCCTGCACCCGCAGGGTCTCCAGCGCAAAGCAGTTCAAAAACACATCGCTGCCCACGGTCAGGCTGCTGCTGCCCACCGTGAGCAGACGCAGGCTGCGGCAGTTGTAAAAGGCGCAGCTGCCAATGACCTGTACGCTGTCCGGCAGGGTGGCTTCTTCCAGAAAGCTGCCGCACACCGGGTGCAGTTCCTCTTCGTCCGCGGCCGGGGCGTCAAGGTCAAAATCGTACCGGCGGGCGGGCTTTTGCCCCATCGCCTGCCCGAACGCCCGGGTCAGCCGCACCGTGCCGTCCGCACTTACTGCGTACCGGCACAGGGCATCCGCCGCAGGCAGGCTGCGCGGCTTTTCCGAGAAGCAGTAGTCGCCCAGTTCGGTCACAGCAAGGCTGCCGCCCGCCGGGGCGGGCAGAGTGCCCGGCAGCGCCACGCAGGGCGCTGTGCCGTACACCCGCACCAGCCGTGCCGTCTGTGCCGAAAGGGGCAAGATATCCAATATCAGTTCGTTTGCCTGTTCCACCATGCTGCGACCTCGTTTTTTGCATTGTATTCAGCTTTCAGTATACCGCGAACAGGGGGTGATTGTCCAGTGCAGAGAACGATTTGAACGGGTCTGTGCAACGGGGCGCGACACCCGGCGGCTCTGCCGGTGCTCCCCTTTGGTCTCACAGCCTTGTTCAAGTTCTCTGCCCCGCCGGTGCTGTTAAACGGAATTGCGGGATAAAACAAAAAAGACAGCTATCAAAAGCTGTCTCTCTTGTGATGCAGGAATGCAATCCAAATCCGAACCATTTCCCTTTGATGCGGCTTCTGCCGCTTCTCCAAAAGTCACGGTCTGTGTTCCTTCTTTATAATTGAAGGTTATCAGAACCTTATCATCGTACAGATAAATCGCATTGATGAAGGTATCCACCAGCGCCTGCCGCTGGTCTTTCAGGCGCATATCCAGCTTACGGAACCGCAGCAGCCATCGCAATCCAACTTTTGATCGTTTGCAATATCGTTGAATTGCATATCGCAAATATGCTGTTTTCGTGTTGCACTATTTTCTTAACTTGCGAAAAAAATCACAGCAGTGCGTTTTCCAGATCGCTCAGCATTTCGCTCAGTGCCTGAATGCCGCCCTCTGCGGTGTACCAGACATTCGGGTGTGCCAGATAAACGACGTGGCCGTTCTTGTAAGCATCCGTGCTCTTGACCAGCTCGTTTTCCAGGATTTCCTGTGCCAGCTGTGCGCCATCGGTGCCAATGGCTGCATCGCGGTCCATGGCGAAGATGTAGTCGGGGTTCTTGTCCACAATGAACTCGAAGGAAGCCTCGTTGCCGTGGGTCGAAGTGTCGATATTGGCATCCACGCCGATGTTCTCAAAGCCGATCTCCTTGCCGATGATGGAGCAGCGGCCATCGTTGCCCAGAACATTGAAGCTGCCGCTGGTGGTCATACCAACGATGGCAGTCTTGCCCTCTGCAAAGGCTTTCAGGGCGTCGATGCGGCTGTCAAAATCCGCCATCAAAGCTTCCACATGGTCTTCCAGACCAAAGATGGAAGCGATGGTCATGGCGTTTTCACGGGTGCTTTCCACAACACCCTTTTCGGCGTCGGTCGAAAGGAAAACAACGGGTGCGATCTCGCACAGAGCATCATAGGATTTGGACAGGCGTCCGCCGATAAAGATGATGTCCGGCTCACAGGCCATGACTGCTTCCATATCGGCTTCCTTGATGTTGCCAAGGTTCACAATACTGTCATTGGTGACATAGCTCTGAAGATAATCCAGAGAGGTAGATGCCGTGCCGACCACACGGTCGCCAACGCCCAGTTCATCCAGAATGTCCAGAGAAGCAAGTTCGAGGATTGCAATGCGCTGCGGGTCAAAGGGCACTTCCACGTCCACGAACTCCTTTGCACCGTTGAACGCCTTGATGGTCACAGATTCCGGTGCAGCTTCCGAAGAGGCTGCGGTTTCGCTGGATGCAGCCACAGAGGATGCCACGGAGCTTGCCGTGGAGGAGGAAGCACCGCAGGCGGCGAGAACACCCGCTGCACTCACAGCGGCCATAGCGGTCAAAAACGAACGACGAGAAATTTTCTTCATAAGAATGCTCCTTTTTAAAAAGTACTGAAATCAATAATATATCGACAAAGGCTTGCCTTCGATCTGCATGATCTCAAAGTCTACCTTGTAGATATCGGACAGGTTTTCTTTGGTGATCACTTCCTGCACGGTGCCAAACTTTGCGATTTTTCCATCCACAAAGGCACAGATATAGTCGGAATAAAACGCAGCATAGTTGATCTCGTGCAGAACAAGGATCACCGTTTTGCCCAGCTCATCGCACAGGCGGCGGACGATGCGCATGAGGTTGGTTGCGTGGTAAATATCCAGATTGTTGGTCGGTTCATCCAGCAGGATATACTCGGTGTCCTGCGCAATGACCATGGCTATATAGGCACGCTGCCGCTGACCGCCGGACAGTTCATCGATGAACTGCTCCTCAAAATCGCCCAGTTCCATGTAGGCAATGGCACGGTCAATGATCTCGTTGTCCTCTTGGGTCAGCCGTCCGCCGGAGTACGGAAAGCGGCCAAACGCAACCAGTTCCCGGACGGTCAGCTTCATCTGGACATTGTTGGCTTGGGTCAGGATGGCGAGCCGCTTGCTCAGCTCCCGGCTTTTCCAGTGCGTGATCTCCGTCCCCTCAAAATCCACAAGACCGCTGTCCCGTGCGATCAGGCGGGACAGCATTCCCATCACGGTGGATTTTCCTGCGCCGTTCGGACCGATGAGGGAAAGGACTTTGCCTTTCGGAACCTCAAAACTCACGCCATCGACAACGGCTTTTCCATCGTAGCGTTTGGTGATCTCTTTTACAAACATGGTGTTATGCCTTTCTCTGGGTGAGCAGCAGATACAGGAAATACACGCCGCCGCCCACGGTGATGAACACACTGACCGGAACCGAGTAAACGAACACCCGCTCCACCAGAAGCTGTCCGCCGATCAGAACAGCCATACCGAACAAAACAGAGCCGGTGATGAGCTGGCTGTGCCGGTAGGTGCGCAGGAACTGCCGGGAAAGGTTGGCAATGATAAGCCCCAGAAATGCCAGCGGCCCGACCATAGCGGTGGCTGTTGCAATGTACAGTGTGACCCCCAGCAGCAGCCGGCGACGGATGCAGCGGTCATAGTCCACACCCAGATTGATGGCCTGATCTTTGCCCAGTGTCAGAACGTCCAGCAGCGCAAGCTCTTTCCGGAAGGCAAAGGCGACCAGCGCAAGAACCGCAACGGACAGCACCAGAATCGCCGAATTGACATTGGAAAAGCTGGCGACCAGATCCGTCAGCAGCGTGTCGTACTCGTTGGGGTCCATCACACGGGTCAAGGTCGTCTGGATGCTGGAAAAGAACGAGGTCAGCACCGTGCCGATGAGCAGAACGTACAGAACATTGTGGTTCGTTTTCCGGAACAGATAGCTGTAGATCACGGTGGCAACAGCGCCCATAATGGCAAGGTCTACCGCAAAGGCTGCGTTGGCATTGACCGCCAGAAAGCTGCCCGAACCCGCCACAAAGAACACCGCCGTGTGGATCAGCGAATAAAGCTGGTCCATACCCAACAGGCAGGGCGTGACGATGGTGTTGTTGATGATGGACTGAAACACGATGGACACTTCCAATGGCAAATGCCGTGATGAGCATGGCGATCAGCTTGGGCGTGCGGATGCGCATGGCGTAGGCAAATAATTTTTGGTTTTTGAAATGGACCCCCACTGTCATATAGCCCGCGCAGGCCAGCAGAACAAGAAGCAGAAGGATCAGCAGGCGCAGATGATTTTTGTGCGTTTTCATGCTGCACCTCCGGTTTTCTTGGCAGCTTTGTCCAGTCGGACTGCCTTGCGCCCATGCCGAAGCCGATACAGCAGCAGACCGACAAACAGGATACTGCCGATGACGCCAACGATCAGCTCGATGGGCAGCTCGTAGGGATAGATCACAACCCGTCCGATCATATCGCAGACCAGCACGAACAATGCACCAAACAGAGCGGTATCCACCAGCGTTCCTCGGATTTGGTCACCCTTGAACATTGCTACGATATTGGGCACAATGAGACCGATGTAGGAGATCGAGCCGACCACGACAACAACGGATGCCGTGATCATGGCAGCAATGGTCAGCCCCATAAACAGCACCAGATCATACGGAACGCCGAGGTTCTGAGAAAAGTCTTTTCCCATGCCCACGATATTGAAGTGGTTGGCAAATACAAATGCCAGAATCACCAGCGGTACCGTCAGCCAGACAAGCTCATACCGCCCACGAATGACGGTGGAAAAATGACCGACCAGCCAGCTGGAAAGAGCCTGTGTCATTTCATATTTGTAGGCAAGATAATTGGTAACGCCCATTACGATGTTGGAGAACATGATGCCGACCAGCGGGACCATGACAACATCTTTGAACTGGATACGCTGGATGAACCAGACAAAGATCCATGTACCCAGAACGGCACAAACGAAGGAAAAGGCAGCACGTCCCCACAGGGTAGAACCCGGTGCAAACAGCAAAGCCAGCAGAATGCCAAACTGTGCAGAAGAGATCGTTGCGCCTGTGGTGGGCGAAACAAACTTGTTCATGCAGAGCTGCTGCATGATAAGCCCCGCCACGCTCATGCCGATGCCTGTGCAGAGGATGGCAAGCAGACGCGGCAGGCGGGAGATCAGAAAGATCTCCCATGTTTCCACGCTGCCTATAAGCAGGTCAGAAGGCCGGATGTCCAGTACCCCGACAAACAAAGAACAAACTGAAAGAATCATCAGCAGAACGCCGAGAAAAGCAGTGGAACGATGATTACGAATGAAAAGCCCCCCTCAAGATTAGTGTAAACTAACTTTTTTATTTGAAAATAAAAAGAGAACGCCTGCGTGTGAAGAAACTGGTCTTACGTGTTCACACACAGCGCGTTCTGCTGAAGGGATTATATCATAAGGCATCGATGGGTTTCAAGTGGCAAACTCGCACGAAGGTTTTTCACAACAAACCATCCTTCTTTGTTGATTCCTACAAAGTTGCTCCGAACAAAAAGAGCCTTTGCATTTGTTGGTAAAAATCACCATGCGGCTTCAGCGCAAAACTTCCAGCAGACGCCTGCCGGCTTCCTGCTGCGATTCCCCAAACGCCACCGCCAGCTCCTCCCGCAGGACACGCTCTACCATCTGGTAGAAGTAGGTATCCATAGCGTTGATCTTCCGGCCGCGGCTTTGCTGCTGGGTCTGCTTTTGCCCCAGCTCCTTGAACAGGGTCAGGTATTGGTAAAAATCGTTGGTGTGCAGCAGCGCTTGATAATGTTCTGCCAGCGCTGTCTGTACCCCCCCCGCCGGGATAGGCAGCTTCTCCGCTTTGATGCGTGCAAGGTCGGCTTCCGCCTGCTGTGCCGGGGTCACCGGACGCAGCGCCGCTTCCTTTCCGTGGGGATATAGCTGCGGTCGTGGGAATCCGAAAAATAGGGTCGGAGGGTGTAATACTCTCTGGCGGACTCATCGCAAAAGCGCCGCAGCCCGACCCCTTCCACCTCGTGCACTCCCAGATTTCCGTAGACCACCAGCGCCCCCGCCTGAAACCGTGACATGGTATTGCCTCTTTCCCTTGTATGAAAAGGCTGCAAAAACAGACTTTCCAGCGTAATTTTACTCTTTACTTTATTGTACCACGGCAGGTTGGCGGGCTTCAAAGGGCATCTTCCACAAAGTTTGCCTCGTGCAATCTGCGCAGAATGCCCAGTACAATTCTTGTGCAAAACTGCCTTTGCAAATTCCAGACAGGCAGGCTATAATGATTTCGTACAACGAGTAGCACTCATGCGTAAAACCGGTTGCATGAGGGCTGCCCGTTGTTTTTATTTGCCCCAAAATGGAAAGGTAAGGTGAATCCCATGGAAAGTTCTAATCAGTTTCTCGGCACGGAACGCATCGGCAAGCTGATGCAGAAGTATGCGATCCCGTGCATTATTTCGCTGCTGGTGGGCGCACTTTACAACATCGTGGACCAGATTTTTATCGCAAACGCCAGCTATCTGGGCTCTTACGGCAACGCCGCCAACACGGTCGTGTTCCCCCTGACGGTGGTGGCGCTGGCCATTGCCGTGATGATCGGTGACGGCTGCTGCGCCTTCGTCAGCATCAGCCTTGGGCAGAACGAGGTTCCCAAGGCAAAGCGGAGCGTCGGCAATGCGGTGGTGATGTGTCTGGTCAGCAGCATTGTGCTGGCTGCGCTCTATCTGATTTTTGCGGACACCATTCTCGCCATGTTCGGCGGAACGGTGAACGCCGAGACCTACCACCACTCCCAGGAGTATTTCTTTTATATCACGCTGGGCGTGCCCTTTTATATGTTCGGGCAGGCCATGAATCCCATCATCCGCGCGGACGGCAACCCACGGTTTGCCATGATCTCCACCCTTGCAGGTGCGGTGCTGAACATCATTCTGGACCCCGTCTTCATTTTCGGTTTCCGCTGGGGCATGATGGGCGCGGCGGTGGCTACCGTCATCGGTCAGCTGGTCACGGCAGCACTGGCAGTGTGGTATCTGCTGCACATGAAGATCATCCGTCCTGAAAAGGGCGACTACCGGCTGAAAGGCTCCATCTGCGGCCGCACCCCTGACCCTTGGCATGACCAGCTTTCTGTCCCAGATCAGCCTTGTGGCGGCTATGGCAGCCATCAACAACATGATCCGCAAATACGGCGCACTGGATGCCGTGTTCGGGCAGGAGCAGTACGCCCAGATCCCCATGGCGGTGGTGGGCATCGTGATGAAGTTCTTCCAGATCGTCATCTCCATCGTGGTGGGCATGGCGGCTGGCTGCATCCCCGTGGTGGGTTTCAACATGGGTGCCAAAAAGCCCACCCGTGTGAAGGAGCTGTTCACGAAGCTGCTGCTGGCAGAAGCCGCCGTGGGTGCCGTTGCACTGGTGCTGGTGGAGCTGCTTCCCCGGCAGCTCATCGCCCTGTTTGGTGCCGCCAACGAGAGCGTCTACTACACGGATTTTGCCGTGAAGTCCTTCCGCATCTACCTGTGCATGATCATTCTAGCCTGTGTCAACAAGGCCTGCTTCATCTTTTTGCAGGCCATGGGCAAGGCAGCGGAATCCACCGCCCTGTCCATGGTGCGTGAGGTGGTGTTCGGCGTGGGCTTTGCCCTGCTGCTGCCCCGGTTCTTCGGGCTGGACGGCGTGCTGTACTCCATGCCCATGTCGGATATCCTCACCTTCCTGATTGCAGGCTATCTGATCTGCAAAACCTACCGTGAACTGAACCAGAAAGGAGAAGTCTAATGGAAAAACGCATCATCATGCCGCCAACTATCATATTGCGCTGGACAGCGGGGTTATCGGCATTGAAAAAAGCGCCAAGGTCATTGAAAGTCTTGCCTGAGCCGTCAATTCCGACACGATCCATGAGCCAATAAAACAAAAATCCGAACCTTTCTCCTATCGAGAAAAGGTTCGGATTTTCATTATTTGGTGCGAGTAGTGATACAGAACTTTTCAAAAACCATCGTAGTACAATTCGTTTTTAAGGTCATCGGATAGCAACTTGCTTGTATTGCACCCCGATGGGCAGCCGTGTTTGAAATATAGTTGCCTTTTATATACCACACAACCTAAAGCGCAGCGTTCACTTCTCCCATCACCGGGAGCAAATGAACGCTGCTTTTTTTGTTTACAACGAAAGGAGGCATCCGTGAAATGGCAGTATTTCGGGTAGAAAAGAACAGCGGCTACACGGTCATGTCAAACCACCACCTGCGGAACCGGGCCTTGTCCCTGAAAGCCAAAGGTCTTTTATCCCAAATGCTCTCCCTGCCGGAAGATTGGGACTACACCCTGCAAGGGCTGGCCCGTATCAACCGGGAAAGCATTGACGCGATACGGCAGGCCATCCGGGAACTGGAACAGGCAGGCTACATCCAGCGTTCCAGAGAACGGGACGAGAAAGGACGGCTGCGCGGTGCAGACTATGTGATCTTGGAGCTGCCGCAGCCTGTTCCTGCATCGGTTTCACCTACATTGGAAAATCCAACGTTGGAGAATCCCACGCAGGAAAACCCTACGTTGGAGAATCCAACGCAATTAAATAAAGATAAACTAATTACAGAAAAACAAAAGAAAGAGGGATTAAATACCGATTCCATTCCTATCCATTCCCCAAACCCCTTGCCTTTGGACGAGGACGAGGCAGCGGCACCGCCGCCGGAGCGAACCGGAAGCCGAAAGGAAGCGGCCTATCAAATCTACCGGGACCTGATTTTGGAGAACATCGAGTATGACACCCTCACCCAGAACCCCCGGATAGACCGGGAACAGCTGGACGAAATCGTGGACATCCTGCTGGAAACGGTCTGCACTTCCCGCAAGTCCATCCGGGTGGCCGGGGACGATTACCCGGCAGAGCTGGTCAAGGCGAAATTCTTGAAGCTGGATAGCCATCACATCGAATTTGTCATGGACTGCCTGCGGGACAACACCACCAAAGTCCGCAACATCAAGCAATACCTGCGGGCCATGCTGTTCAACGCCCCCAGCACCATCAACAGCTACTATGCGTCCCTTGTGGCGCATGATATGGCGCAGTCCGATTGGGGCCGCCGCCCGCCCCAACACCTGACCGAAAGGAGCGTCCACCCATGAGAACACTTTACCTGCGGCGGCTGGTGGTTCCACCCTAGCTGCCGCCCTGAATTTTCTGCAACAAGGAGGGATTCATATTGCAGGAAGAAGTCACCCAGAAAACTATTGCCCTGTCCATGAAAACGGGCAAGCTCACCGCCCAAGCGTTGCAAGCTGCCCTGAAAAAATATTTGCAGCACCGGGCCAAGGGGCCAAAGCTGCACCACGGCAAGCAAAGCCTGAAACAGCTGAAAGCCCACGGCGCGGCCCTGACCAACATTGAAGTCACGGAAGCAAACATCGGGGCGTTCAAGCCCTGCGCCAAGAAGTACGGCGTGGACTTCACCTTGCGTAAGGACAAGACCACCCAGCCGCCCCACTACATCGTGATCTTCAAGGCCAAGGATACGGACAATCTGGAACAGGCGTTCCGGGAGTTCACAGCCAAAACGCTCTCCAAGGAGCAGCGGCCCTCTATCCGCAAGGTGCTGGCAGCAGCCAAGCAGAAAGCCGCCCAGCAGCCGAAACGTGCGAAGGAAAAAACTAAGCAAAGGGGGCTGGAACGATGAAACCTGAACTGAAAAAGCTGCTGGTGCTGAACCTGCCGTATCTGCTGTTCGTGTACCTGTTCGCCAAATGCGGGCAGGCGTACCGTCTGGCTGCGGGCGTGGATGCTTCGGCAAAGCTGCTTCACCTGACGGGCGGCATCTCCGCCGCCTTTGCAAACCCGCTGCCCAGCCTGCATCCGTTTGACCTGTGCGTGGGCGTTGCCGGGGCGGTGGCTGTCCGGCTCATTGTGTACAGCAAGGGCAAGAATGCCAAGAAGTACCGCAAGGGTGAAGAATACGGCTCTGCCCGGTGGGGCACCGCCAAAGACATTGCCCCGTACATCGACCCCAAGTTTGAAAACAACATCCTGCTGACCCAGACTGAACGCCTGACCATGACCGGGCGGCCCAAAAACCCCAAAACGGCCCGGAACAAGAATGTGCTGGTGATCGGAGGCTCCGGCAGCGGCAAAACCCGCTTCTATGTGAAGCCCAACCTCATGCAATGTTTCCCCACTTCCGACTATCCCACCTCATTCGTGGTCACAGACCCGAAAGGGACTCTGGTTCTGGAAACAGGCCAGATGTTCCAGCGGGCAGGCTACCGGGTGAAAATCTTGAACACGATAAACTTTTCCAAGTCTATGAAGTACAACCCCTTTGTTTACATCCACTCGGAAAAGGACGTGCTGAAACTGGTGAATACCCTTATCGCCAACACCAAGGGCGAGGGTGAGAAATCAGCAGAAGATTTTTGGGTGAAGTCGGAACGGCTGTTCTACACCGCGCTTATCGGCTACATCTGGTATGAGGCCCCGGCAGAAGAAATGAACTTCACCACCCTGCTGGAAATGATAAACGCCAGTGAAGCCCGCGAGGACGACCCGGAGTTTCAAAGCCCAGTGGACCTCATGTTTGAGCGGCTGGAACAAAAAGACCCGGACCACTTCGCCGTCCGGCAGTACAAAAAGTTTTTGCTGTCGGCGGGCAAGACCCGTTCCTCCATCCTGATAAGCTGCGGTGCCCGTTTAGCCCCATTTGACATCCGGGAGGTGCGGGAGCTGATGGAGGACGATGAAATGGAACTGGACACCATTGGGGATGAAAAGACCGTGCTGTTTTTGATTATGAGCGACACGGACACCACGTTCAACTTCATTCTCGCCATGCTCCAAAGCCAGCTTATCAATCTGATGTGTGACCGTGCGGATGATAAATACGGCGGTCGGCTGCCTGTCCATGTCCGTCTGATCCTGGACGAGTTCGCCAACATCGGGCAGATACCGAACTTCGACAAGCTGATCGCCACCATCCGCAGCCGGGAAATCTCGGCATCCATCATTTTGCAGAGCCAGTCGCAGCTGAAAGCTATCTACAAGGATGCGGCCGAAATCATTTCGGACAACTGCGATTCTGTTCTCTTTTTGAGTGGGCGGGGCAAGAATGCCAAAGAGATCTCCGATGCGCTGGGGAAAGAGACCATCGACAGTTTCAACACCAGCGAAAACCGGGGTTCTCAAACCTCCCACGGACTGAACTATCAAAAATTAGGAAAGGCGTTGATGTCAGAGGACGAAATCGCAATCATGGACGGCGGCAGGTGCATTTTGCAGCTGCGGGGTGTGAGGCCGTTCTTCTCGGAGAAGTTCGACATCACCAAGCACCCGCACTACAAATACCTTGCGGACGCGGACAAGAAAAACACCTTTGATGTGGACAGGTTTTTATCTACCCTGCGTCGGAAGCGGCAGCAGGTAGTCGCACAGGACGAAAGTTTTGACCTGTACGAAATCGACCTGTCGGACGAAAACACAGCCGAATAATTTTTATTTTTAAGTGCCGCAGAACAAGCGGCAGAAAGTGAGGACCTTATGGAATTTTTCAACAGCGCAGTCGATACTTTGCAGACAATCGTGGTCGGTCTGGGCGGTGCCCTGTGTGTCTGGGGCGGCATCAACCTGTTGGAGGGTTATGGACAGGATAACCCCGGCAGCAAGAGCCAGGGCGTGAAGCAGCTGGTCGCGGGTGGCGGCGTTGCCCTGATCGGCGTGACTCTTGTCCCGCTGCTGTCCGGGCTGCTGGGCTAAGCCCTGCATCGCTGCCCACAATTTTCCGAACGACTAATACTTAAAATCCTACGCCGCGCTCTCCCGCTCACATGGGAGGGCGCGGGAAAGGAGGTATCTTTGCTTGATTAGTGAGATCATCGAGAAATGGATAAAAGGCATTTTGATAGATGGCATCACGGGCAACCTCTCCGGCCTGTTCGATAACGTGAACGCCAAGGTGGGCGAAATCGCTTCGGACGTTGGCTCTACCCCGCAGGCGTGGAACAGCGGCATTTTCAATATGCTGCGCAGTCTTTCCGAAACGGTAGTGCTGCCCATTGCAGCGGCTATCCTTGCCCTTGTGATGTGCCATGAGCTTATCCAGATGATTACCGAAAAGAACAATATGCACGACTTTGACACTTCTATGTTCTTCCGCTGGATTTTCAAGTCTGCCTTTGCCATCCTCATTGTCAGCAACACATGGAATATCGTTATGGGTGTGTTCGATGCCACCCAGAGCGTTGTCAACCAAAGCTCCGGCGTGATCATCGGCGAAACGTCCATCCACTTTGACCGCCTGATACCCGGACTGGAATTTCAGCTAGAAAGCATGACCATTGGCAGTCTGCTTAGTCTGTGGTTCCAGACCCTTGTGGTGGGCCTAACCATGAACATCCTTTCCATCTGCATCTTCCTTGTGACCTACGGCCGCATGATTGAGATTTACGTTGTGACCGCACTGGGGCCTATCCCGCTTGCCACCATGGGCAGCAGCGAGTGGCGCAGCACCGGGCAGAACTACTTGAAGTCTTTGCTGGCACTGGGTTTCCAAGCGTTCCTGATTATGATTGTCGTGGGCATTTACGCGGTGCTGATACGCAACATTTCGGGCGCGGCGGACATTGCCGGGGCTATCTGGGGCTGTATGGGCTATACCGTGCTGCTCTGCTTTTGTCTGTTCAAGACCGGCAGCATCAGCAAGTCCGTGTTCGGTGCCCATTGAGAAAGGAGCGTTTGAATGGCGTATGTGACCGTTCCCAAAGATTTGACCCATGTAAAATCCAAAGTTTTATTCGGGCTGACCAAGCGGCAGCTGGTCTGCTTCGGCGGTGCGCTTTTAACGGGCGGACCGCTTTATTTTTTGACCCGGAACTATCTTTCCAACAGTGCAGCGGCCCTGCTGATGATTTTTGCCATGCTGCCGGGACTGCTGTTCGCTCTGTTCGAGCGGCACGGCCAGCCCCTTGAAGTGGTGATTCAGCAAATGATTCAGTGTTGCTTTATCCGTCCCAAGGAAAGGCCCTATCAGACCAACAATGCTTACGCCGCCCTTGTGCGGCAATACCAAATGGAACAGGAGGTAAAGGCCATTGTCCAGAAAAACGATACCCGCGAAACCGAAAAGCCCAAAAAGCTCACCCGCGCCCAGAAAAAAAAATTGATGCCGTTCTCCGCAAGTACAAGGGTGACGGCAAGCCCCGCACGGCGCAGGCTACCATCCCGTATGAGGCCATCTACCCGGACGGTGTGTGCCGCATTGACCGCCGCACATTCTCCAAGTGCATTGCCTTTGAGGACATCAGTTATCAGCTGGCTCAGCCGGAGACCCGCACCGCCATCTTTGAACACCTGTGCGACCTGTACAACTATGTGGATGCCTCCATTCATGTGCAGCTTTCATTCCTCAATCGTAAGGTTGACCCGGTGCAGTACGCAAAAAGTTTTGAAATCGCACCGCAGGGAGACGATTTTGACGACATCCGCGCCGAGTATACCGCCATCCTGCAAAAGCAGCTTGCCAGCGGCAACAACGGCATCGTGAAAACCAAGTACCTGACCTTCACCATCGAGGCAGACAATCTAAAAACCGCACGGGCACGGCTGACCCGCATTGGCCTTGACCTGCTGGGCTATTTCAAGACCATGGGCTGCGTGGCACACGTCATGGACGGGCAGGAGCGTTTGGAAGTGCTGCACGGCATCTTCCACCCGGACGGCGAACCGTTCCGCTTTGACTGGAACTGGCTGGCCCCCTCCGGCCTCTCCACCAAAGACTTTGTGGCTCCGTCCTCCCTCTGCTTCGGCACGGCCAAGACCTTTGGCTTGGGCGGCAAGTATGGCGCGGTGAGCTTCTTGCAAATCCTTGCGCCGGAACTGTCAGACGAAATGCTGGCCGACTTTCTCAACACGGAAAACGGCATTCTCGTCAATCTCCATGTGCAGGCCATCGACCAGACCGAGGCCATCAAAACCATCAAGCGAAAAATCACAGACCTTGATGCCATGAAGATTCAGGAGCAGAAAAAGGCTGTGCGTTCCGGGTACGACATGGACATCCGTGCGACTCGTTCCTGAACAAAACCTTCGTGGTTGAAGGATAAAATCAGGCACTCAAAAGAACGAGGTTCTAAAGTTAGGAGAACTAACAATCCAAGCGGTGGAATGATGGGGTAACGCCCTGAAACGCCCCCTTAATACTCCGACTGGCACCAAAGATGGAAACATCCGGTGTCAGAAGCTCGGTGAAGGCGGCCGAGAGCAGCCGTAAGAAATGCTGGAAAGTCACCAGCCCCACGAAAGCTGTCCAGAGGTGGACGGTGCTACCTATAGGCCGGAGGTCTACAAAATACCCAAGGTCAGAATGTTTGAAATATGACTGACGAAAACCGCGAATGTACAGGTCTATACCATGACGGCATAGAAATGTGCCGAGAGCGTTAATCGCTCGTCAGTGTGGTGAAGTAAGAATTGATGTTATGAAACGCCATAGCAAGTTACAGGCTTGTTCAAGCTGGCAGGACCAAAGCGGAAACCTAAAGGTATATGAAAAGATAGGATTGTTGGAACGAGGAAAGGCAGCGAGCTTTCTCATTTGAAAGTAAGGGGACGAATGCCCCTGAGTCACTGCTGAAAAGCAGAGGTCGAACCGATAATGCTTTTTTGCGAAAAAGAGAAAAAGCACAGGAATGGCCTCAAGTCAGTTAAACAGACACCCTTAACACTTAGTCGCAATTAGGATTGCGAGTATGACAAAAAAAAGAAGTCACTCGCCGTAAAGGAGAGTGATGCCTAATGCCACGTGAGAAACGCCCCAAAGCAAAAAGCATGGAATCCCTTCGCCATGCAGAATACTACGACATGCAACGTACCTTCGATGAACTATACGCCAGAAGTCAGGCCGGAGAAATATTTGATGACCTGATGGATTTGATTCTGTCAAGAGAAAATATCATGTTGGCGTATCGGAACATCAAGGCGAATTCTGGAAGTGCAACTCCGGGAACAGACCGACTGCGGATAATGGATATTGGCAGACTGTCTGCCGATGAAGTTGTCGCAAGGGTACGAAAAATTGTCAACGGAGGAAGGAACGGCTATACCCCAAGAAGCGTAGAAGAAAAGAAATCCCAAAGCCGAACGGCAAGACCAGACCTCTGGGAATACCGTGCATTTGGGACAGGCTGATACAGCAAGGTATCAAGCAAGTCATGGAACCAGTCTGCGAAGCAAAATTCAGCAGTAATAGCTATGGATTCCGCCCGAACAGGTCGGTTGAAAATGCAATCGCTGCGATGTACCGTCTGATGCAGAGGTCAGGACTTTACTATGTGGTAGAGTTTGACATAAAAGGGTTCTTCGACAATGTAGATCACACGAAGCTGATACGGCAACTGTGGTCGTTGAATATCCGAGATAAAAAATTGCTCCATGTTATCCGCAGAATGCTGAAAGCTCCAATTCAGATGCCGGACGGACATCTGGAAAATCCCAAGAAAGGAACACCGCAAGGTGGAATAATATCTCCCCTGTTGGCAAATGTAATGCAGCAGGATGCCCGATACACAGTCATGCGTATCGGGCAATGCGGAATACAAACCTGAAAGAAATGTATATCGTGCGATATGCAGATGATTTTCGGATTCTTTGCAGAACGAAAGAACAAGCGAATCGAACGCTGATAGCGGTGACAAAATGGTTGACTGAACGCTTAAAACTTGAGGTTTCTCCAGAGAAAACGAGGATTGTTGATGTCAGGCGGAGCTATTCGGAATTTCTTGGATTCAAAATCAGATTACGCAAGAAAGGGAAAAAGCGTGTTGTGCAGTCGCACATGTGCGATAAAGCATATAAGCGGGTCAAAGCCGACCTTGTAAAGCAGGTTGGAAACATCAAGTCCCCCAGAGCTGACCGAGGAGAAGCAGGTGAAGTTCATTTGTTCAACTCCATGGTCATGGGAATCCAGAACTACTACCGGTTAGCTACGGACATCAGCCTTGATTGTAGCGACATCGGCAGAGCAGTTGATATAGTTCTCAAGAACAGGCTGAAATCTGGAAAATCTCATCGTTTGAAAAAGGAAGGCCGTGACCTGACCAAAAGCGAATTTCAAAGATATGGGAAATCCAAAAACTGAGATATCTCGCACAATCAAAAGAGCCAGTTTATCCGGTAAGCTATGTGCGGTGTAAAAAACCGATGGACTTAAAGCGGAATGTATGTGCCTATACCCCGCAGGGTCGAAGCGAAATCCACAATGATTTGAGGATAGATACTACCCTGCTTTTGCAGCTTATGAAAGCAACCGCATACAGCCGTAGCGCAGAATATATGGACAACCGTATTTCGCTTTTCTCTGCCCAGCAGGGAAAATGTGCAATCACGGGAAAGCCGTTTGAATGCGTGACAGACATCCACTGTCACCACAAGAGGCCGAGAAGCCTTGGTGGAACCGACAAGTATGGAAATCTTGTGCTGGTCTTAGCACCTGTGCATGAGCTGATTCACGCCACAAACAAACGCACCATAGATTCGAGTCTTTCCTCTAAAACTGAACCAACAGCAGTTGGCAAAGTTGAATAAGTTGAGGATTTTGGCTGAGGTAAAACCCATAGAATTGGAAGAAGTAGCTTTAGAAAACCAGTCTCACAATGGTATGACTAAGGAGATTAAGAAAACTGTTTAATTGAGGGAGCGCCGGATGCGGTGAAAGTCGCATGTCCGGTGTGAAGCGGGGGAAAAGTCGGAGATGATTTCAAAGACTTACCTATCGCTATTGCCCAGCGACCTTGCCACCTACGGCGAGGATGCCAAAAAGCTGCTGAACAAATTGCAGACCCGGAACGAGCGGCTTTTCATGCTGACTTTTTTAGTGCTGAACGTGGCCGACACCAAGCAAAAGCTGGGCAACGATGTGTTCCAAGCGGCGGGTGTGGCGCAGAAGTACAACTGCTCCCTTGTCCGGCTGGACTACCAGCAGGAGCAGGGCCTTGTGTCCAGCCTGCCGCTGGGCATCAACCAGATAAAGATTCAGCGCAGCCTTACCACCTCCAACGTGGCGGTGTTCGTGCCCTTTGTGACACAGGAACTTTTTCAGAGCGGGGCCGCCATGTACTACGGCATCAACGCAAAATCCCACAACATGATCATGCTGGACCGCAAGCAGGCCCGGTGTCCCAACGGTCTGAAGCTGGGCACGCCCGGCAGCGGCAAATCCATGAGCTGCAAGTCCGAAATCGTCAGTGTGTTTTTAACGACCGCTGACGATATTTTTGTTTCAGACCCAGAGGCCGAGTATTATCCGCTGGTCAAGCGGCTGCATGGGCAGGTCATTAAACTTTCGCCCACCAGCAAGGACTATGTGAATCCTCTGGACATCAACCTCAACTACTCCGAGGATGATAGTCCGCTTGCCCTGAAATCGGATTTTGTGCTGTCGTTCTGTGAACTGGTCATGGGCGGCAAAACAGGTTTGGAAGCGATTGAACGTACCGTGATAGACCGCGCTGTGAAAGCTATCTACCGCCCCTATCTGGCGAATCCAGCCCGGAGAATATGCCGATTTTGTCTGACCTCCACCAAGCCCTGCTCGACCAGCACTTGCCGGAAGCGGACCGGGTGGCGCAGGCACTGGACCTGTATGTGTCCGGCTCGCTGAACGTTTTTAACCACAAAACGAATGTGGACATCCACAACCGGCTCGTGGCCTTTGACATCAAAGAACTGGGCAAACAGTTAAAGAAATTGGGGATGCTCATTATCCAAGACCAGATATGGGGCCGCGTTACCCAGAACCGCAGCCAAGGCCGGGCTACATGGTATTTTGCGGACGAGTTCCACCTTTTGCTGAAAGAAGAACAGACCGCGGCGTACAGTGCCGAGATCTGGAAACGCTTTCGCAAATGGGGCGGTGTGCCCACAGGGGCCACCCAGAATGTGAAGGACCTTCTTTCTTCCCCGGAAATTGAAAACATTCTGGAAAACAGCGACTTCATCACGCTGCTGAATCAGGCATCCGGCGACCGCAAAATCCTTTCGGAACGGCTGAACCTCTCTGCAGACCAGCAGAAGTACATCGACAATTCCGAACCGGGCGAAGGACTGCTGATTTTTGAAAATGTGGTGCTGCCGTTTTCCAATCCCATCCCGAAAAACACCCAGCTCTATAAAATCATGACCACCCGGCTCAACGAGGTGGTGGAGCTATGAGCTTAACGCATTTCAGCTTGTTTTCTGGCATCGGCGGCATCGACCTTGCCGCAGAAGCAGCGGGTTTCACCTCTGTCTGTCAATGCGAATGGGCAGCGTTTCCCGCTGTGGTGCTGGCAAGCCACTGGCCGGAGGTGCCCCGTTTTCAGGACATCACCACCGTAACAAAGGAGGCTTTCTTTGAAAAAACAGGACTTCGCACCGTCACCCTCATTTCAGGTGGCTTCCCGTGCCAGCCGTTCTCCACCGCAGGGCGGCAGCGCGGCTTCCACGATGAACGCTACCTCTGGCCCGAAATGCTGCGCGTTATCCGGGAATTGCAGCCCCGTTGGGTGCTTGGAGAAAATGTTGCTGGCTTCCTCCGTATGGGGCTCGACAAAACGCTCATTGACTTGGAGCAGGCAGGTTACGATGTTCGGGTTTTCGTATTACCTGCTGCTGCCGTTGGCGCGTGGCACGAACGGAAACGGGTATTCATCATCGGCTCCGCTGCTTCCCACACCCCCCAGCAGCGACACCGGGGATGTGGGCAAGGGGCTGGACATCCAAATCTCTGCGAATGGCAGTTACCGCAAGATGAACAAGGATGGCAAGGCGTGGACGGCGCGGCTTTCCCATGTGGTCTACCGGATGACCCCCACCACGCTGGAAAAGCCCTACCTCAACCCGGACTGGGTAGAGTGGCTGATGGGTTTCCCGCGCAAATGGACGGACATTCCCTTTGGGCTAAAGAACCCGCCGACATCCCGCGCCTGACCGAAGAGGTGCCGAACCGCAGCAAGCGGATGAAAACACTGGGCAATGCAGTTTCGCCGCCGCAGGTGTTCCCGATTCTCAAATACATTGCGGACATTGAAACGGGCCGCTGTCCGATGGGAGGTGAAGAACCTTGAAAGAATTGCAGGCAAAAGCCAAAGTCACCCAGACCATGACCCGTGACGGTCTGGTGGTAGAAAATCAGGCTGACGGCACTGTGGAGAATGTTTCCTGCCGGGAAGCGGAACAGGATTATTCCACGGATGCCGAGGGCAAGGCCGAAAAAATTCTGGAACGGGCCGAGGACATCAAGGACGGGCATAAAAATAAAAAGAAAGCGAAAAAGGCAGCAGAAACAGCGGCCACCGCCAAAAGTGAAGATGGTCTGCACCGTTCCGCTGCCCGTTTGGAATTGACCGAGGACGAACGGGCAGACCCGGAGTTGCAGCCGTACATCCACAAGGCGGAAGCAAAGGCCGACAAGCTGGATGCGGCCCGCGCCGCTCTGCCGAAGAAGCGTGTCCCGGTCAAGGAAAAAGTTTACGATGCAGCCAGCGGCAAGGCAAAATCCACCCTGCGTTTTGAGCAGCAGGACAAAGGCCAGCCCAGCTTGAAACCAAACCCGGCCAGTCGGCCGCTGTCGGAAGCATTGCTGTTTACTCACGGAAAAATCCACGAGGTCGAACACGAAAATGTGGGCGTGGAGGGCGGCCACAAAGGTGAAGAACTGGTGGAGCGTCAGACCGCCAAAGCCATCCGCAGCGGCATCCGGCACCACAAGATGAAGCCCTACAAGGCCGTGGAAAAGGCAGAGCGTCAGCTCATGTCTGCCAATGCAGAATACTTTTACCAGAAATCCTTGCGGGACAATCCGCAACTTGCGCAGTCTGCCAGCAATCCCATTTCCCGGATGTGGCAGAAACGGCGTATAAAGCAGCAATACGCCAAAGCTGCATGGCAGGCCGGACAAGCCGCCGCGCAGGGTGCAGCCGCCACCGCAGAGAACGGTTTCCGGGTAACAAAGCTGGCGGCCGAGGGCGGCGAACGGGTGGCCGAATTTGCTGCCCAGAACTAAAACTATTCTGATCGTGGCGGTGTTCGGTCTGCTGGCTCTGCTCTTGATAACGGGGTTGCAGTCCTGCACGGTGATGGCGGGCACCGCTGGGACCGGCGTGACGGCATCTTCTTATTTTTCCAAGGACAAGGATATGCTGGGTGCAGAGAAGGCTTATGCCAAGCTGGAACAAAAGCTGCAACGGTATCTCGACACCTACGAGGCCACCCACAACTACGATGAATACCATTTTTATCTGGACGAAATCGAGCATGACCCCTATGTGCTGATCTCGATTTTGTCCGCACTCCATGACGGCGTTTTTACATTGGCCGAGGTGCAAAGCGAGATTGAAATGCTCTTTGAAAAGCAGTACATCCTGACCGAGACCGTGACCATGCAGATACGCTACCGTACAAAAATGATGGTCATTATTGGCCCGTATGGTGTGCCGCAGGTTATCACCTACCAAGAACCGTATGAATACTACATCTGCACGGTCAAGCTGAAGAAGATTTATCCCACCTGCCTGTGGAAGTACTGACCGAAGAACAGCTTAGTGCCTATTCGCTCTATATGCGCACGCTGGGCAACCGGCCGGATTTGTTTGGCAAAGCGCAATACCCCAATGCGTCCACCATCAAGCAGCCCACCTACTACGATATTCCCCGGAAGCACTAAAGGATGATAGGTTTGCCGCCATGATGGAGGAAGCCACGAAGTACATCGGCTACCCGTATGTGTGGGGCGGCAGTTCGCCCAGCACCAGCTTTGATTGCAGCGGCTACATTTCGTGGGTGCTGAATCACTCCGGCTGGACTGTGGGTCGCCAGACTGCACAGGGCCTTTACAACCTCTGCACACCCGTTTCGGCTGCGCAGGTCAAACCGGGCGACCTTGTGTTTTTTCAAGGGCACCTACGATACCCCCGGCGTGAGCCATTGCGGTATCTATGTAGGCAATTCCATCATGCTGCACTGCGGCGACCCTATCTCTTACACAAACCTCAACTCAAATATTGGCAGGAACATTTTTACAGCTATGGGCGTTTACCGTGACGCCAGAAAGGATTTTGTATGGCAAAAAGACTTTCCCGCATTGAGCGCGACATCGAACGGCTCAAAGAAAAAATCAGCGAATACCAGCAGCAGTTGAAAGAACTGGAATCTGCAAAGACTGAACAGGAAAACCTGCAGATCATTCAGCTGGTGCGCAGCATGAACATGAAGCCGGACGAGTTCGCGGCCTTCCTGCGCAGCGGTGCGTTGAATGCTGCACCCACCGCCACCCCGTACCACAAACAGGAGGATGCCGCCAATGAAACCTGATTGGAACCGCCGTTTTGCAGCTGGGCTGCTGGCTATCCTGCTCTGCCTCTGTTCGTTCTCCATGCCTGTTTTTGCAAGCGGCACTGACCCTGCCCCGGAACCTCTGCCAGAAATTGCCGAGGAAGAACCGACTACGGGCGGCATGGAGCCGGAGGGTGTGCCCATCACGCCCAAGGGCAACGCAACACTGGTGGATGATTTTTACGGCGACAAGCAGCTTATCACCGTGACCACCAAGGCCGGGAATTATTATTACATTCTCATTGACCGTGCCAACGAGGACAAGGAAACGTCCGTTCACTTCCTGAACCAAGTGGACGATGCCGACTTGCTGGCTCTGCTGGATGAAGAACCGCAGGAAACCGAAGTCTGCACCTGCACCGTGAAGTGTGATGTCGGGGATGTCAATGAAAACTGCCCCTTGTGTGAAAAGAGCCTGCGCAACTGCACGGCCCCGGAAGCGGTGAAAACTGACACCGAAACGCCGCAGGAAAAGCCGAGGTCCAACATGGGCAGTCTGATGATCCTGCTGGTGCTGACTTTGGCTGGCGGTGGCGCGGCACTCTATTATTTCAAGTTCCGCAAGCCCAAGACCGATACCACCGGCCACGATGATCTGGACGAATACAATTTTGGCGAGGATGAGGATGCAGACGAGGAAGAAATCAGTACCTTAACAGAAACAGAGGAAAATTAAAAGGTATCACTCAATCAGAGTGATACCTTAGTATAAATACCCTGATTAGCATTGAGGCGACCGGTTCTCACGGCCACCCCAACACTAAAGCACCTCGCTCCCCCCTTAACAATGGAGGGCCAGGGAGTTGCCACAGTTATTGTATATTGGGATTCGGTTGTCTCATTGCGTTAGGGGAATCTGGTTAGGCTGTTTCCATCGCATATTTCAAAATTTTCATTATACCAGCGGATAGAATTGTAATCATTCATAACGGGAGATGGAACACCCAGTAAATAACGTGTATGATTATATATCATTCCAAAAGGCATACCATTAAATCCCTTTCCTCTATATAGCCCAACTAACTGCGGAGAACCTCCACAGCTCGAAAGCTCACTGTTCATCAATGAATCACAAAAACACTGAAAAATATTTCGGCTTGTTCCCGCAATACTGCCGTGTTGATAGACACTATAACGGTCGATAAACTCTTCTCTACCAGACCCCGCAGAAAATATCAATGAAGAACTTGACGGATGCAGTGGGAGTTCACTTGTTTCCCAAGAATTTGAACTATGGCTATATGAATAGCGGTATGTATGAAAAGACGAATCCAAATCTCTGCTTATATGATAGATGGTAGATGCACTTCGAGCAAATTGTGGGTATCCTGCAAATTGCGTAACGATTTGATTAAAGATTATTCTGCTTCTCGTTTGACTATCACTGTTTGTAGGAAAAAGCACATGAGTATTATCCAGTCCGACAATTTGAGTCAACACCTGACTGGCAAAAGGACCTCACCACAATATCCCAAAATATCAGGACTATTGTTCAATGCAAAAAGTTTCTGACCATAGTTATAGGATTCAGGATTTGTCCCCAAGTGAAACGGCTATCGCTCATTAAATATGCAGAGCAAGGAGAGCGCTCGTCAACTCCTAACCAGCCAATTAGAATAGTCATCTATACTCCTCCCTTAATATTATAACATATATTCTACGAAAGGAAAGAATAAAATGAATCTTGTGATTGCCGAAAAGCCCAGTGTGGCCCGCAGCATTGCCGCCGTGATCGGAGCCACTGAAAAGCAAAACGGCTATTGGCAGGGCAGCGGGTATCTGGTCAGCTGGTGCATCGGGCATCTGGTGTCCTTTGCGGAAGCGGGCCAGTACGATGAAAAATACTGCAAGTGGCGGTACGAGGATTTGCCCATCCTGCCCCAGCCGTGGCAGTTCATTGTCCCGGACGAAAAGAAACAGCAGTTTGAAGTTCTGCGTACCCTGCTCAACCGCCCCGATGTGGATAGTGTGACCGCTGCGACCGACGCAGGTCGGGAGGGAGAACTGATTTTCCGTTTCGTCTACCAAATGGCCGGTTGCACAAAACCTGTGAAGCGGCTCTGGATTTCCAGCATGGAGGATGCAGCCATCCGGGAGGGCTTTGCAAACCTGCGCCCGGATTCGGATTATGATGCTCTGTATCAATCGGCCCTCTGCCGTGCAAAGGCGGATTGGCTGGTCGGTATCAATGCAACGCGGCTGTTTTCGGTGCTGTATCACAAAACCCTGACGGTGGGCCGGGTGCAGACCCCGACACTGAAAATGTTGGTGGACCGGGACGCAAAAATCCTGCGCTTCCAGAAAGAAAAGTATTATACGGTCGGCATCCAGTCCGGCAGCCTGAAAGCAGACAGTGGACACATTGCGGATGCAGAAACCGCAAATTCTCTCAAAGAAAAATGCACAGGTGCAAATGCAGTCTGCACGTCCATTCGGCGGGAGAAAAAGACGGAACAGCCGCCCAAGCTTTATGACCTGACCACCTTGCAGCGGGAGGCAAACCGTCTGTTCGGTTTCACGGCAAAGCAGACCCTTGATTATGCCCAGCAGCTTTACGAGAAGAAACTGCTGACCTATCCCCGCACCGACAGCCAATATCTGACCGAGGATATGGGCCAGACAGTACAACATCTTGTGTCTGACCTGCTGAGGCTGCTGCCCATTGCCCAAGGGCTTGCACTTACCCCGCGATGTGGGCCGGGTACTGAACAGCAAAAAGGTATCGGACCACCACGCCATCCTTCCCACGGCCGAATTTGTAAAACAGGGCTTCACCGGCCTTGCGGAAAGTGAGTGCAAGCTGATGAACCTTGTCTGCTCCAAGCTGCTCTGCGCGATAGCCGCGCCCCATGAGTACGAAACTGTGACTGCTGTGTTCTCCTGCGCCGGGAACGAGTTCACCGCCAAGGGAAAGACGGTGCTTGTTCCCGGCTGGAAAGAGATCGACCAGCGGTTCCGCTCCACCCTGAAAGCCGACACCGAGGAAGAAGTTTTGAACGCCCTGCCGGAACTGGCCGAGGGACAGAACTTTTCCGTGACAGCTGACATTTCGGAACACTTCACATCCCCGCCGAAAGCCTACACCGAAGATACGCTGCTGTCGGCTATGGAACGTGCCGGAGCCGAGGATATGCCGGAGGACAAGGTGAATTGCTCCGCAGGAGCAAGAGAGGGTGGCCTGGGCCAAGCGGAACGTAAGGGGCTGGGCACTCCGGCCACCCGTGCCGCGATTCTGGAAAAGCTGGTGCAAATGGGCTTTGTGCAGCGCAAGGGCAAGCAGCTTGTCCCCACCAAGGACGGCATCAATCTGGCGGTGGTTCTGCCGGAAAGTTTGACCTCTCCCGCTCTGACTGCTGAATGGGAAAACCGCCTGACCGAGATTGCCAAGGGCAGCGCAGACCCGGACGAGTTCATGGCCGAAATTGAAGCGCAGGTGCGTCAGCTGGTCAAGACCTATTCCTGCATCAGCGCGGACAAACAAAACCTGTTCCAGTCGGAACGGGTTATTATCGGCAAGTGTCCCCGGTGCAGTGAAAACGTCTATGAGGGCAAGAAAAACTTCTACTGCGGGAATCGTAGCTGTCAGTTCGTGATGTGGAAGAATGACCGCTTCTTTGAGCAGCGGAAAAAGGCGTTCACCCCGAAGATCGCCGCTGCTCTGCTCAAAAACGGTAAGGCAAAGGTCAAGGGCCTCTACTCCGAGAAAACAGGCAAAACCTATGATGCAACGGTGCTTCTGGCAGATACGGGAGGCAAGTACGTCAATTACCGGGTAGAGTGTAAAGAATAAGGCAAAAATATGAGGGCCGGTTATGGTAAGGTGAAGCATTCATTTTGCCATAACCGGCTCTCTCTATCCGTAGGATAGCTAAAAAGGAGGGTGACCAAATGAGCGAATTATTTTCCATCCAACTGCAAAATCGGCAGCAGCAAGGCAGGGATGGCGTCTGGCTGGACCTGCCCACTACAACCGAACAGGTACAAGCGGCCCTGCGGCAAATCGGCATTTCGTCCGATAATCCGCAGGGCCTTTTCATTTCCGGCTACTTTGCCGAGGAAGAAAAAGCGTTTTGCGATTCCCTACAACATGGTACTAGCATCCAATGTGGACGAACTGAACTTTCTGGCATCACGACTGGAAACACTCTCTACCGGGGAACGCGCAGAGCTGAACGCCGCCCTGCAAGCCCCGCAGAGTGAGCTTTTCAGCATCGGGAGAATCACCGACTTTCCCGAAAACGTGGACTACTATGTGCATCTGCCGGATGTGCACGGGCCTGCCCAGCTAGGAGATTACTACCTGAATCGCTCCGGCATGGTGGATATGCCGGAAGAATGGAAAGGCGGCATCGACACGGCGCAGTTCGGCCGGTATGTGGCCCAGCAGGAGCAGGGCGTGTTTACCGAGTATGGCTACCTTGTCAAAAGCGGGGATGTGTGGCAGAAAGTCCACGAGGGCCAGCCTGTGCCAGAGGAATACCGGGTGCTGTCCTTTCCTGTGCCGGAAGTCATGCGGGATGCAGCCAATATCCCGCCGCCTGTTCAACCTGAAACAGAACTGCAGAAAGTTATTCCCATTATCCTGAACGGCAAAGACAGCACAGAGCGCATGAAAGAAATCACGGACCGGCTGGAAACAGGGATTCAAGAGCTGTTCGACAGCGACCGCTACAAAGCCTACCTCACCACGATGGCAAAATTCCACAATTATAGCTTCAACAACACCTTGCTGATCGCCATGCAGGGCGGACAGTTGGTGGCGGGCTTCAACAAGTGGAAAGACACGTTCCACCGCACCGTGAAAAAGGGCGAAAAGGGCATCAAGATTCTTGCTCCCGCGCCCTACAAGGTTAAGCAGAAAACGGAAAAGCTGGACGAACAGGGCAAGCCCGTTTTGGACAAAGACGGTAAGCCACTGACCGAGGAAAAGACGGTGCAGATTCCGGCCTTCAAAGTGGTTTCTGTGTTCGATGTCAGCCAGACCGAGGGCGAACCGCTGCCATCCATTGCGGTGAATGAACTTTCCGGCAGCGTGCAGGACTATCAAGATTTTTTCAAGGCGTTGGAGCAGGCTTCCCCGGTGCCCATCGGGCTTGAGGACATCGAGGGCGGGGCGCACGGCTATTTTCATCTGCTCGACAACCGCATTGCCATCCAAGAGGGCATGAGCCAGCTGCAAACCATCAAGACAGCCATCCATGAGATTGCCCATGCAAAGCTGCACGCCATCGACCCAGACGACCCGGAACAGGCCAATCGCCCGGACAGCCGCACCCGCGAGGTGCAGGCCGAAAGTGTGGCCTATGCTGTCTGCCAGCACTATGGGCTGGACACGTCCGAGTATTCGTTTGGCTATGTGGCTGGGTGGAGTTCGGGCCGGGAACTGGCCGAACTAAAAGCCTCTCTGGAAATTATTCGCAGCGCGGCCCATGAGCTGATCTCTGCGCTGGACGAACATCTGGCAGAACTGCGCCAGCAGCGGGAAGCAGACCTTTCCGCCGCACAGAAAGCCGCATTTGCGCTGGACAACGGCAATATTTTATTCATCCAGACCTGTGATTCCGGCTATGACTACACCCTGTACGGCCCGGACAATAAAGCTCTGGACGGCGGGCAGTTGGACGCGCCCGGTTTGACCCTGCCGGATGCCGGGCAGGAAGTGCTTAATCTGTTGGGGCAGACAGCCGCAGTGTCGGAAGTCCTGTTGGGCGACAAGCTGGCGGCGTTCCAAGAGGCGGCGGAAAAGGCCAACGAAATTCCCGCACCCGTTAAAATTCCAGACCCCGCCGCAGAACCTACGGTCACAATTCTTTGGAGCGAAAGTGACAAGCTGCAGGACGGCGAAATCATGCCGCTGTCCGTGGCAAACCGCGTCTTTGAAAAACTGGACACCGCCCAGCACACGGACCGGGAAAAGGACGGCTACACGGGCGGCTGGTACGACAAGACCGCATTCCGTATTGATTTTACCCTGAACGGCCAGCCCGACAACTACGAGGGACGGCAGGATTTTGGTGACGGAGAGGGTTCTTTGGTTCAGCATATCCAGAACTACCACGAATACTACGCCAAGGACGAGAACTGGAAAAATTTTGTTCTGCACAACAAAGGCCCGGAAGCGTTGGAACAAGACAAGGCAGAGCGGGAAATGGTGCTGACCGAGTTTATCCCGTACCTCAAACAACATTGCAATCTTTCGGCTATGGAGCAGACGGCTACCGCCGCTTTGCGAGAGGGACAGAACATTTCGCCGGAACAGGCGGCCTATTACAACGCTGTTGTGGCCTATGTGCAGGACTGCCGCCCGCTGCTCAACCAAGGCCAGTATGACTTGCCGGAACCGCCCAAGCTGACCGGCTTTGACCAGAGCTTGCAGGACTACAAGGCGCAGGTGCAGGCAGAGATCGCGCAGGAAGCGGCCGATGCTGGAATGACGGTAGAGGAATACGCAGCGGCAGGCTTTGAAGCACCGCAGCAGGACAGTTTTTCCATCTACCAGCTGCGCAACGAGGATTCCACCCGCGATTACCGTTTTGAGCCTTACGACCGCCTGCAGGCCGCTGGCCGGACCGTGGACAAGGCCAACTATACAGAGGTGTACGCCGCGCCGCTGGCTGCGGGTACCACATTGGAGGACATCTACTGTACATTCAATGTGGACCATCCGGCAGATTTCAAGGGACACTCGCTGTCCGTTTCGGATGTGGTAGTGCTGCACCAGAACGGACAAAATACCGCTCACTACTGCGATAGTGTGGGCTTCCAGCAGGTGCCGGAGTTCTTGCGGGAAAATCCGCTGCGCACCGCAGAACTTTCCACGGAACAAAACGAAAATATGATTGATGGCGTGCTGAACAATGCACCCTCTTTGGGCGAATTGGAGGCCAAAGCAAAGGCCGGAGAACAAATCTCTCTGACGGACCTTGCCGCCGCAGTCAAGGCCGAGGAAAAGGCACCGAAAGCCAAAAAATCCCGCGCAGCTAAACCGAAAAAAGCCGTCTATCCGGGCACAGCTGGACGCTGCGAAAAAAGGAGCAGAGCAAGCAATCGCCGCCACGGGAAAAGACAAAGGAATTGGAGGTATAAGCCGTGCAAAAATTTGAAAACATGGATGTGATCGCCGCGCTGGAAGCCATTATGCACCAGAACACCGCATACTATCAGAGCGATTTTGCCTTTGACATCAAAATGCTGCGGGAGGCCGCCCGCAGCGACCAGCCGGAAGATAAGCTGCTGTTGTGGCTGTCCCGGCCCTCTGGGACATTCTGCTTCCGGGAACGGGACGTGTTGCTCAAAGATACCCAAGCCTACAACACATGGAAATTTTGCGGTGAACAGACCCATGACAGGATTCTTGCCTATGCGGTGGAGCTGACCGGCGCGGCCAACGGAACCGTGCAAGGCAATCTGTATGAACTGGACTATCAGCAGCACTTCCAGCATATCCGGGAAGCCGCCCTGCCCGTGGGTGCCAACCGTCTGATCTACGAAAGCGGGATGCGGGAGATTGGCCCGAAAGAGCATTTCGACAGCCGCCCGGACAAATATTTCGGGGAGTTCGTGCGGTATGAAATGCAGCCCCGTGACCCGGAACTTCTGCAAGCGGCCATCCGGCAGGAGCAGCGCAGCCGGGAACCGGCACGGCCCGGTGATTTCAAAGAACATCTTGCGGAACTGCACACTGGGCTGATTGAGGCCGAGGCTCAGCGCATTGCAACCGATATGAAGCGGCTGGCTGCTCCCAACAGCCCAGACAAGAATCATTTTATGGTGGAGGTATCGCCTTATTTCACCAAGCTGGCATCCAGCCGGGACACGGACCAGCTGCTTGCCATGCTGCCGTACAAGTCCCTGCACCTGTCCAGCGTGAAAGACCGTTTTTGCATCTACGCGCTAGTTGACAAAAACGAGAACCGGGACAAGGGCATCTGTAAGCCCCGTGCTTCCGTTTGCAAGCAGCTTTCCGAAACAAAACAGGCCGCCAGCCCGAAAAAGGCAGCGGCCCGCAATAAGCAACACGAAATGGAGGTCTGACACATGAATTTCAGCGTGGAAGAAGAAAATTTGATTTGTATGTACCACACTTCTGACCGCCGTCGAACGATGGCGCGGATGCTCGCCGCCCTGCCGGACATGGACACGGAAATGCGGCGGCTGGTGAACGGGACCATTGCCAAGTTGGAGCGCATGACCGATGCTGACTTTGACGGACAGAGGTTTGATTTCACGGGTGAGTGATACCGCCAGCTTGACAACCACACATTATTTTCAGTGAAAGTAATGTGCCATTGTCAACACAGAAATAGCCGGACACGGTGGCCTTGTGGCTGCTGTGTCCGGCTATTTTTCATGTATCAGTCTTTATCTTTTTTCTCGGTGGGATTTTCCGGCAGTTCGGCGGCATCTTCTACAATGTCGGTCACAAGCTGCTGGAAGTCAAACGCATTCTTTTCTGTGATAACAGGCTTGCCGGTTTCCGCTTCAAGAGCCTGCCGTGCAATACCGGCTACCTTGCCGCCGCGTTTAGCAACCTGCTTGTTTTCTTCAAAGGTCTGCGGCTTTGCAGTCTTGGAAATATCCGTGGTAGATGCTTCCGCCAGCATGGTCAGCACAAGTTCCAAATCGGTCATGTTGTCCCGGAGATTTTCTTTTGTCAGACCTTTCAGCCGCTTGTACTGCCCCGTGGTCATGCCGGACCATGCGCGGGAGATTTCATCGGTCAGGATGGCGTACTCCTTGCCCTTTTGCACTCCGCGCTTCTTCCATTCGTCCGTTAGTTCGTTGCGGATGCGGATTGCCAAAAGCCGCTGGTGAATCCATTCTTCGGAGTAGCCTTTCTTCAAATAGGTATCAAGCGCACGGTCAATAGCTTGCTCCGGGTCGATGGTTTCTTCGATGCGTTCCTTGCCCACCATTGCCAGCCATGCCTTGAACGGTTCAGCTTTCGGGGACGGGATGGACTGGATGATACGCAAAAGCTGTTCGGTGTTGGCGACATCTGTCTTGTACCGTTTTCCATCAGAGGACAACATTTTCAGTTGTACGATTTTTTCGTACAACTCATTTGCCCCCTCAGCTTTCAGCTTACGCTTAAGGTCGCTCCAATAACGCCGTGGATTGGCTGTTCCAGTTAAAACAGAAATAACATCAATAATCAAAAATACCATTCTTCCTTTTCTGCATCCCATGCAGTACGGATTTTCTGATCTTCAAAAAGCTGGATAGAGCCGTTATCGTTCACTTCTGCCATAGAGGGTTCCTCGCTTTCGTTGTCTAAGTCTATTTTACATGATTTCGGGCGGAAACGCCACCCGGTCTAAGCGTTTGGGATTCAAAAATCCGAACAATATTTTGTGCAGATTTACCGTTCCTGCATCTGCTCCTTTCCCGGTGTTGTCCGTAGGATGCCGTCCACATTCTGCTTGATGATGCCATACTCCTGCATCTGGCGTTTGGCTTCGGTGTACTGTCGTTGCAGCTGGTCTTTCTGCTCGGCCAATAGCTTATACTCGGCTTTCAGGGCGTAAAGGTCGGGCAGCTTTTGAAAGCCCTGCTCTTTCAGGGCCTTGGCTGCGGCCTCATAGAGAATCAAGGTGCCTTCGTGCCTGCGCCGGAACTGCTTTTTTTCAGCAGCTCGCTGATATTCCTGCACCAATGGGCGCAGCTCCTTACAGGTGGCGACATCCTTTATCAGCACGGCCATTTCTGCAAGCTGGCGTTCGACCGCTTTCAGCGCAGCGGCAGCCTCGGTGCTGGCGGCGGTGATCTCGGCCACCCGGCTTTCCAAATCTAGGTAGCTGTCTATTTCATGCTCCGTCAGAAAGTTCAGCGTCCGGGCAGCCTGTTTCAAGTTGTGGAGCTTTGCCCACTTCTCATACCCTGCGGACTGCTGGGCCTTGATGCTGTTTTCCAAATCAATCCGCAGAGAAATTTTGCGGGTTTCTTTGGGCTTCCGCTCCACGAACTGCCCTTTGATGCGCTCGGTGATAGCTTCCTCGGTGTAGGCTTCGCCCAACGTTTTGCAGCGGATGAACCGTCCCTGTCCGGGCGCACGGAACGAAACATACTTGCCCCTCTTGACCTCATAGCTTTGCTCCTGCAAGAGCCGCAGAAAATCGTCAAAATCCTTGGCCTGCGGGATGGCTGCATCTATGGAAGCTCGCAGCTTCGCCTTCCAGCTCGTGCCTTTTCGGTGCGCGTCCCACTCGGCATAGCTCTTGCCCCTGTCTTGGCCGGGCATTACCACGGACAGGCCATGTTCCTTACACAGCCGGTCGCTGGTGCGCCGGATGTAGGCATAGCTCTGCCGGTTGGAAACATACTTTCGTTGGTTCACCATGTCCACGGCGCAAAAGATGATGTGGTTGTGGACGTGCCCTTTGTCAATGTGCGTGGTCAGCACATACGGGTATTTGCCTTGCAGGACTTCATCTGCAAGCTGCCGGCCAATCTCGTGGGCCCGCTCCGGCGTGGTTTCGCCCGGCGCAAAAGACTGTATCAGGTGGTGGGCCAGATTGTTGCCTTTCTGCATGGCTTGTGATAGCAGCAGTTCAAATTCGATGTCGGCGGTTTCATAGGAGCAGGCAAAGGAGGACACCAGCATTTTTTCATCCGTCTTGGCTGGATTCTCGATGTAGTCCAGTGCCTTTTTCAGCGTTGACTTGATAGGATGTATCTTTGTAACTGCCATATCTGTGCCAGCGCTCCTTTGATGTCCGCAACATCTTGTGTGTACAGCGGCCCCATGCTGTTCAGCCGCCGTGCAATCTGATTGACATTGACCCCGATCTTCTGCAATTCGGCGGTCTGTGCCCGGATGTCAGTGGTGTCGATGTGGACAACATAACCATCTATCAGCATCTTCCGGGCGTAGGCAGAAAAATTCCGTGTGTGCAGCAGAGCCATCTTCTGCCGGATAAGTTCCTGTTCCTCCGGCGTCACGGGAACACGCAGAACAATTTTTCGGGTTCGGTTCGTCATAGTTTCACCTCGTTTCTTGGGGGTCTGGGGTACTCCCCAGCAAGCATTTCTGCCGGGAGTGGCTACACTCCCTATGCTTGCTACGTTACCTTTCCCCACTACTATGACACCACAACACCCCCGTTTTGCCCGCAAAATGCAAAAAAATAAGAGGACGCTTTTTGCATCCTCTCAATAACCATGCGTGGCAATCAGACACACGCAGGCTCTTTTTTCTGTTCATGGATTCGCAGCGCACCGTCAATGGCACCTTCTACGATGGGTAAGTATTCTTCCGGGCAAAGCTGCAGCTTGTGGCTGACCCGCTGACGTTCCGCACTTTCTTCCCGCATGAGTTCCGGGTTGAAGTACCGCTCCACGGGCAGACCACATATTTTTATCAGCTGAATCACCACCGGCAGGCTGGGCAGCGTGCCTTCGTTTTCTATGTTCGCAAGATAGCGGCTGTCACAATGTATCATGTCAGCCAGCGCACTGCGGGAAAGTTGTTTTGCCTTTCGAGCTGCCTTGACATCCGCTCCGAACGTTTCAAAGCCGGGACAGTCCTCAATTTTCGCCATTCTGCATCACCCATATACATTTTATAGTTCATGGGTGATTGGCGAAATGATGCAAAGCGCATTGTTGCTAAACTTTATTGTTCATAGTTTGAGCATTGTATTGTAAAGTGGGCTATCCTATAATAAGGAAGAAACCCTTTTTTGAAAAAAAATCCGTCCGCTGTAACATTTCGCGGACATTTGCCTGTTATACTATCTGCAAAAAGCAAAGGAAGTGAGAATATGAAGCAGATTTTAATTGTCGAGGACGACAGTTTTTTGAATAAGATGGTGGCCTATAACCTGACCGCAGATGGCTACGGCGTGACTTCTGCCCTAAATGCCAGAACCGCAGCCGAAGCTATCCGCCAGCGGGAATTTGATCTGGTGCTGCTGGACATCAACCTGCCGGACGGGAACGGTTTTGAGCTATGCAAGCTGATAAAGCCCCAACACCCGGACACCATCGTGATTTTTCTGACCGCCAACGATCAGGAGAGCGACCAGATACGGGGCTATGAGGTGGGCGCGGTGGACTACATCACAAAGCCCTTTGTAATCGGGGCCTTGCAGCGAAAAATCAAAGCCATGTTCGCCATGCTGGAACACCACAAACCGGCCAAGGACATTTACGACGACGGGCGGCTGTTTCTGGACTTCTCGGAGCAGACGGCTTCCTTAAACGGCAAGCCCCTGACCCTATCCCCGATGGAGTACAAAATGCTGAACCTGTTTCGTAAAAATCCCCGGCAAGTGCTGACACGTGGGCAGCTTTTGGAAAAGCTGTGGGATATAGACGAGAGGTTTGTGGACGAACACACCCTGACAACCTCCATCAGCCGGATTCGCAGCAAGATTGAATCCGACGGCGGCGCGCCATACATCAAGACCGTTTACGGCATGGGCTATCAATGGACGGGAGGCGAGGCAAAATGAAGTTTCAAAACCTCTCGGTAAAGCGGCTGTTTGGCCGGGTGGCAATGGGGCTTGTCCTCTCCATGTCCGGGATCACCATAGCCCTGTTTCTTGTGACAAAACAGATTGCGGTGCTGCTGACGGGCGGGGCGCTGCTGTTGTGCGCCCTCGCGGGGATTTTTGTACTGACGCAGGCGTTTGGAAAGCGGCTGTCGCAGTTTACCGCTGATCTGTGCCAGACCTTAGACCACATGATCGCCGGAAATGAAGCGCCAAAACGCCCAGAGGACAGCGAAACCCAGCTTGCCAGAATCGGACACCGGCTGGCAAGGCTTTACCAGATTATGCAGGAGAACCGCCGTCTTGTGGACGAGGAACGGCAGGAGTTACAGACCCTTGTATCGGATATTTCCCATCAGGTGAAAACGCCGGTAAGCAATCTGAAAATGGCGACGGACACGCTGCTGGAAAAGCCTATGACCGAGGCGGAGCGCACCGACTTTATCCGGGGAATCCGCAGCCAGACGGATAAGCTGGACTTTCTCTTTCAGGCCCTTGTGAAAACCTCCCGGCTGGAAACGGGCGTGATCCAGTTGGATAAGAAACCGGGCCGCCTTTTTTTTGATACCGTGGCGCAGGCCATGAGTGGGATCGTGTATGCATCGGAGAAAAAGGAAATCGCCGTGTCCGTGGATTGCCCGGAGGATTTGACCGTTTCCCATGACAGCAAGTGGACATCCGAAGCCCTCTTTAACCTGCTGGACAATGCGGTGAAGTACACCCCGGCAGGCGGGAAAATCGCCGTGTCAGTGGTGCTGTGGGAAATGTATGTGGAAATCAAAGTAGCCGACACCGGCAAGGGCATTTCCGAAAGCAATCAGGCCGCTATCTTCCGGCGCTTTTATCGTGAGGAAGAAGTACACGAACAGCAGGGCGTGGGCATTGGCCTGTATCTGGCCCGCGAGATCGTAACGCGGCAAGGCGGCTATATCAAAGTGGTTTCGGAGCCGGGCAAGGGTTCAGAATTTTCCATTATGCTGCCGACAAAATAGAATGCGGCGGACGGTCATTCTCGGCTGCCCGCCGTAAATTTTTTTGAAATGTCCGAGCGTTGTAACATTTCACCTCAGATTTTCAATGAATTTTTTTAGCCGCTGTAACATTTCGCGGACATTTGGGTTTTACAATAGCCTTATCAACAGGCAGAAAGCCTTGAAAGGAGTTTTGAGTATGAGCGTTTTGCAAACGATTGATCTGAAAAAGTATTACGGCACAGAGCCGAATATCACCCGCGCCCTTGACGGCGTGAACTTCTCTGTAAATGACGGCGAATTTGTGGCCGTTGTGGGAACCTCCGGCAGCGGCAAGTCCACCCTGCTTCACATGATGGGCGGGCTGGACACTCCCACCAGCGGAACCGTGATTGTCCGAGGCGAAGAACTGGCAAAGAAGAACGACGAGCAGCTTACCATCTTTCGCCGCCGCAACATCGGCTTTATCTTCCAGAACTATAACCTTGTTCCCATCTTGAATGTGTATGAGAACATTGTCCTGCCGGTGGAGTTGGACGGGGACACGGTGGATCAGAAGTTTTTTTGGACGAGATCGTTCACCTGCTGGGGCTGGAAGATAAACTGAAAAATATGCCGAATAATCTTTCCGGCGGACAGCAGCAGCGTGTGGCGATTGCCCGCGCTCTGATTACCAAACCGGCTATTGCCGATGAGCCAACCGGTAACCTTGACAGCAAGACCAGCGCCGAGGTGCTGGGACTTATCAAGCGCACCAGCGCGGAGTTCCGGCAAACCGTTGTAATGATTACCCACAATGACGACATAGCCCGCCTTGCAGATCGGATTGTCCGCATTGAGGATGGCAGGATTGTGGAATAAGGAGGTGGCAAGCTATGACATGGCCTTTTGAAAATGATACCAGTGACATTGAAAAGAAGCTGGCAAAGCGCAGTTTGCATCGTGAACGGCAGCGTAATTTATTTGCAATCATTGCTCTTGTGCTAACTGCATTTATGATAACTGCGACATTCAGTATTGGTTTTAGTTACTTTGAAACCTACCAAATGCAACAAATTCGGTTAATGGGAACTACCGCTGATGTCGGAATCACAAATGTAACAGAAAATCAGTTGGTTGAAATTTCAAAATCAAACCTTGTCCTTGACGTAGGTATACAGCAGCGTTTAGGTAGTGTTGATACAGAACAACTGAGAAACGCAAGATTAGGTGTAGTATGGATAAATGATACAGAGTGGGAACACCACCGTCTTCCTACTATATCAGGTGTTGTAGGAAATTATCCGTTAAGTAAAAGCGAAATCATGTTGCCTACATGGGTGCTTGAACAGATGGGTATTTCTGATCCGCAAATAGGGATGGAGATTGTGTTGTCATACCAAATTGGCGATAGCTATGATTATGTCACGGACACCTTTTTGCTGTCGGGCTACTATACGGACTACATTCCAATGCGCACAAATAATCGTGGTTATGTTTATGTTTCATCCGCTTTTAAGGATAGCTTAAATGTATCACTGGATAATAGTGTTACGGCAATGATCCGTTTTCAAGGCAATGATAATGCTGACAAAAACTGTGAAAGATTGCGGCGTGAGATTGACTTTACAGAAGGGCAAACATTTGAAATTGCACCATTAGAACAGGCAAATGGTGGAACTATTATTTTAGCTGTAATAATTTTAGCAGTTTTTATATCCTTTAGCGGCTATCTGCTGATTTATAATATTCTTTATGTCTCTGTCGTAAAAGATGTGCAATTCTATGGCCGTCTTAAAACGATTGGAACGACCCAAAGGCAGATAAAGAGAATTATCTATAAGCAGGCAATCAGAATCTCTTGTATTGGTATTCCGATTGGTCTGTTACTTGGTGCGGTTGTTTCCTTTGGCATTGTTCCTTACTTCCTGAATATGATGTATTCAACAAATTCTGATGTGGGAACAAAAGTATCTTTTTCGCCGTTTATTTTCATAGGAGCGGCCATATTTACGTTCATTACCGTTATGATTGCAAGCATGAAGCCCGCCAAAATTGCCGGAAGTGTTTCACCAATAGCAGCACTCCAATATACAGCAGCCAGCACAAAGAGTAGCGCCAGAAATTGTAGCAAAATGAAGTTGTCCAGAATGGCATGGAACAATGTCTTTCGTAATGCTAAGAGTACAACCCTTGTTTTTGCATCGCTTTCGGCCTTTCCTTGTTCCTTGTCGTCACAGGGCTATTACATGGTTTAAACCCGGAGAATTATGTGAGCCAATGGGGAGTAAGCGATTTTGCACTCACATATAGTATCCACGAAAGAGAAGATTTAATTTCCAGCGAAATGGTTTCAGAGGTTGGTCAGCTTGACGGCATTGAGAATTTGAGGTTGACCTATGCACCTTATCCTCAAGTAGTAGCAGATGTTGTATATGACGATGCTGTATTTCACGAGTTTCTTGCGTCATTAGACGGAGTAAACGGCATTGATTTTTCTGATCCGGCAAAATTAGAAAATTATCAGCAAAACTTTTTTAGCGGGGTTTTTGGAATTGACAGTGCATATTTGGAAGAAATCAATAAAACCTTAAACTTGCCTATTGACACGTCTGCCTTTGAACAAGGAAAGGTTGTGCTGCTGTCCAAAACAGTAGAAGACCTTATTCAGCCGGGGCAGGAAATAACAATCCAGACGCAGAACGGACAGCATTCCTTTATTGTAGCGAACGGTTATTTGAATGAAGGGTTTCGAGCAGGAGGAAGCAATGAGAGAGGGACGGCTCCTGATTTGTATATTAGTCAAACAGCTTTGAAAGAACTCTTTCCGCAATATAGAGTGTTCCGCGTGGCCTTTGATACGGATGGTCAACATGACGAAAGTATACTGCAAGAATTAAAGCAAATCACCGCATCACAAGCTAACATTGATATTATATCCCGATATGAACGGCGAGAAGAAATGCAGGAATATCTCATTACAGCAAAGGTTTTAGGAACAGGGTTGTCCGTGATCCTGCTGCTTGTTGGTGTCATGAACTTTGTCAATACAATGGTTGTCAATGTAAATACTCGGCGCTATGAATTAGCTGTTCTTGAAAGCATTGGAATGACAAAGCGACAAATCAAACGAATGCTATTTATGGAAGGTTTCTATTATTGGGGCGTTTCCCTTTCCCTTGCTGTCACCATTGGAACAGCAATCTTCATCTTGCTATATATGATTTTTAGTAAAGTGGCCTATTATGCTGTTTTCTCCTATCCATTTATCCCACTGGTGCTGGTGTCTGGACTGGTGTTGCTAATCTGCCTTATTGTGCCTATATGGGTCTACAAAACTGACGTTAACCTTCCAGTTGTGGAGCGATTGCGGTTGACAGAGTGAGTTTAATCAAATAGCAAAACATCCTTAGATCAATCATATCGAAGCGGAGCAGATTTTAGCTGCTCCGCTTCTTTAGTATTTTTCAAAAAATTCTTTTGAAATGTCCGAGCTTTGTAACAATTCAGCCTGTTTTTCTGTCGAAATCAAAGGCACCTCGGACATTTGTGTAACATTTGGATTTTATAATAATCCTCATAAAGAGAAATAGCCTGTTAGCAAGCTGCCGCACGACGGCAAAAGAAAAAAAAAAAAGCCGTACAGCAGACATATCCGCGCGCCCATTTTGAACCGGCGGCTTTTGAGAAAATCAAGGCCGCCGGTTCTTTTTGCTTATCAGAGCGTTTCATCGTCTGTATGGCGGCCACTAGGAGGATGCCGCCATGCGCCTGATATTCTATCGAACGCCTAGTTTTGAACTGTCAAAAAAAGCCTTGCTCCCGCACAGGGTCAGCAGGGCTTTTACCATGTACTATACGATGTAGCTACTGCGCGTTTCGTGCTGTCATTATGCCCGGTTGGCCGTTTTCGGTCTGCTGGGCTTTTCTATTGCCGCCTGAAAAGCTGTCTGTTTCAAAAATATTTTTGGAAATTTTCAAAAAAGCGGGCAGAATCGGGTGTTTCAGGTGTCATATTAGCGGAAAGGGAAAAATCCACCCGACATCCCCACGGAAAGGGGGTGAGAAGATGGAAGCTATCCCTCGCAACGATGGCGAACAGTACCGATTCGATGCGTTCTGCAAAGCGGTGCTGCGAAATGAGGCCCGGAACTATCACCGAAATAAGAAACGTCTGCTTGACCGTGAAAAGTCATTCAGCGTTCTTTCGTTGGAAGAACTGGGGCAGCTCACGAGTGTAGACCATTATCCAAGTGAAGAATTTGTATTTTCGTCCTACGGCTGTGATCTGCACATCGACAATGAGCTTGTTGCCAATGTGTTTGCCGCTCTGCCAAAGCAAGAACAAAGCATTCTGATTCTGTTTTGCGTTCTGGAACTGGGCGATGGCAAGATTGGCGACCTCATGGGAATGTCCCGGAGTGCTGTACAGCGCCACCGGACAAAAACGCTGAACGAGCTGCAAAAAAAGCTAAAGGCGCACTTGCCGGAGGGAGGTTAGGCGTAAATGAATTCCTATGAACACACGAGCAGAGAGTTTTTACCGCTCTCGGTGATTCGCTCTGCCTGCGCTGGGGACACCGATGCAGTTGAACAGGTTTTGCGACATTACAGAGGTTATATCAACAAGCTCTGTACAGGCATTTTCTATGACAAGCACGGTCAGCCTCATGTGTGCATAGACGAGTACATGAAACGCCATCTGGAAATCAAACTGATTTCTTCTATTGTAACCAAAGCCGAAACGGTCTGACCCTTTCCACGTTTCGGGACAGCACCTTGAAAAATATGCCCGCAGGATAATGGTGGTGCATCATAGGGCAAACGGATACGTTGCTGTCTGTATCGAGCCGGACGGCGGGTGCGCCACGATGCTTTTCTTTGAAAAGTGGAGCGATCACCACCCCGCCGCAATGCAAGCGCGGCTGCTTGCGGGCCATGACATACAGACAGGCTGATACTCCCTTACCGTCAAGGTCCGAGCGTTCAGAGCGTCGCAGGCAATGAGTAGGGCTGCATGAGGAATGCAGGGGTGAGATTCCCGTGGGTTGCTGCCAGCAGCCGTCCGTTGGCTCATTTTTTTGATTTTTAAGAAAGGGGATTTTTACGATGCAAGCGAAAAAGACAAACCCTGAAAAAACAAAAAATCCAGAGATGCTTACTCTGGATTCGACTTATCGTATTGGCAATCGTTCCTTTATCGTTGAGCGGTGTTCAAAGAAGAAAGCTCCCAGACCTTAGGAGAAGTTCTTCTCCGGCTGATGAAATCCGAAAGCGAAAAATTATAATGACCTTTCGGGAGGCAGCGGACAGAGAAAGCGGATTGTGTTATAATATAGGTGTACAAGTGAATTTGCTATTCGACTGTCCCAAGAAAGGAGCGAGTATGAAACAGTCGAGTAACAAGAAATCCCGTGAAGCAACCGCTTTTCTCTATGAGCGTCTTTCCCGTGATGATAATTTGGAGGGCGAGAGTTACAGCATCGGCAACCAAAAGAAGCTACTCACCAAAGTTGCAAAAGAAAAAAGGCTATACCAATCTGGTTCACTTTCTGGATGATGGCATTTCCGGCGTGACCATGAACCGTCCCGGTTTCGTTGAAATGATGCAGCAGCTTGAACAAGGGAAAGCCTCCGCTGTGTTCGTCAAAGACCTTTCCCGTCTGGGCCGAAACTATATCGAGGTCGGGCGGCTGACAGAAGAATTTTTCCCGGACCATGACATCCGACTTGTTGCCGTTTCGGACAACATCGACACGGCCGAGGGAGAAAATGAACTGGCACCCATCCGAAACCTGTTCAATGAGTGGTATGCCCGTGACATCAGCAAGAAACGCCGTATCAGTAATAAAATCAAAGGCAACTCCGGCGAACCGATGGGACTTCCTCCCTATGGGTATATCAAGGACCCGAACAATCCCAAGCATTGGGTCATTGATGAAGAAGCTGCACAAGTTGTCCGGCGCATTTTTGATATGACGTTGGAGGGCTTTGGTACGGAACAGATTGCCACCCAGTTTGAAAAGGAAGGCATCCTGACGCCGCAGGCCTACTGGATTCAGAAAGGCATCGGCCGTCCCGGAAAGACCAAGATGCGCCCCGCCACCAAGTGGAATGGCTCCACGATTACCCATCTTCTGTATCAGCAGGAGTATTGTGGTGATATTCTCAACTTCAAGACCTACTCCAAGTCGTACAAGAACAAAAAGCGGATTCATAACGACCCGGAAAATTGGGTAGTGTTCCAAGATGTTCACGAACCCATTATTGAACGTGCCGTATTTGAACAGGTACAGCAGAAACGCGGAAAGATGCGCAAACGCCGTACCAGCAACGGAGAACACAATATGTTCTCCGGCTTGCTTGTCTGCGCAGACTGCGGCTGCAATCTGCACTTTCACTTCAATCAGGGCAACCCGGAAATCAAGTATTTCAACTGCTCCAACTACAAGGGCAACCGTGGTACCTGCCAATCCACCCATTACATCAGTGTAGACTTTGGAAGAAGTGGTGCTGGGCGAGATTCGGCGGCTGACCAAGTTTGCCAGCCTCTATGAGGACGACTTTTTGAAGGCTGTTATCGGGCACTCCCAGCAGGCAGACGAAGCCGACCGCAAGCTGAAAGAGAAAGAGTTGAAAGCACTCCTTGCCCGTGATGAAGAACTGGACGGCCTCTTTGAGCGCATCTATGAGGACAATGTTTCCGGCAAAATCTCTGACGAACGCTTTTCCAGAATGTCCCGGAGATATGAGGACGAGCAAAAGGAGCTGACCGAGAAAATCAAACAGCTCCGCTCCGAAATCGAAAAGCAGAGCAGCCGTACTATGACAACGGATATGTTCATCAGTCTGGTTCGCAAGTACACCAGAGCAAAAAAGCTGACACCCCGGATGCTGAATGAACTGGTGGAAAAAATCGAAGTGTTCAATGCGGAAAAGGTCAACGGTGTGTGGGAGCAGCGGCTCCGCATTCACTACAACTGCGTGGGCACCATCGAGATTCCAAGCGCACTTCCTTTGCCGACACCCGATGTGTCGGTGAATACAAGAAAAGGCGTAGTTGTGAACTACGCCTCCCTGTGATGTCGCTATTTAGCAAATAAAAAATGACGAATGCTCTTTGACAGCTAAATGCTGTAAGAACATTCGTCATGGTGCGGATAAGAGGACTTGAACCTCCACCGAGTTGCCCCGATTAGAACCTGAATCTAACGCGTCTGCCAATTCCGCCATATCCGCATATTCGCATGAAACTGGAACATTTCGGCATGGCTGAGCCGGGGGACTGCCGGTTGGTATTCACGGCAAGCGCGGAGGAGCTGACCGCTGCGCTGGCAAAGGAGCAGGCCGCCCCGGACGCCCCGCAGGACGAGGAAGAACTGCTGACGGCAGCGGTGAACCGCACCATTCTGGAAGGCTTTGATCCTCTTTACCGGCAGCTGGTGCAGGAGCAGCAGCTTGTACCGGTGACCGACCCGGATTTTGAGCTGCTGGCGGTCAACAAGGCCGAGGGCTTCCGGGCGGGGGCGCAGTTCTACGCGCTGCCGCCGCTGGAGCTGGGGCGGGACACCGGCTTTGTGCAAGCCATCGAGCCCCACCCGCTGCGCCGGTTGACCATTGAACTGGAGATCAACCGCAACTACGGCGATGAAGAGCGCGCCGCCGATGCTGCAGGCAAGGCCGCGCTGCGCGACCGGGTGACCCGGGAGCTCTACGCAAAGCGCTGCGCACAGGCCAAGGACCGGGCTGAAAAGGAGCTGGTCTGGCAGCTGGGCGATGAGGTGACCGGCCCGGTGCCAAAGCGGCTGGAAGCGGGCAACTACTTTGCCGAGCAGCGGCAGTTCAATCTGAGCTTGCAGGCAAACGGTATCAACTTTGACCAGTTCTTGGCCGTGCGCGGGCAGACGGTGGAGCAGTTCCGGCAGTGGCTGCACCAGCAGGCAGAGCGCAAGCTGCGCAGCTGGCTGGGGCTTTTGCTGGTGGCCGAGCGGGAGGGCTTACAGCCCACCGAAGCCGAGGTGAACGCTGCTCTTGCGCACTGGGACGAGAAGCTGGACGGAGAGCGCACCTTCCCGGCCAACGACACCCGCAAAGTGCGCCAGCGCCTTGCCCGGGCAAAGGCTGCGGCCTTTGTGGTGGCGCATTCCACCCTTACCCCACCGCCGTCCGAACCCCTTGTGCAGGAACCGGAAGCAAAATAAAAATCATGTAATCTATGCCATGGCGGGCAGTCTGCGGGCTGCCCGCCGTGGCATTTTTTGCAAAAAACAGCGGCGCACCCGCAGGTGTTCCGCTGTCCCGAACAGTATCGTGTTATTCCAGATGATGCTTCCGGCAGAACCTTTTGCTCACCCAGTACATCCCGCCCCACAGCAGGACTGCGAGCACAAGGTAGACCGGGTTTTTCAGAGAGCTGACCAGCGACTGCCCAAAGACAGCCATCATGGCCACCATCAGACCCTTGCCCAAAGGACAGCGCGCAGGTAGCGCTTTTCGTCAAAGTCCGACATCCCGAAGGCAAAGTGCATGAAGGAGGTGGGGGTGAAGGGCAGCAGCGACAGCATGAACAGGGACGAGGTATCGAAGCGGTTCACCCACTGCTGTGCCTTTTCCAGCTTGGGGGAGCGGCTGGCTACCTTCCAGAAAAAGCGCTTGATGAGCCGCCGCCAGAATAAAAACATGATGATGCCGCCCAGCGCCACGCCTGCCCAGCTGTACAAAAAGCCTAGCAGACCGCCGTGTGCGGCTACGTTCAGTGCTACAATGGCGATCAGCGGCAGCGGCGGAAAAAAGGACTCTACCATCGCCAGCAAAATGGGCACAAGGGGGCCAAGCCCCTCAAAGCCCGCCAGCAGCGCCTCCCAGTATTCCAGTGTTCCAAGCTGGTGCACCCAGCCCATCAGTGCGGTTTGCATCCTGTGTCCGATCCCTTTCTGTGCAGCGGTGCCGGGACGTTCCCGGGCAGGCTGCATCATGCTTAGTATATCCATTCTCTATGACAGAGCCATGAACAGAGTGTGCATTTTTCGACACGCTTCAGGCTCTGCTACCAATACTACGAGATGAAAAGGGATTTTCCTGCCTTTATTTTTCCGCAGCCTGCTTTTCAGCCTTGGCGCGCATCCGCTCCAGCTGGGCGGTGCGCAGTTTTTCCCAGCGGGCAAGGCTTTCGGCGTCCGGCATCTGGGCGCAGCGGGCAAAGCTCCAGTGCAGGCCGTCCCGGCGGGACAGCTTGTACCGCTGGAACACGCCCTGCCCGGCGGCGTTGCTGCTGCCGGTGCAGCTGGGGCACTGACACAGGGTATACCAGCTGTTGCTGCCCTTTTTCAGCCAAATCTCGTCCGGCTGCAGGGTGGTGCCGCACTCCGGGCAGGGCATCTGGCTGATCTTGGGGACAGCCCGCCATGCGTACTGCTCCACATAGCCGTGGAACACCGTAAAGTCCCGGTAGTCACCGGGGGTCTGGCACAGGCTTTGGCGCAGCGCCTCGTCCTCAGTGGGGTAGGCGGCAAGACCGGCGCGCAGATCCAGCAGACGGCAGACATCGGCGGTGTACAGCGTGTCCGAAAGTGCATCGTGGAAGGGGCGTTCCATGGGGACGCCCATGCGGGTGACCACGCTTTCCAACGTCATGCCCTCGCCCTCCTTGCGGGGATGCTCCCGCAGAAAGACCTGCTGCAAATCGTACCAGACGGTGGGCCTAGACTCGTCCAGGTTGCACAGGAACAGATTCTGCTTGAGCACCGGCACGTCATCCAGACCCCACTCGGCAAACTCGGCATCCGGGCCGCACCACTGCATAAAGCGGCGCAGTCCCTGCACGATGGGCTCGCCCTTGTCCAGATCGGCCTGCGTCAGGCCGGTCACCTTGGCGATATGGTGCTGCAATTTGCGGAAGATGCGGGGACGCAGATGGATGGAAAAGGTGTCCAGCACATTGGCATCCTCGTCGATCTTTACGGCGCCGATCTCCACGATCTCGCCCCGCAGGGTCTGCTGCACCCCATGGTAGTTAAAGGTATACGGCTGGTAGCCGATGTTCCATTCCAGATCAAATAAAACCAAGTTACGCGGCATTGCTTTGTTAGTCCTCTCGTAAAATAAACTTCTCCACGGCCTCGGCCACGCCGTCGTGGTTGTTGTCGGCGGTGGTCACATAGTCGGCGCAGTCCTTTACCGGCTGCTCGGCGTTCTGCATGGCCACGCCCACCCCGGCGTAGGCGATCATGGAGCGGTCGTTCAGGCCGTCGCCGCAGGCCATCAGGTTCTCGCGGGTCAACCCCATGCGGCGCAGAAGTTCCGCCAGACTGCCGTCCTTGGCTACGCCCAGCGGCACCGCCTCGATAAAGAAGGGGCTGGAGGGGTACAGGTCGGCGCGGCCTGCAAACTGCTGCTGCCCGGCGGCGCACACCGCGTCCCGGCGGGCGGGATCCAGCGTGATGAGCATCTTGCACACGGGGTAGTTCACATAGGACGCCAGATCATCCACATGGATCATGGGCAGCTTGGTGGTAAAGCACTCCTTGTTGGCCCACTCGTCCTTGTCCCGCTCACAGACGATGCCCTCGCGGTTATAGGTCAGGATGGCAATATCCTGCGCGGCAGCAAAGGCGCACAGCTCGGGCACAAGGGCGGGGTCCAGCGTTTTTTCCACCAGCGTCTCGCCGGTGCGGCAGTCCACAATCTTGCCGCCGTTGTAGGACAGGATGCAGCCGCCCTTTTTGTCCAACCCCAGCTCCTCAGCCAGCGGCTGGATGCCGGCGGTGGGCCGACCGGACGCCAGCACGATGGTAACGCCTTTTTCAATGGCGGCGTCCAGCGCGGCGCGGGTGCGCGGGGTGACGAGCTTCTGGTCGTTGGTCAGGGTGCCATCCAGATCCAGCGCCAGCACTTTGATATCAGACATATTTAAAAGATCCTCTCATTATAGAAGTATATCTCAGCTTGCTCTTTCTATTGTACAATGAAAAGCCCCCTGCTTGCAACCCTTGCAGGGCGGTTCGGTGCAAAAAGTGCCTCGGCGGCGGGCGTTACAGGCAGATTTTACCTGTTTTGCCCGCATTTTACACCGCCGCTCTTCCGTGCGCCAAAGGTTTACCTAAGTGTTACACGGGGCTGGTTTCGCCGCTGCGGGCGGTGCGCTACAATACAGGTGTTCCCACAAGAAATAGTAGAACCGCCCCAAGCCGGGCTGAAAAAAGAGAGGATATCTGTTATGAAGAATGCGAAAATTTCCCGCCGCAGCTTCCTGAAAGCCGGTGCCGTGGCATCGGCAGTGGGGATGCTGTCGGCTGCACCCGTAGCCGTTCACGCCGCCGAGGCCGATGCTTCTGCCGCAGCAGACGAAGAGAACGGTCTGCTGGACGTGTTCAAAAAGCCCAAGTACGTTTTCCTGTTCATCGGTGACGGCATGGGCACTGCCCAGATCCAGTCCGCACGCTTTTACAAGGGCACTGTGGACAACAACGGCGCTGTGACCGAGGCTGACCTGAGCTTTACCAGCTTTCCGCAGGTGGGCAGCGTGACCACCTACGACAGCACCTCTTTCTGCCCGGACTCCGCTTCCACGGCCACTTCCATCGCCACCGGCCACAAGACCGAGAGCGGCGTTATCAATATGTGCCCCTGGACCCGCGATGTGCCCTACGAAACCATTGCCGAAAAGCTGCACGCCCAGAAGGGCTATAAGGTGGGCGTCATCTCCACCGTGAACATCGACCACGCCACCCCTGCTGCCTTCTATGCCCACCAGAAGACACGCAAGAACTACTACCAGATCGGCGTGGAGCTGGCAAACTCCGGCTTTGAGTACTTTGCCGGCGGCGAGTTCCAGAAGGTGAACGGCGATGGCACCGGCCCCGACAACCATACCGTGGCTGCCAACGCCGGTTACAACGTGGTCACCACGCAGGCCGGTGCCGCTGCCCTGACCGCCGGTGCTGGCAAGACCCTGATCATTGCCGAGAATCTGGGCGATGGCAAGGCCATGAACTACGCCATGGACGCTGCCAACGGCGAGTGGCAGCTGACCGACTATGTGAAAAAGGGCATTGAACTGCTGGATAACCCCAAGGGCTTCTTCCTCATGACCGAGTCCGGCAAGATCGACTGGGCCTGCCACGCCAACGATGCCGCTGCTTCCATCCACGATGTGCTGGAGATGAGCAACGCGGTGCAGGCTGCGGTGGACTTCTACAACGCCCACCCCAATGAGACTTTGATCCTTGTCACCGCCGACCATGAGACCGGCGGCATGGCCATCGGCTACAAGACCACCAACTACGACACCTTCCTGACCAATCTGGCACACCAGAAGATGTCCTACGCAAAGTTCGATTCCACCTATGTGCAGGGCTACATTGCCAACAAGACCCCCTTTGAGACTGCCATGCAGGACGTGAAGAACGTCTTTGGCCTGACCCTGCCCACCGACCCCGCTGCCGCCAGCGCAGGCAAGCTGCTGCTGACCGACTATGAGGTGGAGAACCTGCGCAAGGCCTACGAGCGCACCCTGCAGGTGGGTTCCTCCAGCCAGAGCAAGATGAGCCAGCAGGATTACGAGCTGTACGGCACCTACATCCCCTTCAGCATGGCTGTCTGCCACACCATCAACCACAAGTCAGGTATGGACCACACCACCTACGCCCACACCGGTGCCATGGTCAA